>Ga0194132_10000118_pt1 | contig 149577 bp, 132 predicted proteins | sample TA2KigOf80mmetaG_FD_148612 | JGI IMG/M metagenome (GOLD analysis project Ga0194132, IMG submission 148612) | Freshwater microbial communities from Lake Tanganyika, Tanzania - TA2015054 Kigoma Offshore 80m | ecosystem: Environmental > Aquatic > Freshwater > Lake | place: Tanzania: Lake...
GCTTCCAAGTCTCCCACCTATCCTACACAACGTATGACAAAACCCAACATCAAGTTGTAGTAAAGGTCCACGGGGTCTTTCCGTCCTTCTGCAGCTAACGAGCATCTTTACTCGTACTTCAATTTCGCTGGGTCAGTGGTTGAGACAGTTGGGAAGTCGTTACGCCATTCGTGCAGGTCGGAACTTACCCGACAAGGAATTTCGCTACCTTAGGACCGTTATAGTTACGGCCGCCGTTTACTGGGGCTTAGGTTCAGAGCTTCGCCCGAGGGCTAACCCTTCCCCGTAACCTTCCAGCACCGGGCAGGCGTCACAGCGTATACAGCGCCTTACGGCTTCGCACGCTGCTGTGTTTTTAGTAAACAGTCGCTCCCCACAATTTTGTGCCACCCCTTCGAGCTCCAGGCGCAAGGCCCTTCACCCTAATGGGGTCCTCCTTCTCCCGAAGTTACGGAGGCATTTTGCCGAGTTCCTTAACCACTGTTCTCCCAATCGCCTTGGTATTCTCTACCTGTCCACCTGTGTTGGTTTGGGGTACGGGCACCACATGAACTCACCGCTAGGCTTTTCTCGGCAGCATAGGATCAATGACTTCCCCTTAAGCGGGTCCGTATCACGTCTCAGGCTTCGTGAGGCCCGGATTTTCCTGGTCCTCGCCCTACACGCTTACCCCGGGACTACCATCGCCCGGGATCATCTACCTTCCTGCGTCCCCCTACGGCTTTCCGCCTCCCAGTGGGTCGGTTCGTTACCGGCCGAAGCCGGCACAGCCCCTTAGCAACCAGGGATTGGAATGGACGCGCATGTGGTGGTACCGGAATATCAACCGGTTGTGCATCGACTACGCCTTTCGGCCTCGCCTTAGCTCCCGACTCACCCTGGGTGGAATAGCCTTCCCCAGGAACCCTTGGACATCCGGCGGACGGGTTTCTCACCCGTCTTTCGCTACTCATGCCAGCATTCTCACTCGACCACGCTCCACGGCCGGTCACCCGGCCGCTTCGCAGCGAGATCGACGCTCCGCTACCGCTCGTCCGAAGACGAACCCGTGGCTTCGGTACCAGACTTGAGCCCCGTTACATTGTCCGCGCAAGACCACTCGACCAGTGAGCTGTTACGCACTCTTTCAAGGGTGGCTGCTTCTAAGCCAACCTCCTGGCTGTCTTTGCAATCTCACATCGTTTACCACTTAGTCTGGATTTGGGGACCTTAGCCGACGGTCTGGGCTGTTTCCCTCTCGACCCCGAAGCTCATCCCCCGGGGTCTCACTGCTGCACTCTGGATCCGTGGCATTCGGAGTTTGGTTGGGTTCAGTAAGCTTGTAGGCCCCCTAGCCCATCCAGTGCTCTACCTCCACGGATGAACGTGCAACGCTGCACCTAAATGCATTTCGCGGAGAACCAGCTATCACCGAGTTTGATTGGCCTTTCACCCCTATCCACAGGTCATCCGCCCCATTTTCAACTGAGGTCGGTTCGCGCCTCCACGGAGTCTTACCTCCGCTTCACACTGCCCATGGATAGATCACTCGGCTTCGGGTCTGCAGCATGCGACTGTACGCCCTATTCAGACTCGCTTTCGCTCCGGCTTCCCCTCACGGGTTAACCTCGCCACACACCGCAACTCGCTGGCTCATTCTTCAAAAGGCACGCCATCGCCCGGCCGAAGCCAGGCTTTGACTGCTTGTAGACCAACGGTTTCAGGGACTATTTCACTCCCCTCCCGGGGTACTTTTCACCTTTCCCTCACGGTACTAGTTCACTATCGGTCGACAGGTAATACTTAGCCTTACGAGGTGGTCCTCGCTGATTCACGCCGACTTTCCCGGATTCGGCGCTACTCGGGAACACCAATCAGAGGTTGCAGAGATTTTACGTACGGGGCCATTACCCTCTACGGCCCGACTTTCCAGACGGTTCCGCTATCTCGCAACTTTGTAACTCTGTGAGGGGCCGACGCCTCCTCTATTGGGTCCCACAACCCCCACCTGGCAACGCCGTCGGGCTATTCCACCAGGCCGGTTTAGGCTCTTCCGCGTTCGCTCGCCGCTACTTACGGAGTCGTTGTTACTTTCCATTCCTCGGGGTACTGAGATGTTTCAGTTCCCCCGGTTCCCTCTACCCGCCCTATGTGTTCAGGCGGGAGTGACACTCCATGACGAGTGCCGGGTTTCCCCATTCGGACATCCACGGATCAGAGGTTGGTCGGCACCTACCCGTGGCTTTTCGCAGCCTCCCACGTCCTTCATCGGTTCCTGTCGCCAAGGCATCCACCGTTGGCCCTTTGTAGCTTGGGATTTCACACACAAAGATGCTCGTGCTCGCTATGAAATTCTCAAGGATCGACGGCCGGCGGAGTCGCCGGGAAGGGGCGGCCGAGCCCTCAGGGCTCGAGCGAACCTTCACAACGGAAGAGAGGACGGGCCCCGGGTTCGTGCCCCTGTCGGGGCTTCGAGTGGTCCGTTGCCGGCGAGTGCGTCAACTGGGTGTCCATCTCCGTTTCGGTCCTGGTGGACCTCACGGATGGATTTGGACTCCTTAGAAAGGAGGTGATCCAGCCGCACCTTCCGGTACGGCTACCTTGTTACGACTTCACCCCAATCGCTAACCCCACCTTCGGCAGCTCCGTCCCATAGGGTTCGGCCACTGACTTCGGGTGTTGCCAACTTTCGTGGTGTGACGGGCGGTGTGTACAAGGCCCGGGAACGTATTCACCCCGGCGTTGCTGATCCGGGATTACTAGCGACTCCAGCTTCATGAAGTCGAGTTGCAGACTTCAATCCGAACTGAGACCGGCTTTTTGGGATTCGCTCCACCTCGCGGTATCGCAGCCCTCTGTACCGGCCATTGTAGCATGTTTGCAGCCCTAGACATAAGGGGCATGATGACTTGACCTCGTCCCCACCTTCCTCCGAGTTGACCCCGGCAGTCTTCTACGAGTCCCCGGCATTACCCGCTGGCAACATAGAATAAGGGTTGCGCTCGTTGCGGGACTTAACCCAACATCTCACGACACGAGCTGACGACAGCCATGCACCACCTATCGCAGGCCCCGAAGGACACCACATCTCTGTGGCTTTTCCTGCGTAGTTCAACCTAGGTAAGGTTCTTCGCGTTGCCTCGAATTAAGCAACATGCTCCGCCGCTTGTGCGGGCCCCCGTCAATTCCTTTGAGTTTTAGCCTTGCGGCCGTACTCCCCAGGCGGGGCACTTAATGCGTTAGCTACGGCACGGAAAGGGTTGACTCCTCCCCACACCTAGTGCCCAACGTTTACGGCGTGGACTACCAGGGTATCTAATCCTGTTTGCTACCCACGCTTTCGCTCCTCAGCGTCAGTACCGGCCCAGAGCGCCGCCTTCGCTACGGGTGTTCTTCCTGATATCTGCGCATTTCACCGCTACACCAGGAGTTCCACGCTCCTCTACCGGACTCGAGTCACAGCAGTATCGGGTGGCCTCTCCGAGTTGAGCTCGGAGCTTTCACACCCGACTTACTGAACCACCTACGAGCTCTTTACGCCCAATGAATCCGGACAACGCTCGCCCCCTACGTGTTACCGCGGCTGCTGGCACGTAGTTAGCCGGAGCTTCTTCTGCAGGTACCGTCATTTTCTTCCCTGCCGAAAGCAGTTTACAACCATGAAGGCTGTCATCCTGCACGCGGCGTTGCTGCGTCAGGCTTTCGCCCATTGCGCAAGATTCCCCACTGCTGCCTCCCGTAGGAGTCTGGGCCGTGTCTCAGTCCCAGTGTGGCTGATCGTTCTCTCAAACCAGCTACCCGTCGTAGCCTTGGTGGGCCGTTACCCCGCCAACTAGCTGATAGGCCGCGAGACCCTCCAAGAGCGAAAAACTTTCCTCCTCCGACCATGCGGCCAGAGGAGCGTATGCGGTATTAGCCCGAGTTTCCCCGGGTTATTCCCCACTCGAGGGCAGGTTTCTCACGTGTTACTCACCCGTTCGCCACTAGATCTTCAGGGAGCAAGCTCCCTTGGATCTCGTTCGACTTGCATGTGTTAGGCACGCCGCCAGCGTTCGTCCTGAGCCAGGATCAAACTCTCCATCAAGATCTCAGCCATCTTCCCGAGGGTTGATGACGTTCGATCGGAGAGCCGGTGTCGGGCTGGCTGCCCTCCACCGACTGGCACAGTTCTGGCTTCCCTCCGTGAGACGGAGGGATGTCCGGAAAGTGCATAATTGAATTGAAAGGGTGTCTGTGCACCGGTGAACCGACGCGCAGACGCCCGCACTCGCCTTTTGGCATCCTCTCTTCCGTTGTCAAGAATCGCTCGGCCTCCCCGCAGGGGACCAGCAGGGACGTGGGGGGCCTGACGGCTCCTCAGCGGTCCCGACCTCGGCTGCTCATGGCTCACCGGGGCGGACGGCAAACCTACCTGCTGGACACGGTGCGGTCAACTCGGTCCTGCGGACAGGCGTCACAGGTCGGAGCGGGTGCTCAGGAATCAGTCACTGACGACGACAAGATGCCGAGCCTTGCGACCCCGTCCGAGGAGCACGTAGCGACCATCAAGGAGATCGGCCTCCCCCACCAGGGAACTCCGCTGTTCGAGATCCACGCCGTTGATCGAGTGACCCTTCATGTTCCGACGCACCTCGCTTCGGGATTTCGCCAGCCCGACAACCGGATCGGCGAGCAGATCGACAGCGTCGGCCTCGAGCACGTCGGCGAGGGATCGAGCCGAGGACGGGAGCTCGGTGGCGAGCAGGGTCAGCGTGGCTGAGTCGACCTCCGTGATCGGCCGGGAACCGAAGAGCACCTCGCCGGCCCGTTCGACCGCCGGCAGCACGCCCACACCGTGGACGAGTCCGGTCACCTCAGCGGCCAGACGCCTCTGTCCGATGCGCTGCGACGGGTCCACGTCGTGGGCCGACCTCACTGCGACGCAGTCCTCCGGGGAGACGAGCGTGAGCCGGAGCAGCAGGTCGGTCACATCGTCGTCGGCGACGTTCAGGAGGTACTGGTACATGGCGAACGGCGACGTCCGCTCGGCACTCAGCCAGATGTTGTCGCCCTCGCTCTTGCCGAACTTGCTGCCGTCGGCCCGGACGAGCAGGGGCGCAGTCAGGCCGTGGACATGATCACCGGTCCTCCGGCGGATCAGATCGACACCCGCAGTGATGTTGCCCCACTGGTCCGAACCCGCCACCTGGAGGTCGACTCCGTGGGAACGGTGCAACTCGAGGAAGTCGTTGGCCTGGAGGAGCATGTAGCTGAACTCGGTGAAGGAGATCCCGGTCTCGCGGTCGATCCGGCCGCGGACAGAATCCTTGGCCAGCATCGTGTTGACGGTCACGTGTTTGCCTACGTCACGCAGGAACTCGAGCAACGTGAGCGGCTCGGTCCACGTCCGGTTGTCCACGAGCATCCCGGGTCCGTCCGCACCGACGTCGAGGAGACCAGCGAGTTGCTCGCCGATGGCCTCCCGGTTGGCGTCGAGGACCTCGGTGTCGAGGAACTGCCGCTCCACAGACCGACCGGAGGGATCCCCGATCATGCCGGTGGCGCCACCGACGAGCGCCACCGGGATGTGGCCGGCGTCCTGGAACCGCCGCAGGAGCAGAATTCCCTGGAGGTTGCCGAGGTGCAGCGAATCGGCCGTGGGGTCGAACCCGCAGTAAAGAGCAGTCGGTCCGACAGCGAGTCGATCGCTGAGCGCCGTCCAATCCGTATGGTCCTGGACGAGCCCCCGAGCTCTCAGATCGGCCAGGACGACCGTTTCGGCCTCTCCGCTGGGCTCCAGCAACGCTGCACCTCCTCGGCCGGGCGAGCGTAGCGCCCGGCTCCAGCGGTCCCCTGCCACCGTTCTCCGGTCCCGAAGCGGCACAATCGTGGGGTGAATGGCGCTGCACGACGCTGTGACCGGCGCTCCGTTCCGGGCGTCGTCCGATCGCACCGCGCCCTCGCTGGGGCGGTCGTCGTGCTCGTGTTGCTGGCCTCGTCGCTGACTTCGTGCGGTCGGACCCAGCAGGCCCCGCCACTCGCCCTCCCCGTCAACGCTCTGGCTTCGGTGCTCCTCGACGCAGACGGTCGCGTCCTCACCGTGCTCCAGGAGCAGAACCGCTCGGTCGTGACCCTCCAGCAGATCCCGACCACACTCCAGGACGCGATCGTCGCAGTCGAGGACAATCGATTCTGGGAACACGACGGCGTTGATCCGCGCTCGATCGCCCGTGCAGCCAACGCCAACGCCGAAGCCGGCGAGTTGATCGAAGGGGGATCGACGATCACCCAGCAGTACGTCAAGAACGCCATGCTGACCCCTGAGCGAACCATCCAGCGGAAGGTCGAGGAGGCCTCACTCGCCCTGTCCATCGAGCGGAACTACTCCAAGGAGGTCATCTTGGAGCAGTACCTCAACACGATCTACTTCGGCGACGGGGCCTACGGCGTCGAGGCCGCTGCTCGATCGTTCTTCGGGGTCCCGGCGATGCAGTTGACCCTCGCCCAGGCGGCGCTCCTCGCCGGCCTCGTCCGGGCACCGGGCACCTATGACCCCCGCGCGAACCCGAACCGTGCCGTCGAGCGACGGAACTTCGTCCTCGACCGGATGGTGGCCGTCGGCCGCCTCGATGCCACGGCCGCTCAGGCCGCTCAGGCAGAAACATTGGTCCTCGCACCACCGACGTCGACGCTCATGGACCAACAGAACTCTGCGCCGCACTTCGTCGACGAGGTCGTGCAGTCGCTGCTGCGGGAGTCGGACCTTCTCGGCGACACAGACGCTGAGCGGTACATCAACCTCTACCGGGGTGGCCTTCGGATCACCACCACGCTCGACCCGTACCTGCAGTTCCTCGCCGTTGGCGCAGTCAACTCCGTTCTCCCCGATCAGGTCCGCAACCCGAGGACGCCGGATGCGGCGCTGGTCACCATCGAGCCAGGCACTGGTCACGTCGTGGCCATGGTTGGCGGATCGGACTACTACGGGGAACACTCCTATCGACAGGTCAACCTGGCCCGAGGCACGGGACGCCAGACCGGTTCCGCGTTCAAGCCCTTCGTCATGGCCGCAGCCCTCGAGGCAGGTGTCTCCCCCACCAAGGCCTACAGCGCACCTGGGTCGATCACGCACCGGCTCGCCGGCTCCGAACCGTGGACGGTGACCGGCGGCGGACTCGGACGGGCCACGATGGCGGAGTGCCTCGTCGTGTCCTCGAACACGTGTTTCTCCAACGTGGTGCTCGATCGTGCCGTCGGCGGCGAACGCTCGATCGAGTTGAGCCGGCGCCTCGGCCTCGACGACGCGTCGCTCGACGCCAACCCCGCAGCGGTGCTCGGAACCAACGACGTCACCGTCGAAGACATGGCTTCGGGCTATGCCACGTTCGCCAACGACGGGATCCACGTTCCGGCGGTCTACGTCACCAGGATCGAGCGGGCCGACGGGACGCTCCTCTACGCACACGCACACCGACAGGAGAAGGCCATCGAGCCGGAGACCGCCCGGATCATGAGCGATGTCATGGGTCAGGTGATCTCCCGTGGGACCGGCCAGGATGCCGACATCGGCCGGCCGGCCGCCGGCAAGACAGGATCGAGCGAGAACAACGTGGACGCCTGGTTCTGCGGCTACACCCGCCAGCTCGCCACCGCAGTGTGGGTCGGCTTCGCAGAGCCACGGCGGGACTCGAGCGGAGAGTTCACGCCGGTGTCCATGACACCCCCGAACACTCCGATCGAGGTCATGGGTGGCACCTATCCGGCTCGTATCTGGGCAGCATTCACCAGAGCGGCGAGCGAGCAACTCCCTCCACTCCCTCTCTTCGATCCGGCCTCGATTCCCAACGCCACGACGACGACGACGACCCCGGGGTCCTCGCCGCTGCTCGCAGAACGAGTGCAACCGCCTGAGCGTCGCCGGGTCCCGGCGGTGGCCGGGGTCGATGAGGCAGACGCCGTCGGAGAGCTCGAGGAAGAGGGCTTCGTCACGGAGGTGATCCGAGTACCGGGGCGCGGTCGCACGGGCTCGGTACTCGCACAGTCGCCACCACCGGGCACACAGGCGCCGACAGGAACCGTGGTCGTGCTCGAGATCGTCTCCGGCCCGGCGGCCACCGGCCGGGCCGTCCCGGCAGTCGTCGGACTGAGCACGATCGATGCTCGCCGCCGACTGCTCGACGCCGGCTTCGAGGTGATCGTCGCCGCTGGAACCCCTACTGACCCGACCACCGCCCCGGGCACGGTGATCGCCACCGCTCCTCCCGCTGGCGCCACGAGTCGCGACGGCCGAGTGACCGTAACGGTGGCCGCGGAACCGAACCGCTCGATCGACGGCGGCTGACCCACTTCCCAGGGCACTGCGGTGCCAAGCTGTTTGCATGGTCGACACCGAGGAACGCCTCACCCGATCGCAGGTGGTTGCTCGAACCTTCGGCGTGTTGTTCGCCGCCTCGGTGTTCGGGCTGTGGATCTACGCGTTCTTGATCTACGACCCCGGCCTCATGGTCGACGAACTCGCCGATCGGACGTTTCCCATCGCCGCTGAGGAGATCTGTGCGGAGACGTCCGATCGCCTCGACGCTCTACCGCCGGCGTTCCGGTCCCCCACGGCGGCCGACCGCGCCGACGTCGTCGAAGCCGCCAACGGTGAGCTGAGGACCATGGTCGGACGGCTACGCGGGATCGTCCCTCCCGATCAGGGCCAGATCACCACCGGGATCGGCGAGTGGCTCGACGACTGGGGCCGCTACATCGACGATCGGCAACAGTACGCAGATGAGCTCCGACTCGATTCGGAGTCGAGGTTCACCGAGTCGGTGAAGGCCAACCGGCAGATCTCCCGGGCGATCGACTCATTCGCCCAGGTCAACCGCATGAAGTCCTGCACGACCCCCGGCGACGTGGGGTGACCCTCAGCTGAGTCCGAGTGCACGACGGCCGGCGTCGTGGAGCCGCAGCACCCCCGGGTCGTCGGCGAGGCCCTCGAGTTCACTGCGCCCGACCCAGCGCCGATCGATCGACTCGTGGTTGCCGGGGGCATTCGCCCCGGCCGGGGCCACGACGACGAAGCGAAGATCGAGGTGGAGGTGTTCGCCGAGTGCATCACCGTGATCGACCCGATGGATGTCCACGTCGACAGCGGGTACGAGCACCTCGAGCCCCTCGATCCCGGACTCCTCGGTCGCTTCCCGCAGCGCCACACCGGCGAGTTCGTGGTCGCCGTCGGCGTGCCCACCGGGCTGGAGCCAGCGCCTGAGTTTGGCGTGGAGGAGCACCAGTACCAGCCCACTGCTCGGATCGATCACGAGCGCCGAGCCAGTGAGATGGCCGGGCATCGTCGTCCGATCGGCGAGCGCTGCGCCGTGCTCCTCGAGATGTGCGAGCACCTCGTGGCGCACGATGTCCCTCTCCGGATCATCGAGCGTTGCCTCGAGGAGTCGGCTCCGGGACCGGTGGGGATCCCGAGTCGGCCTGAGTTGCGGATCCTCAGCGGCGAGAGTGCGGAAGTCGCTCACCGGGACAACCCGCCGTGGTCGCGAACGGTGTAACGCCACAGACGATCCGTGGCCGCAGAGATCCCGATTCGTGGCGACGCCGGCGGTCGATCCGGTGGCAGCCGATGGTCTCGCCGGAGCCGCACGCGCGACGTGGCCGACAGCACGTCGGTGCCGTCGTCGTCATCGGTGATCGCCAGGGCGGCACAGAGCTTCCCGGGGCCGTTCGCCAGGTCCACGTCACGGCGCGCTCGGGGACGCGCCTGACGCATCTCCTCGATGCCGGCGAGAGGCTCGACCGCCCGAATGAGCACAGCGCCCGCTTCTCCCACTCGATCGCACACGACGTTGGCACACCAGTGGATCCCATAGGACCGGTAGACGTAGAGCGTCCCGGGTGCTTCGAACATCGAGGAGTTCCTCTGCGTGCGTCGCCGATGTGCGTGGCTCGCCGGATCGTCAGCCCCTCCGTAGGCCTCGACCTCGATGATCCGCCCGACGCGCCCCCCGCAGATGAGCAGCGCCTCGAGCAGTCGGGGAGCCACGTCGGCAGGATGGCCGTTGAGATCCGCGACGGGAAACGGTCTGGTCTCGCACGATCCGGACGTCACGATTCCGGGGCGCCGAATCGTCCTCTGAGATCAGCGACGGCGGCGCTGATGCGCAGACGTTGTTCGCTCACCGGATCCGGTCCCCCACCACCTGGACTCGTGCGGCGCAGCACCGAGACTCCGGGCGCCAACAACGCCAGTGCCCGCTCGCCGAGCTCCGGGGCGGCGGCGACGAGGTCCGCAAAGGGCACACCGTCGTCGAGGGACGTCCGCACGAGGGCACCGACGATCGCATGAGCGGATCGGAACGGAACCCCCTCGGTGACGAGTAGTTCGGCCAGATCGGTCGCTGCGGCGTACGGGGAGTCGGCAGCGGCTGCCATCCTGTCGGTGTTGAAGCGAACCGTGGCGTAGAGCCCGGTGCACGCCAGCAGGGCGCCCCCGACGGTGTCGAGGGCATCGAAGACAGGCTCCTTGTCCTCCTGCAGATCTCGGTTGTACGCCAGGGTCAGTCCCTTGAGCGTGGCGAGGAATCCGGCGAGATCGCCGATGACCCGGCCGGCCTTGCCCCGGGCCAATTCTGCGATGTCGGGGTTCTTCTTCTGGGGGAGCATGGACGACCCGGTGGCGTAGGCGTCGTCGAGACGCACGAAGCCGAACTCCTCGGTGCTCCACAGCACGATCTCCTCTCCCAGACGCGAGAGGTGCACGGCGATGAGACTGCAGACGAACAACGTCTCAGCAGCGAAGTCACGATCAGAGGTCGCATCGAGGGAGTTCTCGAATCGTGCCGCAAAGCCGAGCTCCGCTGCAGTGGAGTCGGGGTCAAGTGGTAGCGACGTACCGGCAAGCGCTCCGGCACCGAGGGGTGACACATCGGTCCGCCGACGGCAGTCGGCCACTCGGTCCACGTCGCGCAGGAGCGCCCACGCATGGGCGAGCAGGTGGTGGGCGAGGAGCACCGGCTGCGCCTGCTGGAGGTGGGTGTAGCCCGGGAGATAGGCCGAACCGGCGCGGGTTCCGAACTCGTCGGCCCGTTCGATCAACACGTCGACCAGATCGAGCAGGCGGCCGGCAAGCGAGTCGAGACTCCGGAGCACGTAACGCCGGAACGCCGTGGCCACCTGGTCGTTGCGGGATCGACCCGTGTGGAGCTTCTCCCCGGCCGGCCCGACGACCTCGGTGACCCGCCGTTCGATCGCAGTGTGGACGTCCTCGTCGGACGCAAGGAAGTCCAACTCCCCGGCCCGATACTCCATCTCGACCGTGTCGAGGCCGCCGAGGATCAAGCCGAGTTCATCGGCATCGATCAGGCCGGCACGCTGCAGCCCTCGGACGTGCGCCTTGGAGCACGCCACGTCGTCGAACAGGAGTCGGACGTCGAAACCGAGGCTCTCGGTGAACGCCACGAGTTCGTCTGCGGGCGCGACCGAGAAACGACCGTGCCACAACTGACCACGCTCGTCAGCGGTCACGGTGCACCCGGCCCCTGAATGCCCGACCAGGTCTGGACCCCGAGTCCCCAGATCCTGACGAAACCCTCCGAATCGCTGTGCCGGAACCTGTCTGCGGCGTCGTAGGTGGCGAGGCCGTAGTCGTACAACGATCGTTCGGCCCGTCGACCGACGACCCAACACCGATTGGGCTCCAGAGCCAGCCGAACCTCGCCCGTGACGTGCTCCTGGGAGGAGTCGACGAACGCATCGAGAGCCTCCTTCAGGGGTGAGAACCACAAGCCGTCGTAGATCAGTTCGGCGTAGCGGTGCTGGAGACGGATCTTCTCTCGTTGGAGGTCACGTTCGAGGGTGATCGACTCCAGGTCGGCGTGGGCTGCGAGGATGGCCAACGCACCCGGGGCCTCGTAGGTCTCGCGGCTCTTGATCCCGACCCGGCGGTTCTCGACCATGTCCAGCCGGCCCCAGCCGTAGGACCCGACGAGGTCGTTCAGCCTCGCCACCAGCAGGTGGAGGGCGAGGGACTCGCCGTCGATCGAGACCGGGACGCCACGTTCGAATCCGAGCACGAACTCCGTCCGTTGGGTGGCCGTGGCCTGTGTCATCTGCCAGACCCCCGGGGGCGGTTCCGCCCACGGGTCCTCCATCTCTCCACACTCGATCGCCCTACCCCAGAGGTTGTCGTCGATCGAGTAGAGCTTTTCCTTGGTGGCTCCGACCGGGATGTTGTGTCGGGCGGCGTAGTCGATCGAGTCCTCACGGGAGAAGCCCCAGTTGCGAACGGGGGCGAGTTGCTCGAGATCGGGCGCGAGCGCCATGTAGCTGACCTCGAAGCGCACCTGATCGTTGCCCTTTCCGGTGCACCCGTGGGCGACACCATCGGCTCCGTACGCCCGGGCAACGTCGACCTGCGCCGCAGCGATCAGCGGACGGCTCAGGGCTGAGACCAGCGGATACTTGTCCTCGTAGAGGGCGTTGGCCTTGATGACCGGAGCGATGTACTCATCGGCGAACACCGCACGAAGGTCGAGTTCCTCGTACGCAATGGCCCCAGCACCGAGCGCCTTGTCCCGGTTCCCCGCGAGGGTGCCCTCTTGGCCCACATCGGCGGAGAGACACACCACCTCGACCCCGAGATTCTCGATCATCCACCGGACCGCCACAGAGGTGTCGAGTCCCCCGCTGTACGCCAGAACCACACGTTTTGCCACGTCGTCCTCCAGTCGTTTCTCTCGTGCTTCCAGGTCACATCCGCTCGGCGCTGAGACCGGCGAGCGCCGAGAAGGCCTGGGCCACGTCCTCGCCGGCATCCTCTCGCGCAATCACCAGCACGGTGTCATCGCCGGCAACGGTGCCGACGACACCCGGGGTCCCGTTTCGGTCGATGGCCGATCCGACGACGTGAGCGGAACCCGGAGGGGTCCGCAGCACGACCAGGTCACCGGACCGATCGACCTCAACGACCCACTCCCCGATCACGCGCCGGAGGTGGTCCAGAGGTGCCACTTGGTCACGAGGGAGCTCCGGGACGGCGTAGACCGGTCCGCCCCCGGGAATCCTGACCTTGATGGCGCCGAGCTCCTCGAGGTCGCGTGAGACGGTGGCGGAGTTGACCGCAACCCCCTCGTCGGCGAGCAACTCGACGATCTGGATCTGGCTCCCGATCCGGTGCTCCTCGAGGAGTCTGGCGATCCGGTGCTGACGTTGCGCCTTGCCGGCCATCTCAGTCCTCCCCGTCGAGCAGGAACAACAACAGGCCGCGTGCGGTGTGCATCCGGTTGTGCGCCTGGGTCCAGATCCGACTCTGTGGACCGTCGAGGACACCGTCGGTCGCCTCGTCACCACGGTGGGCCGGGAGGCAGTGCATGAACACTGCGCCGGGGTCGGCTGCGGCGAGGAGCGCCTCGTCGACCCGCCAGTCGGCGAACACCGCCCGACGCTCGACCTGCTCGGCCTCCTGCCCCATCGAGTACCAGGCGTCGGTGTAGATGACATCTGCGCCGCTCACTGCGGACAAGGCATCTTCGAACACCTCGACCGTGCCCCCGCCCGATGCGATCCGCTCGAGGTCGGCCGGTCGGAAGCCGAAACCCGGAGGAGATGACACCCGGAACTGCATCCCGAGGAGACTGCACCCGATTCCGAGGGATCGCGCCACGTTGTTGGCGTCTCCGACGTAGCTCACCGAGACGCCATCCAGTCGACCCAGGGACTGCCGGATGGTGAGGAGGTCAGCGAGCGCCTGCACCGGGTGGGCCTCGTCGGAGAGCAGATTGATCACCGGGACACTGGACGAAGCCGCAAGTCGCTCCACCTTGTGGTGTTCGAAGACCCGGGCACCGATCGCAGCGCCGTAGCCGGAGAACAGGCGGGCGAGGTCCTCGGCGCACTCGCGGGTGTCGATGCCGACCTCCTCGTTACGCAGGGTCACGGGATGACCGCCGAGTTGCACCGTCGCCATCTCCACGGATGTCCGCGTCCGAGCCGACGGTTTCTCGAACAACAACACGACCCCGGTCCCGGCGAGGACCTCGGGCGGGTCACTCAGCTCAGAGAGATCGAGAATGCGGCGCACCTCGGATGCGCTCAGGTCATCGATCTCGAGCAGGTGGCGCAGCGACGCACCCATACCGGTTCCTCCTAGGAAGATTGAGCCACCCGCTGGACCGACTCGATGACGGCGGAGACGCCGGCATCGATCTCGTCCTCGGTGATCAGCAGGCTCGGGGCGAGGCGGATGGCGCTCGGTGTGACCGCATTGACGATGACCCCGTGAGCGAGCAGGTCTGCGGCGACGGCGGACGAGGGAACGTCGAGTTCCACGGCGAGCAGCAGGCCCCGCCCCCTGACACTGCGGACCCCGGGTGCGCCGAGGAGTCCGGCCGTGAATCGATCGCCCGCAACCTGCGCCCGCTTTGGCACGTCCTCTCGTTCCATGATCTCGAGCACCGCTCGCGCTGCGGCCGTGGCGAGCGGCTGGCCCCCGTAGGTGGTGGCGTGGTCGCCCGGGGAGAACGCCGCCGCAGCTGTGGAGGTCGCCCAGCACGCCCCGATGGGCACGCCGTTGCCCAACGCCTTGGCCATGGTCACCACATCGGGACGGATCCCGGCGTGTTGATGGGCGAACCAGTCCCCGCAACGCCCGAGACCGGTCTGCACCTCGTCGATCATCAGCAGCGCACCACGCTCGTCACAGATGCGTCGAGCAGCCTGTAGGTACTCCACCGAGGCCGGTTGGACGCCACCCTCTCCCTGAACGGCCTCGAGCAGGACTGCGGCTACGTCCGGGGTGACAGCGGCATCGAGCGCCTCGATATCGTCGTAGGCCACGTGCGAGAACCCCTCTGGCAGGGGCTGGAACGGTTCGTGCTTGGCCGGTTGTCCGGTGGCGGTGAGCGTGGCGAGCGTCCGGCCGTGGAAGCTGCCCATGGCCGAGACCACCCGGAACCGTCCAGCCGGGGCAGGGCCCCACCGCCGGGCCAACTTCAGCGCACACTCCACCGACTCGGCCCCTGAGTTGGCGAAGAACACCTGACCGCCTCCGCCGAGCAGACGATCGAGGTGTGCCGCGACGACCGGGGCGTGCTCGGTGGCATACAGGTTCGACACGTGGAGCAACCGATGGGCCTGCCGGGACACGGCCTCAGCCACCTCTGGGTGTGCATGGCCGAGCGATGTGACCGCCAGCCCGCTCAGCAGGTCGAGGTATCGGCGACCGTCGGCAGCGACGAGCCACGATCCCGCTCCACTGACGAACATGACCGTCGGCGGTGCGTAGGTACCCATGATCGGGCAGCGGTCGAGCGCGGGGTCAGCACCAACGGCCTGACGGTGGGCGGCCACGATCTCCGGATCGATCACGACGACTCCGCAGTGACCATGGTTCCCACGCCGGCATCGGTGAGCAGTTCGAGCAGCAGCACGTGAGGGATCCTGCCGTCCACGAGGTGGACCGAGCCCACACCCCGGCCGATCGCCTGGGCGCAACCCGCCATCTTGGGGACCATCCCGCCACTGATCGTGCCGTCGCCGATGAGGTCCTCGATGCACGAGACCGAGATCTCCCTGATCAGCGACTCCGGATCCTCGACCCGTGCGAGCAGACCGGGAACGTCGGAGAGGAACACGAGCTTGTCGGCCTGCAGGCAGGTGGCGATCTCCGTGGCAGCATCGTCGGCATTCACGTTGTAGGTCTGGCCGCTGGCATCGACAGCGATCGTCGCGATCACCGGGATCAGATCCATGGCGAGCGTGCGGTCGATCAGCTCGGGATTGACCGCCGTGATGCTGCCGACGTACCCCAGTTCCGGATCGTGGGGTTCAGCCACGAGCATGTGCGCATCGGTCCCAGCGAGGCCGAGGGCCACGGGGCCGAAGGCGTTCAGCGCCGTGACGAGTTCGGCGTTGACCTTCCCCATCAACACCATCTGTGCGACCTCGAGCGTCTCGGCGTCAGTGACCCGTCGGCCATCGATGAACGTTGAGTCCTTTCCGAGCCGTTCGAGCCACTCCTCGATCTGTGGACCCCCACCGTGCACCACGACCGGCCGGAGACCGATCCGGTGCAGAAGCACGATGTCGGCGGCGAAGTCGGCTGCGAGTTCCTCACTCACCATGGCGTTTCCACCTAGTTTCACCACGACGACCGCCCCGCGAAAGCGCTCGATGTACGGGAGGGCCTGGAGGAGCACCTCCACGGTGACCCCGGGGGCGACGGAGGTGCTCACGGCGTGACCCCCGCCAACGGGAGGCCGACGACCTCGGGAAGTCCAAGAGCCAGGTTGACGCACTGCAGAGCCTGACCCGATGCGCCCTTGCCGAGATTGTCGATCGCAGCGATGGCCAGGACCGTGCCAGTCCGATCGTCGTATCGCGCTGTGACGTGGGCGGTGTTCGATCCGAGGGTCGCCTTGGTCGATGGCGATCCCCGGGTCACGCTCACGAACGCCTCGTTGCCGTACGCGGCATCGAGCGTGGCGAGGAGTTCCTCTGTCGACAATCCGGAACGGGCCGGTTGGGCGTAACACGTCGCCAGGATGCCTCGGTTCATCGGGACGAGATGTGGGGTGAAGAGCACCGACGCCTCGAGGTTGATCTCCATCTCGACGGTGTGACGATGGTCGAGCAGTCCGTACGCCACCACATCGGAGTCGACGGTACAGAACGTCGTGTTGGGCTTGGGGGGTCGGCCGGCGCCAGAGACTCCGGAGACCGCGTCGACGACGATCCGGCTCGGATCAGCCAGCCCAGCGGAGATCAGGGGGTGCAACGCCAGGGTGGCGGCGGTCGGATAGCAACCGGGAACCGCAATGGCGGTCGCCGATCGCAGCGCATCTCGGTGCAGTTCCGGGAGCCCGTAGACGAACCGGTCGAGCAGGTGAGGTGCAGTGTGCGACTCGTGATACCAACGTTCGTAGGTGTGCTGGTCACGGAGGCGGAAGTCGGCCCCCAGGTCGACCACCAGACCGACCTCGTCGATGATGCCCGGCACGATCCCCTGGCTCACGCCGTGCGGCAGGGCGATCACGACTGCGTCCACCCCCTCGAGGAGGTCCCTGCGCCACTCGGTGTAGGTCAAACCCGGGTACGCCGGACCGAGCCCGGGGTGCAACGAATCGATCGCCGTTCCGCTGTGGGAGTCGGCAGTGGCGAACGCCAGCTCGACCTGCGGATGACCGGCGATGAGCCGCAGGAACTCCGCCCCGGTGAACCCTGACGCCCCGATCACGCCGATCCGATAACGCCCCGGTGCGGACCGGAGAGCAGACGGTGCGCTCGACGGATCAGCCATGTCCAGAGCATAACGCAAAATAATGCATTGTGCTGCAACTATTTGCTTATGCGTCAGCTGCGGAGGTCGACGCCGAGCGACGTCGTCACCGACTCGATGATCCGCTGCCGGAGATCGGCCACCTCACGATCGTTGAGCGTTCGATCCAGGGCCTGGAACCGCACGCTGTAGGCGAGGTTCCGGCAATCGGCTCCGAGGGCGTCGGAGCGGAACACGTCGAAGAGACGCACCGCCACCACGAGCGCACCCCCCGCCTCCAGGATCGCCTGACGGACAGCGATGGCGGGCACCGAGTCGTCCACAACGAACGCCAGGTCGACATCGGCGGAGGGATACCGGCTGACCGGCTGGGCCCGGCGGGCGACGACAGGGAGGGCGAGAATCACGGACAGGTCGAGTTCGAGCCACGCCACCGGCTCATGGATCCCGTGTCGGGTGAGGACCACGGGGTGAAGTTCACCGACGACGCCCACGTCGGTCGAACCGTCGCCGACGTCGATGACCACCCTCGCCGAACGTCCCGGATGCAGCCCCGGTACGGCCTCGTTGAGAAGCGACGGTCGCAGGATGCCGATCGACTCGAGCACGGCCTCGAGGAGATGGACCGAACTCGGTGCCGTGCGACCGGCGAGCGCCACTCCGAGGACCTCACGCTCACCATCGAGTACCCGGCCGGCATTCACCGAGGCCTCGATATCCGTCGTCGCCCGGGCGCCGACACCGAAGACCCGACCGATCTCGAACAGACGGATGCCCTCGGATCGATGGGTGACGTTGTAGGCCACTGCTGAAACGAGGCCAGGAAGCAGGGACGTCCGGAGGACCGACTCCTCGCTGACCAGCGGATTGGCGATCAGCAATCCATCTGCCGGCAGGTCACAACGTTCGAGGTCGCCGGGCGCGAGGAACGGCAGCGGCATCGCCTCGCTCACGCCCGCACCGACCAGAGCCCGACGGATCGCCCGTCGTCGGCGTTGAGCCTCGCTCAGGTGTCCGCGCTGCTCGATCCGTAACCGCCGTCGAGGCAGCCGGGACATCCCGTACATGCGAGCGACCTCTTCGGTGAGGTCCACCTCGATGGTGCAGTCCGGACGCCAGGTCGGGACGGTGACCCGGAGCACCTCGGCATCCTCCGGCGTCGTGGAGCCTCGCTCGACGACGAACCCCATCGACTCGAGGATCGTCGTCACCTCAACTGCAGAGAACGCAGTTCCGAGCCTGCGATTGAGTTGCTGCAGTCGGAGGTCGATCACCGCCGGAGCTGGGAGATCACCGAGAACCTCGAGCATCCCGGGGCGCACCCGGGCCCCGGTGAACTCGACGAGCAGCGAGGCGATGCGTTGCAGGGCGAGCGGGCCGATCGCAGTGTCGACTCCCCGCTTGAACCGCAACGACGCCTCGGAGTGCAGGCCGAGACGCGCCGCAGTGGCGGCGATCGACGGCGGATCCCACCACGCCACCTCGACGAGAACGCTGCTGGTGGACTCGGAGATCTCCGTGGATGCCCCGCCCATGACCCCAGCCAGGGTGAGCACCCGATCGTCCCGGTCGACGACCACACCGTCGGAGGGCTCCAACCGCCGCTGCACGCCGTCGAGCGTGGTCACCGTCTCGCCCGGGCGTGCCCATCGGACGCCGAGATGGCCTTCGGGCACGCACTCGAGATCGAAAGCGTGGCTGGGCTGTCCGAGTTCGAGCATCACGAAGTTGGTGACGTCCACGACGACGTTCACCGGACGCATCCCTGCGCTCTTGAGCCTCCGGATGAGCCAGTCCGGCGAGGGTCCAGACGTGACGTCATCGAGGACACAGACGGCGAAACGACCACAGAGGTCGGGTGCGTCGACGGCGACACTCACCCCCTCGATCGGACCGCTCGAGAGGACAGGAAGGGGACGGGGTTCGACGATGGCAGTCGCTCGACGGGCAGCGACGTCCCTGGCGATTCCGAGGACACTGAGTGCATCGGGCCGGTTGGGTAGCACGTCGACATCGACGTGGACGTCGGGCTGAATCACCAAGGCCTCGGCCAGCGACTCGCCGACGACCAGGTCGGCGGGGAGGATCATGATTCCCTCGTGATCCTCCCCCAGCGTGAGCTCCCTCGCCGAGCACAACATGCCGTCGCTCACCTGACCCCGCATGCGCCTGCTGGCGATCTCCATTCCGTCGGGCATGGTCGTCCCGACCGGTGCCAACGCCACGAGATCACCCGGCGCCATGTTGCTCGCTCCACAACAGACCTGCACGATCGTTCCGTCGCCGGGGTCGACGTCGACCAACCGGATGCGATCGGCATCGGGATGCGCACGGACATCCGCGACGCGAGCGACCACGACCTCCCTCGGCACCCCACCGACGACCACGAGATCCTCGACCTCGAGGCCGAGATCGCTCAACAACGCCGAGAATTCCTCCGGCGTGTCCTCCACAGGTGTGTACTCAGACACCCACTGACGAGAGAACTTCACAACTGCTCCAGGAACCGGATGTCGTTGGCCACGAAGTCGCGGAGATCCTCCACGCCGTGCCGAATCTTGGCGAGCCGGTCGATTCCGAAGCCGAAGGCGAATCCCGACCACTCCTCCGGATCGAGACCACAGGCAGTGAGCACGTTGGGGTGGACCATCCCGCATCCGCCCACCTCGAGCCACGAACCATCGGGCTGAGAGATGTCAACCTCGGCGGAGGGCTCGGTGAACGGAAAGTAGGAGGGCCGCAGACGACTCGTGAGGTCGCCACCGAAGTACGCCTTGGTGAACGCCTCGATCGTGCCGGCGAGGTCAGCCATCGAGACGTCGTGGTCGACGACGAGCATCTCGATCTGATGGAACACCGGGAGATGGGTCGCATCCGCAGTATCACGGCGATACACCCGACCTGGGCACACCACGTGGATCGGCGGGCCGGTCCCGGACCTGACCGCATCGATCATCGTCCGGATCTGGACCGGCGAGGTGTGGGTGCGCAGCAGCAACTGCTCCGCAGCAATGCCGTCGAGGTCGTCCGAATCTAGGTAGAGGGTGTCCCACAACGATCGGGCAGGATGTGTCGGCGGGAGGTTGAGGGCCTCGAAGTTGAACCAGTCCGTCTCGACCTCCGGGCCGTCGGCGACGGTGAAGCCCATGCCGACGAAGACGTCCTCGAGCTGCTCCCACGTCTGGGTGATGACGTGTAGGTGGCCGTTGCGTTCACGGCCGAGCTCCTCGGTCAGGTCCAGGCGTTCAGCGGCGAGGCGCCTGCCGACAGCGAGCTCATCGAGGTGCTGGCGCCGAACCTCCACTGCGTCCTCGAGTTGGGTACGGGCCGCATTGAGTGCTTCACCGAGCGTTGACCGGTGCTCGACGGCGAGGTCACGCAGCCCGGCCTTCAGATCTGCGAGTCGCGACTGCTTCCCGAGGAACCTCGAGGCTGCGGAGCCGAGATCCTTCAGATCGTCGATTCGCTGCAACTCCGCAACACCATCAGCAGCGAGACCGGCGAGCTCGTCGAGGATCTCATCGTGTTCACCCACGATGACCCCCCGTACCAGCAGTGCTCCGATCCATCTCTCCCATCATGGCGCACCGTCCCGGTTGGTCGAATCACCGATTTGCGACCCCCCGCCGCCGAGCTGCCGACGCTGCCGCGCCGCTTCGAACATCACGATGGAACCCGCAACGGCTGCGTTCAACGACTCGACGCGACCTTCCATGGGAATGGTGATGAGCATCGCAGACTGATCCACCACGGGAGCGGGGAGGCCGCGGGCCTCGTTGCCGATGCAGAAGGCTGCGACGCCGCTGAGGTCGAGTTGATCGGGCGGGGATCCGGCTCTCGGGACCGTAGCGATCATCGGAATCCCCCGTGCTGCGCAGACGTCGAGCAGGCTCGAGATCTCGACGTCGAGTGCCACCGGGAGCCGAAACGACGACCCGGCAGCAGCGCGGACCGCCTTCGGGCCCCAGACGTCAGCGGTACCGCCCGTGAGCACGATCCCGGCAGCACCAGCGGCCTCGGACAACCGGATCAGCGTCCCGAGATTGCCGGGATCCTGTATCTCCACACCGACGACGAACGGTCGAACGACAGCGGTTGCGCAGTCGAGCACCTCCTCGATCCCCGCTGTCGGCTGGCGGACGACCGTCACCAGACCCTGCGGTGTCACCAGGTCGAGCACCCGGACCAACTCGCCCGGAGCTACCGAGCGGACAGGACACTGGACATCGACCGGGACGTCGACGTCGGCCTCGCAGAAGACCTCGAGGACCTCCACCCCGGCGCCGACCGCCTCGGCGAGCAGTACCGGACCGTCGACGAGCACGACTCCCTCCGATCGCCGGGCCTCACGGCGTCGGCTGAGCCGACGCAGCCGCGCCAGTGCCGGATGTGAACGCCGGAGCGGGCCGTTCGCCTCGGGGTGCGGCGGGGCCGCCACCGACGACGGCCTCAGTCGGTCGGGACGGCCACGGCGTCGGCGACCGCCGAGTCGGCAACGCCCACGAGCGCCGCGAACGCCTCGGGCTCACTCACGGCGAGCTCGGCGAGAACCTTCCGGTCGACCTCGACGCCTGCGAGCTTCAGGCCGTTGATGAATCGGTTGTAGCTAGTGCCGTTTGCACGGCAGGCGGCGTTGATCCGCTGGATCCACAGCTTCCGCATCTCACCCTTGCGGGCGCGACGATCACGAAAGGCGTACTGGCCAGCGTGCATGACGGCCTCGTTGGCAGAGCGGAAGGATCGGCTCCTGTTGCCGTAGTAGCCCTTAGCCTTGCTCAGAACGGCGCGACGCTTCTTCTTGGAGTGGACACTCCGCTTCACTCGTGCCATCTCGACACTCCTCTCAGGTAGGTTCCCAGTCGTCCGCTCACATGCCGAGTTGCCGGCGTGCCCGCTTGCGATCGCCGCCGGAGACCTCGGTGGTGCCGGCGAGACGGCGGGTTCGCTTGGACGGCTTCTTCTCGAGGATGTGGTTCCTGTTCGCCTTCCGGCGGAGGATCTTGCCGGTGCCGGTCACCTTGTAACGCTTGGCGGCACCTCTGTGGGTCTTCATCTTCGGCATGTCGTTCACCTGACGTTGCGTTGAGGCTCAGGACTCCTCCCGAGCGGGGATCTAGCTGCTCTGGCTGGCAGTCGGCTCGGTCGTGTGAGCCTCGTCTGTGTCCACCGTTGTGGCGCTGTTGGCAGTTTCGACAGAGTCGTCGGCTTCGTCGGTCCCGAGCACGTCGGTGGCCTGGGACGCTTCGGTCTGCTCGGCGGCCTTGGCGTGCGCCGCCTGGGCCTTCTTGTCCGGCCCGAGGACCATGGTCATGTTTCGTCCGTCCTGTTTGGGCATGACCTCAACCCGGCCGACGTGGGCCACAGCCTCCGCCACACGGTCGAGGATCCGCCGGCCGAGCTCGGGGTGCTGCATCTCCCGGCCACGAAACATGATCGTCACCTTGACCTTGGACCCTTCGGCGAGGAACTGCTCCACCTTCCGGGTCTTGGTGTTGAAGTCCCCTCCGCCGATCTTCGGCCGGTACTTCATCTCCTTGACGACGATGTTGGTGGCCTTCTTCCTCGATTCCTTGGCGCGTTGCTGTGCCTCGTACTTGAACTTCGTGAAGTTCATGATCCGACACACCGGTGGGTTCACCCCGGCTGCCACCTCGACCAGATCGAGCTCCATCGACTGCGCAGTCGACAGAGCCTCTGGAACGGCGACGATTCCGAGTTGTTCGCCGGAGGGCCCGATCAAGCGGACCTCACGGGCCCGGATCTGCTCGTTGACCCGGGTGTCATCTCCCGATGACGCAGCTATGGCCGATCACTCTTCAACAGCTCATCCTCTTCGTGATGCTCCTCGTGTCGTGCCGCCAGCGGCGGCTCCAATCGAACACCGGATCGTTCACCCGGCATCACACCACGATGGGCACCACGACGTGGTCGATCGACATCAACCACGATGGTCCGCTGGCGCAGTCGACATGCTCCACCGGAGGGGCGGCAACCCACTTGCTGTGACGGCGCTACCGTACCAGTCGAGCGCTCTGGCAATGGCATCGGAGCCAGAACGAGGGGATCAGCGAACATGGGAACACTGTGGACACCGAGCGGCGAGCACCCCGTGGACCCCGAACGATCCGACGAGCCGACCAGCAGCCCGGCCGGTGGGTCGCCGGGTGCACCGGGGTCTCCGACCAGCGACGTGGCCCTGGCCCAGGCAGCGCAGGCACTCGGACTCGATCTCGAGGCCATGACGGCCGAGGAGCGTGAGCAACTCGCAGCCGAGCTCACCGAGATGGCTCGGGTCCGAGCCGAGGTCGCCTCCACTCCGGTCGCCGAGGTCCTGACGTCCTACCTGACGCGGTTCTTCGATCTGGCGCTCATCTACCTCGACACCACACCACCCAAGTTCAACGATGCCGCAGTGGTGATCGAGTCGTTCCGTGCGGTGATCGACACCGTCGGCAACGAACTCGGTGAGAACGAGGCCGTGCTCCGCCAGGCGCTCGCACAGGCCCAGATGGTCTTCGTGAAGGTTCGGGAATCGATCGAGCAGTCCGACGACGTCGGAGGGGACGCCGAGACCGAGGGAAGCTTCAGCGCTCCGTGATCCCAATCGCCTCCGACCGACCCGTCGGCCCGAGGCGCCGGAGGAAGCTCACCCGACGACCCTCTGTGGTGTGTCGGCTTCCATCTGCGAGCGCCACGCAATGGAACTCGATGTTGCTGCCGTCGTCGACGAGGATCGTCCCGACACCTGCGGCGGCGTCGAAGCGGGCGACAACGCCGAACTCGGGCTGGGCGGCGACCACGCTGAAGCAGCCTCAGTGGACGATCTTGGACAGTGGGAGCTCGATGATGTCGGTGGCGCCGGCGTCCTTGAGAGCCGGTACGAGCACGTTGATCTGCGACTTCGCCACGACGGTCTCCACGGCGTAACCCGCTGCGCCGTACAATTCGTTGACCGTCGGGGTCTTCATCGCCGGGAGAACCGCCACGACGGCTTCGAGATGTTCGGGAGAGACGTTCAACTTGACGAGCACCTGGCCGCGCGCCTCGAGGACGCCCTGGAGGAGGGTCATCAGCTGCTCCATGGCGTGTCGCCGCTGCGGGTCCGCGAACGAGGCCGGATGGGCCACCAGTTCGGTGTAGGAGACGAGCACCTCGTCGATGATGCGCAGGCCGGCAGCACGGAGGGCCGAACCCGTCTCGGTGATGTCCACGACGCAGTCAACGATGTCGGGAACCTTCGCCTCGGTGGCGCCGTAGGACAGGCGGAGGTCCGCCTCGACGCCTCGGGACTCGAAGAATCGACGCGTGAGCTCCATGTACTCCGTCGAGACCCGAACGCCCTGAGGCAGGTCCGCAACGGACTGCACGGCGGAGTCCGAGGGAACCGCAACGACGACCCGGATCGGATTCGCCGTGGCCTTCGAATAGCGGAGCTCGCCGAGGGACACGACGTCAGATGACGTCTCGGCGATCCAGTCCCGGCCGGTGATGCCCAGGTCGAATACGCCGTCAGCGACGTAGTGCGGGATCTCCTGGGGCCTCAGGATCCGGACCGACTCGATCCGGGGGTCCTCGATCGTTGCGGAATAGGCCACCGACGACGATCGGAGCACCGGGAGGTCGGCATCCGCGAACAGGGTGAGCGTGGCGGCCTCGAGGGACCCCTTGGGCAGGACCAGTTTCAACACGACAGCGAACCTAGCCGTCGGGCCGGAGGCCACCCGCAGGCATTACGGAGCGGTCCGAAGGGTTCGAGCACCTCAAGATTGGCTCAAGATACCCTGCACCTCTTGCGACAGGACCACTGAGAGTATTGCATCGTGGTCTGCCCAGCGCCGATGGAGCGCTGCTGGGGGGGCGTGTCGCCAAGGCGGGACACGTGGCAATTCAGAGTATCGACCCGAGTTGGTCCGCCGAGACGCCGTCTCGTGAACGAGCACGAGAAGTCTACCTACGGCGGCCGCCCGGTGTCCTCGAGTCCCTTGACTCGCTCCGCGACTTCGACCCGGAGCGGCTCGAACCGGGGCTCCACACGCACTCCACGGACCCGGGGACCCCCCTCGGAGCGAGCGCCGAGCGTTTCGTCTACGAGACCTACCGTACCAGCGGGTTCTGCGCTGAATCGTCTCGGCAGCACGTCGAGGAGACTGAGCTCTGGCGGCCGGGCAGCACGCTGCACGTCATCACCTCTGCCGACCCCGCCGGCACCACCTGCCCGGATCGGGAGGTCATCGGGGCCATTCGGACAATCGTGGGTCCGTTCTACGACCTCCCCACGGCCCGTCACGTAGAACAACGTCTCCCTCGGGGTGACGACACCGTGGTCTGCGAGATCGGATCGCTCGCAGTCCGGCCGAACCAGCGGGGAATCGGCGTGGCGAACGAACTCCATCGCATGGCGTTCCTCGCCGGGTTCCGGGCCGGCGTCAGCGGCTTCTGCTTCCTCGTCGAGCAGTGGATGATCGACTTCTTCAGCGAGGTCTACGGACTGCCGGTCCACCCGCTCGCCGAAGCACGGGAGTACATGGGAGGTCCCGTGGTTCCCGTGGCGATGTGGTTGCCAGAGATGCTCGACGTGATCGAAGTGGAACGGCCTTTGGTCTATCGCTGGGCGATCGAGGATCTTGCGGAATCTCTACAGATGCGCCTCCATCAGCCGATTGGACATCGGTGACGTCTCTCGCTGAGGGGCCCCGCCGGCGGCCGAATTGGACCAACGATGTGCGTCAACTCGGCGTGTTCGGTCGATCGTGGGCTGTGGGGATCTTCCTGTTCTCCGCGGCACGAGCGCTGCTGGCGTGGCCCACACTCGGTCAGTTCGGCGTCGACCCGTGGGTGTTCCTCGCCATCGATCTGATCACTGCGGTCCCGTACGGCGTCGCTCAAGCTGTCACCGTGAAGATCCTCTGTCGTGACGACCGTCCCGCACGCGACGCCGCCGGATGGGGAATCATCGTCGTGGTCATGTTCCTCGCCCCGTACTCGTACATCTTCGCCGCCTCCGGTTCCATGCCAGCCGCAGCAACGATCGGGGTGGCGATCTGGATGGTCGTGTTCGGAGCATTCGCCCTGTGGCGCATGGTGCGCCAGGTGAGGTCAGGGCGGGCCGAGTCGCACTGAGCACCGGCACTGTCGGTGAAGCACCGGCACTGTCGGTGAAGCACCGGCACTGTCGGTGATGCACCGGCACTGTCGGTGATGCACCGGCACTGTCGGTGATGCTTCAACCCCCCCCCCAGTCACCTGAACGCTCGTCGGTCTCAGAGTCGATCCGGTGCGACTCACCACCCGAATCGCCACAGATGTCCTCACATCAGGACGCGCTCAGCCGATCAACACGGTGAGGTCGATCCCGCTGGGGGTTCGCCCGACCGAGAAGGCTGCTGGGGCACGACGTCGCCCGCTCTCCATGGACAGAGCACCGGGAAACCAACAACATCGCGTTGCTTCGAGCGCAGAGGAACTGCATCAGGAGACGCATCTGCGTCGCGTTCATCTGCTCCTCACCGCGGGCGTCGTCGGGATGGCCGCTCTTGCGATCCTGCCGGAATCGGCCGGCATCGTGGTGTACCTGACGCTCAGCACCGTGATGGTCGCTGTGGCGGGCTCACACGCCCGCCACCTCGACCCACCTGTGCGTCGACCAGCGATCTGGATGATCACCGCCGGAGGAAGCTCCCTCCTCGGAACCGTCGTCCGTGGAGCTGAATCGATCGTCACCGGGGAGAGCTACCCGTTTCCCAGTTTTGCGGACGCTCTGACGATCCTCTCCTACTGCTGCTTCATCGGCGCAGTGATCTTCATCATCTGGAAGCGGGTGGGGCGTCCAGACCTCGACCTCGTCATCGACGCCCTGGTCGCCGCAGTGGCGGTGGCGCTGTTGCAGTGGCAACTCGTGCTGCTCCCCACACTCGACGTGGCCACTGCTGACCCCGGCGGTGTAGTGCTCAACATCGTGTACTCGATCCTCTCGATCGTCCTCGTGGCATCGGCGATCGGGATCTCAATCGCAGGCGGCCACCGGTCGACCAGCAACCGCTTCCTCGCCGGAAGCCTCACCGGAATCGTCCTGCTCGACCTGACAGCGGCCTTGGTGACCACCGGGCAGGTCCCCGCTCAGCTCCGGCTCCTCCCAGCCGCAGCGGTGTTCGTCCTCGGAGCTGCCGGACTCATCCACCCGAGTGTCTCGAGCCTCCTCCGGCGCCCCTCCTCCCGGGCGCACCTGCGTCGACTCACCTACACCCGAATCGTTGTCCTGGGCCTCGCCCTGGTGGTGCCCCCGGCACTGATCGCCGTCACGGTGCTCGACGGCGGCCGGGTGACGTTGTGGCTGCCCTTGATCGGGGCGTTCCTGCTCACACCGATGGTGGTCGTCAGGTTGGGGAGACTCGTCCAGCGGAATGCGCTCGTTGCCGACATCGAATCGGCGGTTCGCTCGTTGAGCGAGGATCTCGTCAGCGCCGCATCAGTCGACGAGATCGGTGCCATTGCGGCTCGCGGAGTCACCGCAGTCACCGGCTCGAAGCTCGGGGGACCTGAGTTCGTCGTGGTGGAGGAAACACCACGATCCACAGGAGTGCGTCCTACTCCCGGAGGGCACCCCGCCACGGCACCGCTCATCCAAGCTGCTGTCGCAGCGCGACGACGTGAGGGAAGTGCGCCTGCTTCCGGCGAGATCATCGAGTTGGGTGTTCCCGGCTGGGCAGCGGTCGCAGTCGTGACCGAGGGCCGACTCCGCGGCGCAGCGCTCATTGAACCGTCATCGCTCAGCATCGACCAGATTCAGGCGGTCCAAACCGTGTGCCGCGACGCTGCTCTGGCCCTCAGGTCGATGGACCGCACCGAACGCACAGTCCAGCGGCGATCCGAGGAGCGCTTCGGGGCCCTCGTCGACAATTCCTCAGACATCATCGTGATCCTCGATGCTGAGCGTCGACCGGTCTACGTGTCGCCGGTCGCCGCTCGACTTCTCGGCTACCCACTCGACTACCTGGACCGGCTTGACGTCACCGAACTGGTCCATCCCAGCGACGCCGGAGTGCTGGAGAGGTTCGAGGACTCCGTGGCCGAGGGCCAGCGATTGAGTTTCGAGGTTCGACTGCGTCACCTCGCCGGCACCTACCACTGGTTCGAACTCATCGGCGTCGACCTGAGCGACGACCCGAACGTTGCCGGGATGGTCATCACCGCCCGGGAGATCGGCGACCGGAAGAGCGCCGAGGACCAGTTGGTACTCTCCGAAGCGAGGTTCAAGGCCCTCGTGCAGCACTCGAGCGACGTCATCCTCGCCGTCCTTCCCGACGGAGAACTGCGCTACGCCAGTCCCTCCGTGGAGGTCGTCACGGGCCGAGGGCTCGATGATCTTCACAGTGTCACGATCAGCGAGATCTTCCCCTCGAGTGGCATCGACTGGGGATCGGCTCTGCGCACGACGGCCCAGGCCAGCGATGGCCGCCTCCACTTCTGGTTCGATGACGCCGGTGGGCGTCGCCGCCACATCGAGGCCACGGTTCGCGACCTCAGGGCCGAGCCGGCCATCGGCGCATTCGTCCTCAACGGTCGTGACGTGACCGAGCGAACCGCCATGGTGGATCGGCTCGAGTATCAGGCAAGTCACGATCCACTCACGGGTCTGGCAAATCGCAATGCCGCCGGAGTCGCCCTCGCCGGCATGCTCAATCGGAACCCGGGCCGGAGCACCCTTGCGGTCATCGCCATCGATATGAACGATTTCAAGGACGTCAACGACAGCCTGGGACATGCCACCGGTGACCGGGTCCTGACGACAGTGGCGCAACGCCTCGCTCGTGAGGCCGACGCCGAGGACGTGGTTGCTCGAAGCAATGGTGACGAGTTCCTCTTCATCGTGGAACGGGCCCGAGGCGAGGAGGCGGTGCTGCTGATCGCGCAACGACTCATCGAGACCGTCAGCGCACCCATCGTCGTGGACGATCGAACCGTCACGCTCTCAGCCGCTGCCGGTGTGGCCTTCGATCACGATCGTTCCAATTCCGCAGAGGACCTCCTGCGAGCCGCCGACACCGCCATGTACCGGTCCAAGGTGGGTGAACGGGGTGTCGGCAGGGCCCGGATCGTGACCTTCGAGCCGTCGATGCACATCGACAGCATGGCCCTGTTCGAGCTGCGAGGTGACCTCGCAGCAGCGATCGCCAACGATCAACTCGAAGCGCACTACCAGCCGGTGGTCGACCTGTGCACCCAGCGGATCATCGGCCTCGAAGCGCTCGCCCGCTGGGAACACCCGACCCGGGGCAGCCTCAGTCCAGGGGTCTTCATCCCCATCGCCGAAGAGCACGGCCTGATCGCTGAAATCGGTCGATGTATGCGGCGGCGAGCGTGTCGAGATCTAGCGGAGTGGCGGCTGACCCAGTCAGAAGCCACAGCGGACCTCACGGTGGCGGTCAACGTCGCCGCCGCCGAACTCGGCGACGACGAGTTCGTCGAGTCGATCCGCGAGCTCCTGAGCGAGTTCGCCCTGCCCCCGGGCTGCCTCACGCTCGAGCTGACCGAATCGTCGCTCCTCACCGAGACCGAGGTGGTTCGCAGCCGGATGGAAGCTCTCTCTGAACTCGGCGTCCGCCTGGCGATCGACGACTTCGGTACCGGGTACTCCTCACTCGGCTACATCCATCGGTTCAGCTTCGACGTACTGAAGATCGATCGCTCGTTCGTCAGCGCCCTCGAGCACGCAACGAACCGCCAGATCATCACCGCCGTCACTGAACTCGCTGCCCAACTCCAGGCCGCAGTCGTGGCTGAGGGGATCGAAACCGTCGAGCAGGAATCGGTACTGAGTGACCTCGGGGTCGAACTGGGACAAGGCTTCCTCTACTCCCGGCCCGTTCCCGCCGACGCCATCCTCCGCCTGCTCAGCGCTCAGCAGATCGACCTGACCTGACCTGCCCCGGCCGGCCCCGAGCGCAGTCGCTCCTCAGCCACGGTTGATCGACCGCAGGACCGTCACCATCTCGATGGCCACGTCTGCGGACTCCGCACCCTTGTCGTCGCCGACGACGTCGCCGCGAACTGCGGATCTCACCAGCGCCTGACGGCGATTCTCGGTGGTGAGAACTCCGAAGACGACCGGAACGCCCGTGTCGAGCTGCACCCGCATCAGACCGTCAGCCACTCCCCCGGCGACGAAGTCGAAGTGTGGGGTGTCGCCCCTGATCACGGCTCCGATGGCCACGACGGCGTCGTAACGACCAGTGCGAGCCAGAGCTGAGGCGGTCAACGGTAGCTCGTAGGCACCCGGCACCCAGGCGACGTCGATGGCGTCTGCATCGACTCCGAGCGTCGTCGCTCGCTGCACGAACCCCTCGAGGAGACGATCGGTGATGACGCGATTCCATCGGGCACACGCCACCGCCAGGGTCATTCCCGAGCCGTCGAGCTCGACGACTCCCGGATCTCCGGCGGTGAAATCACGTCCCACGACGTCACCCCCGACCCGTACGACTCATGCTCCGTCCTCATCGAACACGTGGCCCATCCGCTCGCGCTTCGTCCGGAGGTACTCCACGTTCTCCGGGTTGGGTTCGGTCACGACCGGTTCCCGACCGGAGATGGCCAGACCGAAACCCTCGAGCCCGCCGTACTTGGCGGGGTTGTTGGTCATGAGACGCATGGTCGTGATTCCGAGGTCGTTGAGGATCTGTGCGCCGATTCCGTACTCACGCGAATCCACCGGCAGGCCGAGTTCGACGTTGGCATCGACCGTGTCGTGGCCTTGCTCCTGGAGGCTGTAGGCCCGGATCTTGTGTCCGAGACCGATGCCACGACCTTCGTGCCCGCGCAGGTACACGAGTACGCCGAGACCCTCGTCAGCGATCCGCTTCAGCGCTAGGTCGAGTTGGACACCACAGTCACAGCGGAGCGAGCCGAACACGTCCCCGGTCAGACACTCCGAGTGCACCCGGACCAGCACATCCTCCTCGCCCTGCACCGCCCCTCGCACCAGGGCGACGTGCTGCTCGCTGTCGAGTACCGATTCGTACACGTAGCACGTGAAGTCTCCCCACTCCGTGGGGATACGGGCCTCGGCCACACGCCGGACGAGCTTCTCGGTCTGTCGTCGGTATCGAATCAGCTGAGCGATGCTGACCATCAACAGGCCGTGTTCCTCACAGAAGCCGACCAGATCCGGAACCCGGGCCATCGTGCCGTCGTCATTGACGATCTCGCACAGCACCCCAGCCGGCGCTCGCCCAGCGAGTCGCGCCAGATCAACGGCGGCTTCGGTGTGCCCAGCCCGCTTCAGGACCCCACCCTCGGCGTATCGCAGCGGAAAGATGTGCCCCGGTCTCGCCAGGTCGCCGGGCCGGGTCTCGGGGTCGGTCAGGGCCAGCAGCGTCGCCGAGCGATCAGCAGCCGAGATCCCGGTGGACGTGCCGTGGACCAGATCGACGGAGTAGGTGAACGCCGTGCGATGCGACTCCGTGTTGTCACGAACCATGAGCGGGATCTGTAGGGCGTCGAGGCGCTCGCCGGTCAACGGAGCGCAGATCACCCCCGAGGTGTGCCTGACGAAGAAGGCGATCTTCTCGGGCGTCGCCGCATCAGCGGCCATGATCAGATCGCCTTCGTTCTCCCGGTCCTCGTCATCGACGACCACCACGATCTCCCCGCGGGCCATGGCCTCGACAGCGGCCTCGATCGAGGCGAACGCCGATCCGGCCGCCCCCTGCTCCTCCACTCGCTCACGCATCACGAGGCACGCCTGTCGGGCCTGAATCGTTCTGCTGCACTTCCCCGGTGTACCCCACGAGGAGCCGTTCGGCGTACTTCGCCATGACGTCAACCTCCAGGTTGACCGGATCACCGCTCTGACGCACTCCGAGGGTGGTGACCGACATCGTGTGGGGAATGACTGCGACGCTGAAGCTGTCGGCGAGCACATCGACGACGGTGAGACTCACTCCGTCCACGGTCACCGAGCCCTTCTCGACGAGGTACCGCATCAGATTCGCAGGAACCCGGATCACCAGGTCGGGCGCAGCGACCACGACCTCGCCGACTGCGTCGACGTGTCCCTGCACGAGGTGTCCGCCGAGACGATCAGCGAGCCTGACCGGTCGCTCGAGGTTGACGGGATCGCCGGGCACCAGACGGTCCAACGATGTCCGCGACTGCGTCTCCGAACTCAGCTCCGCCCGCCACCAGCCCTCGTCCCACTCCACCACGGTCAGACAACATCCGTTCACCGCAATCGAAGCTCCGAGAGAGACGTCCTCGAGAACCTGCGTAGCGGCGATCACGAGATCGCAGCCGTCGCGCCGCTGCACCGTTCCGAGTTCCTCGACGATTCCCGTGAACATCTCAGGCTGATCCGGCACTCGGATCGGACGGAACCGTCTCGAGGGTCGTGAGCTCGAGGCGGAGGTCCTCGCCGATGCGCTCGGCGCTGGTGAACCGGCCACGCCACACCTCGGAGATGTCGAACGCTCCGTGCCCACCGAAGAGTCCGGGTGCATCACTGCCACCGAACAGTGCCGGAGCGAGGTACAGCACGTAACGATCGACCAGGCCGGCGCGATGGAACTCACCGGCCACCTTGGACCCTCCCTCCACGAGCAACTGGATCACCCCTTCGTCACCGAGTTGGTCGAGGACGTCGCCGAGTTCGCCCTTGACCTCGGTGCAGGGGTGCACAGCAGCATCGAGGGGGATCGAGCCGAGGACGATACGCCGGGGGTCGAGGCCGCCACGTTCCGGTACGGCCGGATCGTGGTAATCACGGACGGTCAACGATGGGTCGTCACGTCGAATCGTGCCGGCGCCGACGAGGATCGCATCGGACTCGGCTCGCAGACGGTGCCCGTCGGCGCGTGCCTCGGGCGAGGTGATCCACTGACTGGTGCCGTTCGGAGCGGCCGTTCGACCATCTGTCGAAGCTGCAAGCTTCAACACGACCCACGGGCGTCCGGTGATCCTGTGCTTCAGATAGGGCCGGAGCTGGTTGACCACCTGGGCCGCCTGGACGCCGACGTCGACGGTGATCCCTGCTGAGCGGAGTGCCTCCACACCGGTGCCAGCCACCAGTGGGTCAGGATCCTCGATGCCGACGACCACTCGAGTGACTCCGGACGCCATGACAGCCTCCACGCAGGGTGGGGTCCGTCCGTGGTGAGAGCACGGCTCGAGCGTCACGTACAGAGTGGATCCCACAGCGTCGGTTCCGGCGGCGTCGAGGGCGACGATCTCGGCATGACGGCCTCCCACCTGCTCCGTCGAGCCCTCGTACATGGTGCCGTCTCCGGTCCGCACCACAGCGCCGACCCACGGGTTCGGCGGGGCCAGGCAGCGGGACCGGGCCCCGGCAGTGATCGCCCGGGTCATGCACTCACGATCGACGGCATCGCCTGCGGATTCGGGTGACATCACCCATCAAGCCTAGACCCCGGTACGCCCCCGGGAGACCTCCGCCCTCAGTCGTGCCGACCGTGCGAGCCGCCGAGCAGGTCGACTGCGTGCTCCACCACGTCGAGGATCGCCTCGAGCATCTCCACTGCTCCCGACGGGTTTCCCGGGGTGTTGACGATGAGCGCGGCCCCCCGGATTCCCGCGAGTCCCCGAGAGAGCCGACCGAGCGGGTTCACCGCCCGCATGGCCTCGGCCAGGCCGGGAGCGGAGCGGTCGATCACCCGTGCGGTCCCCTCCGGGGTGACATCACGCGGGCCGAAGCCGGTCCCCCCGGTCGTCACGATCAACCCGTTGAACCCGTACGACATGTAGCTCAGGGCGTTGGCGACCTCCTCGACCGAATCCGCCACCACACGATGCTCGATCACGAGGAGCCCAGCATCTCCAAGCCGGTTCACCAGCGCCGCACCGCCGAGATCCTCCCGGGTACCGGCATCGACGCTGTCGGAGACGGTCAGGACCTTCGCCCGGTGCACCGCCGAGGAGTTCCCCGCTGCTCGTTCACTCACGTCGCTGATCGTAGGTGACATCAACCCCGTCGATACCGGAAGACCGCCATGCCGTCGTATTCACCACCGATCGGCAGGAGCAACGCCCCCCGGCCCCAGGGGATCCATGGTGGACCGGGTGGTGGCAACGGTTCGAGATGGCAGTCGTCTGCGGCGATGGCGTCGTCCACGCCGAAGGTCTCGGCCCGAGTCAGGGTGCACACGCTGTAGGTGAGCTCGCCCCCCGGTCGGAGGAGCCGCACGGCGGCACGCAGCAACTCGACCTGCTGCCCTGCGAGGCGCTCTGGGGCTTCGGCGTCGATCCGCCAACGGGCGTCCGCCCGGCGGGCGAGCACACCGAGCCCGGAGCAGGGAGCATCGAGGAGGACCCGATCAGCGACACCGGAACGCATCGGCGGATAGCGGGCATCGGCGGAGATCACCCGCATCGCCCCCGGCCCGGCGTCGAGCGCCGCCGAGCGGAGCAGGCCGAGCCGTGAGCCGCCGGGCTCCCCGGCGATCACCGTGGCTCCAGTCGCTGCGAGAGCGGTGGCCTTCCCCCCCGGAGCGGCACACAGATCGACGACGAGGTCGCCCGGGCTCGCACCCACAACCTCGACGACCCACTGCGAGGCGAGGTCCTGGACGTACCCGTCGGCCCGGGTGTGGACCCGGGGCGGCACGTTCATGGCCTCCATCGCAGCAGTGGCCCGAACCGGACCGAGATCCTCGACCAAGCGGTCGTGGATCCAGTCGGGGTAGCTCAATTCCTCGGCGGGGCTGGCAAAGTGCACCGGGGCATCGGCCACCCGCCGCAGAACAGCATTGAGGAGACCCCGGAATCGCTGCGGGACCGCCTCGACCGTGGTGGACACCACGGCGTAGGCCGGGAGGTCGTCTCGATAGATCAACTGGTACGCACCGAGACGGAGCGCACGCCGAGCCGTTGGCGGCGGTGGACGCTCGAGGTGGACGTCGACGAGGGCGTCGAGCGACCGACGACGGCGGAGGGTGCCGGCGACGAGGTCGGTGACCAGACGCCTGTCGGCGACGGACAGGGAAGAGGCATCGAGCGCATGACGAAGCGCCAGGTTGGCGTACGCCCCGTCGTCCTCGACCCGAGTGAGCACGTCGAGGGCGAGGCGCCGTGCAGGCACGCCCGTTCGGTCCTCACCCACTGAACGTCTCACCGGGCAGCAGTCGCGCACCGTTCCTGAACTGCGATGCATCCTGCTCCTTGCGCCCGGCTGGCCGCAGGGTGAGCACCTCGAGTGCGGAACCATCGCCACAGGCCACTCGGAGACCTGTGCGGCCGAGAACCTGTCCGGGGACGGCGTCATCGCTTCGCTCCGCCGACGGCTCGGCGGCCACGACCACGACCCGCTGGCCACGGAACGTCGACCAAGCGCCACCGATGCGCACCGTTCTGACCGCCTCGCTAGCTGAGCGGCTCCAGTCGAGACGGCGATCCGCAGCGGTGATCTTCTCGGCGTAGGTCACTCCCTCGGTCGCCTGCGGGACCGGGTCACCGAGACCACGGGAGAGCGCATCGACGAGCATGCCGGCGCCGAGATGACCCAACTCGGCAGCGAGCGCCGCAGCCGTGACATCCGGGCTCACGGTGTGTTCGATGCTGCAGAACACCGGACCGGTGTCGAGCGTCGGCTCGACCTCCATCAGGCACACTCCGGTCACCGAGTCACCGGCGAGGATCGCCCTTTCGACGGGGGCGGCGCCACGCCATCGCGGGAGCAACGAGAAGTGGAGGTTCACGACCGGGAACGCTGCGAGCACCTCCGGCCCGAGGATCCGGCCGTAGGCGACCACCACACCGAGTTCGGCCGATCCAGCGACCGCATCGAGCGGATCGCTCGTCACCGTCAACCCGAGTCGTTCTGCTGTCGCTCCGACCGGGGTGGGCGTGCGAGCACTCCCCCGCCCCCGGCGCCGTTCCGGGTTGGTCACCACCACGACGATGTCGTGGCCGGCTTCGACGAGTGCGTGCAGCGGCTCGACGGCGATCTGGGGCGAGCCGAAGTAGGCGAGCCTCACCGGAGCCGGAACCGGGACCCGAGTGAGGGCTGTGGTTCGCCGGCACCGAGTTGCAGTTCCCGCACAGCCCGACGCGCACTGCGGCGCTGATCCTCGTCGAGTCGGTCCAACATGAGCACGCCATCAAGGTGGTCGAGTTCATGTTGGATCACCCGGGCGAGAAAATCATCAGCTGTCAGGCTCACCTCGTCACCGTCGAGATTCCGACCAGTGACGTGGATGGCCTTGGGTCGAACGATGTCGAAGTGGAGTCCGGGGATGCTCAAGCAGCCCTCGAAGAACTCGAGTTCACCGTCGGTCTCCGTGATCACGGGATTGATCAGGACCTGCGGTCCGTCGCCTTCGCCGAGGTCGTAGACGAAGAACCGCTTCTGGACCCCCACCTGTGGGGCTGCGAGACCGACCCCCGGGGCGGCGTACATCGTGGCGAACATGTCCTCACAGAGCCGGGCCAGCCGACCGTCGATCTCACTCACCTCAGCGGAGCGTTCGGTCAGGACGGGATCGCCGACGATTCGAATCGTGTGGGGACTCAACACCCATTCAGGCTACCGTCACCGTGGTGTCGGGATCCGACCACTACTTCACCGGCGAGCCCAACTCCGCCCCCGTCGAGCGAAGCGTTCGCATGAGACTCGGTGAGGAATTCGTTGCTCTCACCACGTCGAGCGGCACGTTCTCCCCGACACGGATCGACGCCGGAACGGCCCTCCTCATCGAATCACTGCCCGGAGTCTGCGAGGCTCCTGCGGGGGCGGTGCTCGATCTGGGGTGCGGTTACGGGCCCCTCGCCCTGACGGTTGCACAGAGATGGCCAGACCGGCCGGTCTGGGCGATCGACGTGAACCAACGGGCGCTGGCGGACTGCAGGAGCAACGCGCAGCGGCTCGGCCTGCCGGTCGAGGTCGTCGATCCAGAAGCGGTTCCGGCCGACCAGGGTTTCGCAGTCATCGTCTCCAACCCTCCTGTGCGGATCGGGAAGGCGGCCCAACACTCCCTGCTCTCGACGTGGGTCGATCGGCTGGTGCCGGGCGGCGAGGCATGGCTGGTGGTCTCGCGCCACCTCGGGGCCGACACGATGGCATCGTGGTTCGTCGACGGCGGCCGACACGTCGAACGGGTTCGTTCCCGTCGCGGTTATCGAATCCTCCGCATCACCTGAGTCACCCGATTCATCCCGTCCGGAGAGGGTCGACCCACAAACGGAGCCGGCCGGACGGCCGTTCGACCTGTGCCAGCGCATCGAGCAGCAGCCGCTGATCCCAACTCCGCAGGAGCCACTGCCCCGAGGCATCAGGACCGAGCCGTTCAATCCCCTCGATCGGAGCGAGGCGTTCCATGAACGCCGGTGCGGCCTCCCGACCGACGACGGCGATGGTCGCCGCAGGCGGATCCCCGAGCGCCTCACGTTCACGCCAGGTCGATTCGACCAGATCGGAGGGATCCCCGGCGGCCGCCGCCCGCAACACCTGATGCTCCGGGTCACGAGTTTGCACCAGCACCGTGCCTCCGCCGTGTCTGCGGCCACCAACGAGGCGACCGGCGGCAACGATCAGCCCGAGCGACTCCTCAGCGGCCCGGTAACGGGGCGCGAGCAACTCTGCGTCCACATCGAGCAGCGCCACCAGACCCGCTGCGTGGATCCGGTGCAGCACCGCCTCGGTGCCCACGACGACGCCGACGTTGTCGGCGATCGCGTCGCCGGGTGTCCGCCGAGACCCCCCGGTGACCGCGATCACGGGTTCCCGTACGAGCGCTTCGAGTTGCTCCCGCACCGTCGTCACCCCGGGCCGGAGGTTGGACAGCGCCGTCGAGCCGCAGGCCGCACACACCAGCGGACGGGTGTCGCCACAACGGAGACACACGAGTAGGCCCGCCTCGTCCTGTCGGACCACCGCCCCGCACCGCTCACAGGCGGCAACGGTTCCACACGATCGGCAGGCGAGCAGGCGGGCCCGGCCGGTCCGGTTGACGACGCAGACGACCCGTTCTCCGCTGGCCCGAACCGTGCGGATGCGCTCGACGAGCGTCGGTGAGAACAGTCCGGTGCGCCCGCGATCCTCCTCCCGTCGGTCGACGATCTCGAGTCTCGGCCATGATCCCGCCATGTCGGCCGCGGCCGGCACCGGAGGTGCCGAGGCGGCCCGCCGGGCCTCGAGGGTGGGGATCGGCGAGACGAGGACGCACGGGACACCCGCCCGACGGGCTCGTTCGATCGCGACCTCCCGGGCATTCCACGTGGGCGACTCCTCCTGTTGGAGGCGGGGGTCGTGTTCATCGATCACCACGACCGCTGCGAGCGCCGGCGTCGGGGCGAACACTGCGCCGCGACCGCCGACGACCGTCGCCCCGCCCAGGGCGGCTGAGAAATCTCGGTTCCAGCGAGCCGCAGCAGCACCGGAGCGACGCAGGGCGGTGCCGACCGCCGTCACCGTGTCCGCGGCGCCCGCCACGACGAGCGCCTGTCCGAGCGACGCTGCCGCCAGAGCCACCGGTGCCAGATCGGCGTCGACCGGCCACTCGAGCACCCAAGTTCCCGGGCCGCGGCGGAACAGGTCGAGCGCAACGGGATCCGGGATGCCTCGAGCCGGTGGGCGGGGATGAATCGGTGGCCGGGAGTGCACCCGCCGATCAGGAGTGCCATGACGCAACACGCTCGCCAGACGACCGGCCCATCGCCATGCGACCCATCCGCAGAGGTCGATGACATCGGAGGACGGACCGATCCCGGAGACCTGCAGGATCGGCTGCAGAGTCACGCCGGGTGGTGTGGGTGGGTCGACCTCCAGGACCCAGCCGTCCACACGCCTGCCGGCCAGGGAAACCCGTACCACGCTGCCCACCTCGACACGATCGACGAACTGTTCGGGTACGGCGTAGTCAAAGGCCCGGTCGATCGCCGGCACGTCGACCAGCACCGAGACCGACGTCGGGGCACTCACCGATGCCGAGGGCCCGAGCTGGCGGTCACACTCAACCGAGACCGAGGGCCGAACGCAGATCCCCGACCCGGTCGGTGCGCTCCCAGGTGAACGTCTCGTTGCGACGACCGAAGTGGCCGTAGGCAGCCGTCGGGCGGTAGATCGGCCGGAGAAGGTCGAGCTCCCCGACGATGGCGGCCGGACGCAGGTCGAAGATCTCCCGAACGGCGGCATCGAGTGCCACCGGATCCACCTCGTTCGTCCCGAAGGTCTCCACGAGAATGCTCACCGGGTGGGCCACACCGATCGCATAGGCCACCTGGATCTCGCATCGCGAGGCCGCTCGAGATGCGACCACGTTCTTGGCCACCCAGCGAGCGGCGTACGCCGCTGACCGGTCGACCTTCGACGGGTCCTTCCCGGAGAAGGCCCCACCCCCGTGACGGGCCGCACCGCCGTAGGTGTCGACGATGATCTTCCGGCCGGTCAGTCCAGCATCACCGACCGGACCCCCGACCACGAAGCGTCCCGTCGGGTTGACGATCACCTCGTAGTCATCATCGGCGAATGCCTCCGGGACGACCGGTCGCACCACGTGTTCGATGAGGTCGGGACGGATCTCGGTGTCGCGATCGACCCCATCGTTGTGTTGAGCCGAGATGAGCACGGTACGCAACGCCACAGGTCGACCCTCGGCGTACTCGAAGGTCACCTGGGTCTTTCCATCGGGACGCAGGTACGGAACAATTCCTGCGCGGCGCACCTCGGTGAGACGCTCCGCAAGCCGGTGGGCGAGATGGATCGGAAGCGGCATGAGCTCGTCGGTCTCATCGACGGCGTAGCCGAACATCATCCCCTGATCCCCGGCCCCTTGCCGATCGAGGTCGTCGGTGCCGGCGGAGCCGGATCGTTGCTCCTCGGAGTTCTCGACGCCGCCGGAGATGTCGGTCGACTGTGGATCGAGTCCCACCAGAACGCCGCAGGTGTTCCCGTCGTAGCCGTAGCTCTCGCTGTCGTAGCCGACTTCGCAGATCGTGCGTCGGACCGTGCCGGGAATGTCGAGGTAACCCGACGTCGAGATCTCGCCGCCGACGATGGCGAGCCCGGTGGTCACGAACGTCTCGCACGCCACCCGGGCCGCAGGATCGACTGCCAGGAGGCCGTCGAGGACGGCGTCGGAGATCTGATCCGCCAACTTGTCGGGGTGACCCTCGGTGACGGACTCGGAAGTGAACAACCAGCTCGACAACGCCGCTCTCCGATCGGTCAGCTCAGCTCGATCCGGCTGGACGCCGAACGGCGACCACGGCGTCGAGCACAGCGTCGGCCACAGCGGACTTCGAACGCAGAGCAACGTGGTCGACCTCACCGTCGGGGCCGAGGATCCGGACCTCGTTCGTGTCGTGTTCGAAGCCAACATCCGGGGCGGAGACGTCGTTGACGACGATCAGATCAATGCCCTTCTCGGCCAACTTCGCCGAGGCGGAGGCGAGGACATCGTTGGTCTCGGCGGCGAATCCGACGAGCGTGCGCCCGGCAATCCGCTGTGCACCGAGCTCGGCGAGGATGTCGACCGTCGGCTGCAACTCGATCGTGGGGATCCCGTCGCGCTTCTTCAGCTTGTCACCGGCAGGTGCCACCGGAGTGAAGTCCGCAACGGCAGCGGCCATCACGACCACATCGACGGTCGGGGAGTGGTTGCGGACAGCCGCAAGCATCTCCGCAGCGGTGTCCACCTCGACGAGGACGTCGACGGGCGGTGTCGGAACGGATCGAGAACCGCCAGCAGTGGTGATGAGGGTGACCGTGGCCCCACGTCGGACGGCTGCAGCAGCGAGGGCATGCCCCTGTTTGCCCGAGGACCGGTTGCCGAGGAATCGAACCGGATCGATCGGTTCACGGGTGCCGCCGGCGGTGATCACGATCCGGAGACCGCTCAGGTCGTCGCATTGTTGAGTTCCGAACAGGTCATCGACTGCAGCGAGGATCGACGAGGCATCAGCGAGCCGGCCGGGACCGACGTCGCCCCCGGCGAGGCGGCCGGACTCGGGTTCCACCACGACCACGCCCCGGGATCGGAGGAGGGTGAGGTTGTCGACCACAGCCGGGTGCTCCCACATCTCGGTGTGCATGGCGGGACACACGATCACCGGGGCACGGGTCGCAATGAGGGTGTTGGTGAGCAGATCGTGGGAGTAACCCGAGGCGTAGGCGGACAGCAGCCGGGCCGTGGCCGGGGCGACGAGCACCAGGTCAGCGCCACGGCCCAGTGTCGTATGTGGAATCGGGTCACTGTCATCCCACAGCGAGCGACGCACTGGCTCCGACGCCAGAGCGGAGAACGTCACCTCACCGATGAACCGCGTGGCGTCATCGGTGAGCACCGGAACGACGTGGGCGCCGGCATCGACGAGCTGACGACAAACCTCGACTGCCTTGTACGCCGCTATTCCGCCGCAGACCCCGAGGACCACACGACGGCCGGCCAGCGCCGGCACGACCGCTCCGACTCAGTCCTCGGTCCCGACCGGCCCGGTCGGGAGCACGGCGTCGAACTCCTCGGCGCCCTCGATCTCGACGACCGGGAGCAGATCAGCTGGAATCTCTCGACCGGTGGCACCGCCGACACCCTCGACCTTGTCGGCGTCGAGTTCCTCGAAGGCGATCGACAGGGGCTTCCGCGCCGTCGAGGTCACCTGAGGGCCGGCGTAACGACCAAGCGCATCGCCGAGTTGTCCGTAGTAGCTGTTGATGTCGCGGGCACGCCGGGCGCTGATCGTCACGAGCGAGAACTTGGACCCCGCTCGCTCGAGGAGGCCCTCGATCGGCGGCGAGATCATCGAGTTGGTGGGATCGGACACGGAGACTCCGCTCGTTCGGGGGTACTGACCATCCCAGACACCATCGGCAGGTCCGAGACGGCTTTGCGATGCTACCAGAGCGACTTCAGGCTCCGGTACCGGACCTCTCGGCCCGCACCCGTGCCGCTGTCCGGGCATCGTCGAGGATGCGCCGAACCTCGGCCACTGCGGATTCGAGGTCACCGTTGATCAACGTGATCGCCCCGAGGTCCACCGCCGCCGCCCGCTCCTCGATGGACCGCTCGAGTCGCTGGCGGATTCGCTCCTCGGAGTCGCCACGCCCACGGAGCCTCGCCTCCTGCGTGGCTGCATCAGGTGCGTCGACGAACACCAACACCGCCTCGGGGTAGCGCTCCCGGACAGCGGCGGCACCCGCCACGTCGATCTCGAACAACACGTCGAAACCGACCGGTGGATCAGGGAGCGGACTCCCCTGCCGGTAGTCGAGGAACTCCACCCACTCGAGGAACCCACCCGCTCGAGCATGGGCATCGAACTCATCGAGCGAGGCGAAGTGGTACGCCTGGAGATCCTCTCCGATCCGAGGGTTCCGTGTGGTCCACGAGCGGGACAACCACAGCGTCGGCTCCTCGGCCAGCACGGATGCAGTGATCGTGCCCTTGCCGACACCGCCCGGACCCGAGATCACCATGACCGCTGTGGCCGGCCGAAGGACGCCGAGATCGTCCGAACCGAGGGGGAACACCGAACGGATCCGACGAGCCTCACCGACGTCGAGACCACCGACCGGCCGGCGCGGATCCACACGGAGTTGAGCGAGCGCTCGGCGGGTGTCGACCTTGCGGGCCCCCGGCAGCGATTCGAGCACGAAACCGATCGAGGTCGACGACCACGGGGCGCTCGGGGCCTGCTCCAGACACTCAGTGAGCGTCAGGTCGCTCCGATTGAGGGCCTCGCCGAGAGCCGCCCGTTGCGAGCGGACCTCCGAGGCCCAGGCGATCACCTTATTGCGATCAGCGGCCACCGATTCAGATCGCCGCAGCGACCGCAGCGGCGGCGGCGATGGGGTCCGCTGCCTGTGTCACGGTCCGGCCGATCACGAGCAGGTCGGCTCCGGCCTCGGAGGCCGACTCGGGAGTGGCCCAACGGGCCTGATCGTCGAGCCCGCTGCCCGGCAGGCGGATTCCGGGGACGACCCGTTTGAGTCGAGGGGCCAGATCGAACGCAGTCTGCAGATCGGCTGCAGCGAGCACCAGTCCACCGCAGCCGCCTTCCACTGCCACCCGCACCCGGTTGGGCACCACGTGGTCGGGTGCGGAGTCATCGCTGGTGAGCACCGTCACCCCGAGCGCGCACGGAGCCGGGAGACCGGCGCGGTCGGCGCCGTCGAGCAGGCCATCGACGCCAGCTCGGAGCATGTCCACGCCGCCCATGGCGTGCAGCGTGAGGTAGTCGACGCCGAGCGCTCCGAGGACTCGACAGGCCCGGTTCACCGTGGTGGGGATGTCCAACATCTTGAGATCGAGGAACACCTCGTACCCGAAGTCGCGCAATGAACCGATCGCATCGGGCCCGGCGGCGCTGAACAGCTCGAGTCCGATCTTGGCGACACCGAAGTAGTCACGGAGCGCTCCAGCGGTCCGCAGGGCCTCCACGAGATCGTCGACGTCGAGGACGAGCGCCAGCCGCTGGCGGACCTCGTCGGGCACGCCCGCACCCGTGGTGCGGGGATCGTCCTCAGCCATGAACTCCTCCGATCAACTCCCGCACGCTACCCACGCCGTGCTGCTCGCACCACGATGCCAATCCTCCGAGAACGTGTGCAGTGGCACGCGGGTCAGCGAACGTCGCCGTGCCGACCTGCACTGCTGACGCACCGGCGAGGAGGAACTCCACTGCGTGTGCTCCCGTCGTGATGCCGCCGACGCCGATGATCGGCAGGTCGGGGAGCGCAGCGCGAACGTTGTGGACGGCTCGCACGGCGACCGGGCGAATGGCAGGCCCCGACAGTCCCCCGCCGCCGGCGCCGAGCAGCGGGCGACGGTGCTCGACGTCGATCACCATGCCGAGCAGGGTGTTGACGAGGGTCACGGCCTCGGCACCCGCCTCTCCGACTGCTCGGGCCACGTCGACGAGCCGGTCGGTGTTGGGACTGAGCTTGGCCCAACGGGGTACGCCCGCAGCGGCGCACGCCGCGACCACCGCTGCGGCGGCGTCAGGGTCGTGCGCGAACAGGTGGGCTCCACCGTCGAGGTTGGGACAGGACAGGTTCACCTCGACTGCCACCACAGCCGACGGCAGGTCACTCAATGCCGCCGCCGCATCGGCGTAGTCCTCGACGGATCGTCCCCAGATGCTCGCCACGACGGTGGCACCGGCCGACACGAGCGCCGGGAGCTGCTCACGCCGCCAGGCCGCCACACCGGGTCCCTGGAGTCCGACGCTGTTGAGCATCCCGGAGTCGGTGCCGTGGACCCGCGGGGCGGCGTTGCCCGGCCAGGGTTCGGCTCCGAGCGACTTCACCACGATCGCTCCCACCTCATCGAGGTCGACGAATCCACTGAGCTCGGTTCCGTACCCGGCCGTTCCCGAGGCGGTCATGACCGGGTTCCGCAGTTGGACCGATCCGACATCGGTTCGCAGGTCGACCGATGCCGACGTCCGGGGGCTCCGCTTCCGACTCACCCGTCGTGGTCCCGATGGTAGGACTGGAGGCTCCGGACCTGCAGGTCCGCCGTCATCCACTCGGCGAGGCCGTTGGCGGCTGCGAGTGCCGCTGCTGCGGTGGTGAGGAGGGGAATCCCGGCTCGTCCGGCGGCACGCCGGAGGTGGGCACCGTCGGCCCTCGGACCCCGGCCCCTCGGGCTGTTCACCACGAGTTGGACCCGCCCTCCCTCGATGAGATCGACACCGTCGAGACCGCCCTCCGGGTCGCCTTCGGCGCGTTGCAGCTTGGCGACCACCTCTGCCACCGGGAGGCCCTCACGAACGAATGCCGCCGCGGTGCCCGATGTCGCCACGAGGTCGAATCCGAGCTCGTGGAAGCGCCGTGCCGCCTGCAGTCCGATCCGCTTGTCCCGGTCGGCGAGCGAGAAGAACACCGTTCCCGACTGCGGCATCCGGTCCCCGGCCGCCAACTGGGACTTGGCGAACGCCAGCGGGAACGAGCGGTCGATGCCCATGACCTCACCGGTGGAACGCATCTCCGGGCCGAGGAGGGCATCGATGTCGGGGAACCGGTTCCACGGGAGGACAGCCTCCTTGACGGCCACGTGTTTGCCGGCGCTCGGAGCCACCAGGAGGCCCTCGGCTCGCAGCTCGGCGAGCGTGGCGCCGCACATCACCCTGGCTGCAACCTTCACGAGAGGCACGCCGGTGGCCTTGGCCACGAACGGGACGGTCCTCGAGGCGCGTGGGTTGGCCTCGATCACGAAGACCTGACCGCCGGAACCGGACGCACTCTCGTCGTCACCGACGCGCTTGACGGCGAACTGCACGTTGATCAGTCCTCGCACATCGAGAGCCGCAGCGATGGACCGGGTGTGTCCCTCGATCACGGCGATCGTCTCGGGAGAGAGGCCGACCGGGGGGATGACACAGGCACTGTCGCCGGAGTGCACCCCCGCTTCCTCGACGTGCTCCATGATCCCGCCGATGATCACCTCGCCGGTCGAGTCCCGAATGGCGTCGACGTCGACCTCGGTGGCGTCCTCGAGGAAACGATCGATCAACACCGGCCGCTCAGCGGCGAGTCCACCCTCCCGTCCGAGCGAACCGTCCGCAGCGATCGCCGACCATGCGCTCTCGAGTCCGTCGACGTCGTAGACGATCTCCATGGCCCGTCCACCGAGCACGTAGGACGGGCGGATCAGGGCGGGGAATCCGATGCGTTCGACGATGCTCCGGGCGGCCTCGATGGTCGTTGCGGTGCCCCCCGCCGGCTGGGGAATCTCGAGCCGGGCACACAGCGAGTTCCAGCGGTCACGGTCCTCGGCGAGGTCGATGCTTCTCGGCGAGGTGCCGAGGATCAACTCCGGTGGGAGCGCTCCGGCGAGCTTGAGCGGCGTCTGACCACCGAGCGCCACGATGACTCCGACGAGTCGACCCCCACCAGCCTCGGCCGAACGACGTTCGGAGTCGATTACGTTGAGGACGCCCTCCACCGACAACGGTTCGAAGTACAGGCGGTCCGAGGTGTCGTAGTCGGTGGAGACGGTCTCGGGATTGCAGTTGACCATGACCGTCTCGAACCCGGCGTCGGCCAGAGCGAAACACGCGTGGACACAGCAGTAGTCGAACTCGATTCCCTGGCCGATGCGATTGGGTCCGGACCCGAGGATGAGGACCTTCTCGCCAGAGGATGGCTCCACTTCCGAGGTGTCCTCGTAGGTGCCGTAGTGGTACGGCGTCGACGCCTCGAACTCCGCAGCACAGGTATCGACGGTCTTGTAGGTCACCTCGACCCCGGCGGCGAGGCGCGCCGAGCGGACCGCGGACTCGTCTGTCCCCCACAGCCAGGCGAGTTGAGCGTCGCCGAAGCCGAGTCGCTTGGCGCGACGCCACTCCGGCGGGATCAGCGAAGCCGGTGCGCCCTCGATCGCCACGAGCGCCTCCCGCTCCTCGCTGATCGCAAGCATCTGATCGAGGAACCACGGATCGATTCCGCACGCCTCGTGGACCTCCGAGACGGGGACCCCACGCCGCAGAAGCGACTCGACTCCGAAGATCCGGTCGGGGCTGGCCACTGCCACGTCGGCGAGCAGATCACCGGTGGCGACGTCATCGACGAGCACCTCGGCCGGATCGGCGTTGAGCCCACTCCGGCCCTGTTCGAGGGACCGGAGCGCCTTCTGGAGGGACTCGGGAAACGTGCGGCCGATCGCCATGGCCTCACCGACGGACTGCATCTGCGTACCCAGTCTGGGCTCGACCCCGGGAAGCTTCTCGAAGGCCCAGCGAGGAATCTTCGTGACGACGTAGTCGATGACCGGCTCGAAGCTCGCCGGGGTCACCCGGGTGATGTCGTTCGGGATCTCGTCGAGCGTGTAGCCCACCGCGAGCTTGGCTGCGATCTTCGCAATGGGGAAGCCGGTCGCCTTGGAGGCCAGTGCCGAGGAACGGCTCACGCGTGGGTTCATCTCGATGACCACCTGATCACCGTTGGCGGGATTCACGGCGAACTGCACATTGGAGCCGCCCGTCTCCACACCGACCCGCCGGATGCAGGCAAAGGCCGCATCCCGCATCTCCTGGTACTCGACGTCGCTGAGGGTCTGAGCGGGTGCGACGGTGATCGAATCGCCCGTGTGCACACCCATCGGGTCGACGTTCTCGATCGAGCAGATGATCACGCAGTTGTCGGCGCGGTCCCGCATCACCTCGAGTTCGTACTCCTTCCATCCGGCGATCGAGCGCTCGATGAGGATCTCGGAGATGGGACTCGCCGCAAGGCCCCGCCCGGCGATCAGGTCGAACTCGGCGGGGGTCGAGGCGATGCCGGTACCTCTCCCACCGAGGATGTACGCGGGACGGATCACCACCGGAAGACCGAGTCGCTCCAGAACGGCCCGGGCCTCGTCCATGGTGTGCGCCGTCCCCGAGGCCGGAACAGCCAACCCGATCTCAATCATCGCCTGCTTGAAACGCTCGCGATCCTCTGCGGTGGCGATGGCCTCGGCATCGGCTCCGATGAGTTCGATCCCCCGGTCGGCGAGGGCACCCGATTCGGAGAGTTCCATGGCCAGGTTCAGCGCCGTCTGCCCTCCGAGCGTCGGGAGCACCGCATCGGGGCGCTCGACGTCGAGGATCCGCTCGAGGACCTCAGCGACGAGCGGTTCGACGTACGTGGCGTCGGCGAAGTCCGGATCCGTCATGATCGTGGCCGGATTGGAGTTGGCGAGGATCACCCGGTATCCCTCCTCGCGCAGGACCCGGCACGCCTGGGTGCCGGAGTAGTCGAACTCGCAGGCCTGCCCGATGACGATCGGCCCAGAGCCGATGATCAGGATGGACTCAAGGTCACTTCGACGGGGCACACCTACTCCTCATGGATGCGGGACATGGATGCGGGACGCCGAGGCGGGCGACCGCCTCGGCTTCAGATTCGGAATGCGGGACCGGGGTCATGGCCCCCGATGCCGCCGAGGACTGCTGTGGTGTGGAACGCTGCACCGGTGAAGTTCGGTTTCGAACAGCAGTGGAACGCCAGCGCCGAGGACGTCATCGAGGTCTACCTCGATCCCGACTTCTGGGGAACTCTCGATGGGCTCTCCGCCACCAGCGCTCCCGAAGTGCTCGAGGTCACCCGGAAACAGGACTCCGCCGTGGTTCGCCTGCGCTACCGACTCACCGTCTCGTTGCCGTCGGAGGCATCGAGGTTCATCGACACCAACGATGTGGCATGGGTCGAGCAGACGTCGTGGGATCTGCTGAGTCGTAGCGCCTCGATCAGCTTCGCTCCGGATCAGGCGGCCTCGCTGATGCGGGCTGCTGCAGAGGCGACGTTGATCTCCGAAGGCGACACGGCCCTGCGCCAGATCCGCGGCGACATCAGGGTGCGGATCCCGCTGCTCGGCAGCCGGGTGGAGCGAGTCGTGGTGGAGGGTATCGGCGATCACCTCGGCGAAGAGGCCGACGCCGTTGCCGGACGGCTCCCCTCGTCGTAGTCCACAGGCGCTCACGCTCGAGCATCCATCAGCTCGGCGAAGCGATCGAAGAGATACCGGCTGTCGTGGGGGCCCGGACCTGCTTCGGGGTGGTACTGCACGGCGAACGCCGGGACGTCGAGACTGCGGAACCCCTCCAGCGTCCCGTCGTTGAGGTTCACGTGCGTCACCTCGATCCGGGCGAGCGAATCGGGATCGACGCAGTAGTTGTGGTTCTGGCTGGTGATCTCCACCCGCCCCGTGGACTCGTCTCGAACGGGGTGGTTTCCTCCGTGGTGACCGAACGGCAGCTTGTGGGTCACCCCGCCGAGCGCCGTGGCCAGCATCTGGTGCCCCATGCAGATACCGAAAATCGGAACCTCGCCGAGCAACGATGCGACCGTGTCGGGGACGGTCGACACAGCGCCCGGATCGCCGGGGCCGTTGGACAGGAACACGCCGTCGGGCCGGAGCGCCAGGATCTCTGATGCCGGGGTCGCCGCAGGAATCACGTGGACCTCTCCGAGAGCGTTGAGATGGCGGACGATCGTCGCCTTGATGCCCAGGTCCAGGGCCACGATCCGCCGGTCGGCGCCAGCGGGACCAGCGTGGACAACGGTCTGATCGGTCGAGACCGATGCCACCAGGTCCCGGCCGTCGGTTCCCTCAGCAGCCTGTGCTGCGGCGAGGAGATCGCTCGCTGCAGCCGTTCCGAATGCTCCCGGCATCGCACCGTGGTCACGGAGGTGCCGGGTCAGTCGCCGGGTGTCGACGCCGGCCACGCCGCCCACCCCGTTGGACCGGAGGAATGAATCGAGGTCACCGGCGGACCGTTGGTTGCTGTGGCGGCGGGCGAGATCCCGGACCACCACGCCGGCGCAGTGGACGCTACGAGCTTCGTCATCGAGCGGTGTCACCCCGTAGTTGCCGATGTGGGTCGAGGTGAACGTGATGACCTGCCCGGCGTAGGACGGATCCGAGATGACCTCCTGGTAACCGGTCATGACCGTGTTGAACACGAACTCGCCGCTTCCCACACCCCCGGGCAACTCTGCCCCGATGGCCTCGCCCTCGAATGTCGTCCCGTCTGCGAGCACGATCGCCGCTGGTGTGATGGTCACTGCTGAGCCTCCCCGTTTCGGACTGTGACGACGCCTTCGCAGACCGTGTGGCGGACCCGCCCACGGACTTCCCGTCCCACATAGGGAACGTTGCGGCTCCGGGATGCTCCACCGGAGTCGTCGATGGTCCAGGTGTGATGTGGATCGATGACGCAGAGATTGGCCGGTGAACCCGGAGCGACCGGACGGCCGTGACGCTCCATCCGGGCGATCGCTGCCGGCTGCCAACTGAGCCGAGCGAGGACGTCGGCGAGCGACATGCTCGCCGGACCGTCGACGAGCTGCGTGATGGCGAGCGCCAACGCATACTCGAGGCCCAGCATGCCCGGAGGAGCCTGTTCGAAGGGGAGCTCCTTGTCCTCGGGACAGTGCGGGGCGTGATCGGTGGCAATGGCGGAGATCGTGTTGTCAGCGAGCGCCCGACTGATCGCAGCCACGTCCGCCTCGCCTCGAAGTGGAGGGTGGACCTTGAACGTGGCGTCGTAATCAGCGCAGCAGGCGTCGGTGAGGGTGAAGTGGTGCGGTGCGGCCTCGGCGGTCAGATCCATCCCGCTGGCACGCGCCGCAGCGATGAGCGCCACGGATCCAGCCGTTGACATGTGGAGGAAGTGGAGGCGGGCACCGGTGAGTCGGCCGAGGGCGATGTCACGCATCACCATGAGCTCCTCGGCCTCTGCAGGCTGACCGGGTAAGCCAAGTCGTGCGCTCCACTCTCCCTCGTGCATGCAGGTCCCCGCAGAGAGGCTCGCCACCTCGCAGTGTTGCGCCAGAGTGACGCCGAGGCCCCGTCCGTACTCCATGGCCCGACGCATCAGCAGATCGTCCTGCACGCCGGCGCCGTCATCGGTGAAGAGCTTCACGCCGAGTGCGGCCATCTCGGCGAGGGGCGCCAGCCGATCACCAGCCCGGTCGACGGTGATCGCACCGGAGGTGTGGACATCACAACAGGCTGATCGACCGAGTTCGAGGACCTCACGGACGACAGCGGCGCAGTCGATCGCCGGGGTCGTGTTGGGCATGGCCAGCACCGCCGTGTAGCCGCCGAGGGCAGCAGCACGCGAGCCGCTCTCGATGGTCTCCGCCTCCTCCTTGCCCGGTTGACGGAGGTGAGTATGCAGATCGACGAGCCCGGGAGCGACGATGCATCCCGAGACATCGATGACGTCGTTGCCGGAGAGGTCCTCTCCGACCGCCACGACGTCGCGCCCACGGATCACGACATCGGCTCGCCGTTCGCCCGAGGAGTCGATGACGGTTCCTCCCCGGAGCACCAGGTCGACGTCTTCGTCACCCCCGGGGCGCAGCGGTAGCTGGACGGGCTCACTCATCAGATCTCCTCGATCCCCACCGGCTCGAATACTGATTGGGACGCCGCACCGGCTCGGCCCGGACCGAGCAACAGGAACAGCACGGCCATGCGCACCGCTACGCCGTTGGCAACCTGCTCGGCGACCACTGCGTTGTCCTGCTCGGCCACGTCGCCTGCGATCTCCACGCCACGATTCATCGGCCCGGGGTGCATGATCAACGCCTTCGAGTGGAGTCGACGGGCTCGAGCTGCGGTGAGACCGAAACGCGCCGTGTACTCCCGCAGACTCGGAACCAGCGCCTCTGATGCCCGTTCCCGCTGAATTCGCAGCAGGTAGCAGACGTCGAGTTCGGGAATCACCGAGTCGAAGTCCTCGGTCACCTCCACCGGCCAGCTGCTGAGAGCCGAGGGGAGCAAGGTGGGTGGGGCGACGAGGACCACGCTGGCTCCGAGGCGGTTGAACGCTTCGATGTTGGAACGTGCCACCCGCGAGTGGACGACATCGCCGACGATTGCGATGCGACGGCCCTCGAGGTCGCCGAGATGGTCCCGGATCGTGTAGGAGTCGAGGAGTGCCTGCGTCGGATGCTGGTGCCAACCATCACCTGCGTTCACCACCGAGGCCTGGGTCCATCGGGCGATCTGGGCCGGAACTCCCGAGTATCCGTGCCGGACCACGATGGCGTCCATTCCCATCGCCTCGATCGTTTCGACAGTGTCGCGGATCGACTCACCCTTGCTGATCGAGGAACTCGAGACCGCAAAGCTCATCGTGTCGGCCGAGAGTCGCTTGGCGGCCGAATCGAAGCTCAACCGTGTCCTCGTCGAGTCCTCGTAGAACAACGACACCACGGTCCGACCCCGGAGCGCCGGAACCTTTGGGATCGAACGGCCGCTCACCTCGACCATCGACGAGGTGAGATCGAGGATCTCCTCGAGATCGTCCCGGCTGAGGTCGTCGATGGCGAGGAGGTGCCTCACTGCTTCTGCAACTCCCCCAGCATCACTGCGGTCATGGAGACGTCGACGAGTTCATCGCGTCGCGTCGGGAGGTTCTTCCCCACGTAGTCGGGGCGGATCGGCAACTCGCGATGACCGCGGTCGACCATCACGGCGAGTTGAACCGCACGGGGGCGTCCGAAGTCGCACACGGCGTCGAGGGCCGCCCGGATGGTCCGGCCGGTGAACAGGACGTCGTCGACGAGAACGACAGTCTGACCGTCGAGGTCGACGGGGATGTCTGTGACCTCCTCGGGCAGGAGTGGCCGGATGCCGATGTCGTCTCGATACAGCGCCACATCGAGGGTGCCGACGGGAACCGGTGGATCGTCCTCGGACAACTCCTCGATCTCGCCGAGGGTGCGGGCGATGGCCATCGCCAGGTCGACGCCACCGGTCTGCAGTCCGACGACGACGAGACCGTCGAGGCCGAGGTTGCGTTCGAGGATCTCGTGGGCCATCCGCCGGATCGACCGCTCGATCTCTTCTGGACCCATGACCTGGGAACGGGCCACGAACACACCGCCGTAGGGGCGCGTCATCCGTCGCTCTCGTTCTGCCACCGGCAGGTCCTCCTGTCCGTAGGAGCCTCGCAGGACTCCCTTCACGGTCAGGTTTGGACCGTACCACGCCCGAGCACCCGGTTGCGCCACGAACCCCGACTCACTCCCGTGTGCCGGCACCTCCGCTGCGATGACCCCGAACGTCCCGAGCGATCGCTGCGAGCACTCCGTTGACGAATCGGGCCGAGTCATCGGTTCCGTATTCTCCTGCGAGCCCGGTCGCCTCGGCGAGAACGACCTCGGTGGGAACCTCGGGCTCGCAGAGCAGTTCGTAGGTGGCGATCCGCAGCACGGTGAGGTCCAGCGCCGGCATCCGATCGAGCGGCCAGTCCACGGAGCGTGCGGCGATCAGACCATCGAGCTCGTCGCGTCGGCCGTCCACCCCATCGGCGAGAGTCACTGCGTAGGGGTCGGGCGGGAGCGCCTGACCAGCCACGACCGAGGACACGTGCGCCGATTTGGCCTCCGCCTCGTAGAGGAGGTGGATCGCCCGTTCCCTGGCGTCACGTCGACCACCGGGTGCGACTCCAGCAGCGGAAGTCATGCCCGGGAGATGAACTCGGCGGTCCGGGTATCGACCTTGATGCGTTCGCCCGGCTCGATGAACAGCGGTACCTGAACGACGAGCCCCGTCTCGAGCGTCGCCGGTTTCTTGGCACCCGACACCCGATCGCCCTGCAGGCCCGGTTCGGTCTCGGTGATCGTGAGCTCGACCGATGCAGCGAGGTCGACGCCGATGATCTCGTCGCCGTACATGACGATCAGCGCAGTGGATGAGTCGACGAGGTAGTCCACCCGATCTCCGAGTACCTCGGGCGAGACCGTCAGCTGGTCGTAGGTGGCGTTGTCCATGAACACGTAGTCCTCGCCGTCCCGGTAGAGCAGCTGCATCTCCTTCTTGTCGACGATCGCCCGTTCCATCCGCTCACCCGCACGAAACGTCCGCTCGACGACGGCCCCGTTGCGGACATTCTTGAGCGTCGTGCGGACGAACGCACCGCCCTTGCCCGGCTTGACGTGTTGGAACTCCACGAGCGTGAACAGCCCGTCGTCGAGGTCGAGGGTCATCCCGTTCTTGAAGTCCGACGTTGCGATCTGCGCCATGGGTCCTCCGTCGTGGCTGCTCGATGGACCGAGGGACCCGGATCCGGGCGGGCTGCTCAGATCAGGACGGGGTCCTTCGGGGTCAACGTGAGCCGGTCGCAACCGTCCTCGGTGACGAGCACGGTGTCCTCGATCCGGACGCCGCCGACACCCGGGACGTACACCCCTGGCTCGACGGTCACCACGAAACCGGCTGACAACGTAGCAGTGGAGCGGACCGACAGCCGAGGGTCCTCGTGGATGTCGAGGCCGACGCCGTGGCCGGTCGAGTGGACGAACGTCTCGCCGAGTCCCGCTCGCTCGATGTGCTGACGACACGTGGCATCGACCTCGCTGGCCGGAACACCGTCCGCCACGGCGAGCACCCCGAGGTTCTGGGCCTCGAGCACGACCTCGAGCATCTTCCGTCGTTCAGGGCCCACATCACCCACGGCCACCGCTCTGGTCATGTCGGAGTGGTAGCCGTCGACGAGTGCACCGAAGTCGCAAACGACGAGGTCACCCTCGCTGATCCGCCGGTCACCTGGCCGATGGTGCGGCTTCGCACCGTTGGGGCCGGATGCGACGATCGTGTCGAAGCTGAGATCATCAGCCCCGAGGGATCGGACCCGGGCGTCGAGTTCGAGGGCGAACTCGATCTCGGTCGGACCCTCACCGAGACGCGGGCGCACCTCGGCGAACGCCCGGTCGGCGATGTCGCACGCCGTGCGGATCCGGGACGCCTCGCCGATGTCCTTGATCAGACGCAGACCGGCAACCACCCCGGTGGTCGGGACGAGTCGATCGGCACCGAGTTCCTCGGCCCATCGCCGCTGGGTCGACCACGACACGGTCTCGGACTCGAGTCCGATGGTGCCCGGACTTCCGAGGAGCCGCCTGAGCACCTCACCGTCAGGTTCGGCATCGACGATGTAGACCTCGACGTGGGCTCCCGAATCAGCGATCTGTTCGGAGGACTGGGTTCGGTACCGACCATCAGTGGTCAACAGCGCTTCGTTCTGGGTAACGAGGAGGAGGCCCGCCGACCCGGTGAAGCCGGTGAGGTAGCGAACGTTGGTCAGGTTCGCCACCACGAGCGAGTCGCAGCCGCAATCGGCGAGCGCAGCGCGGAGACGATCCAAACGGTGCGAGACCTGCAGTGGCGGGAGCTCCCCACCCACGGCAGTCGGAGTCAGGTGCTCGGTGACGGTCACGTTGACAGACTACGCCCGGTCTGCCCTGCGTCGGCCCTCGACCAGTCCGATCGTCGCCCCAACTGCAAGCGGATACCCGGCCGGCCCGAACCCGGCCACGACACCGTGCGCCAGAGGACTGATGACCGATGTCGACCGCCACGCCTCCCGACTCACCGGATTGGACAGGTGGAGTTCGACGATCACACCGTCGTAGGCCGCCAGCGCATCGTGGAGGCTCCATCCGTAGTGCGTCAGCGCCCCGGCGTTGACCACAACGGCGTCGGCCCTCCCACGCGCACCGTGGACGGCTTCGACGAGATCCCCCTCGTGGTTGGACTGGAGGTGCTCGAGGGCGAAACCACGTTCTGCAGCTGCACCCCGAGCGATTTCGACGAGCTCGGGAAGCGTCGTCCGCCCGTAGATCTCGGGTTGGCGTTCTCCCAGGAGATTGAGGTTCGGTCCTGAGAGCAACAGGATGATCGGATCGCTCACGTCACCACCTCCAGGGTGCGACGCACCAGGGCAGGGTCCACACCGGCGACGACCTCGAGACCGTCAGGCCCGTCGAGGACGAACGTGAGTCCCCCGTCGAGCACCTTCTTGTCCCTCGACATGAATCGGATCAGCTCATCAGGATCGAGTCCGGACGGCAGATTGGTCGGGAGGCCGTACCCCGACACGACGCGGCGGTGCTCGACGACCGCAGCGCTGTCGATCCGGCCGAGTGACGCGGCGAGTTCCGCAGCAAACACGAGCCCCACAGCAACCGCCTCGCCATGACGAAGGTCGTGTGACCCGGCGATCTCGATGGCGTGGCCGAGGGTGTGTCCGTAGTTGAGCAGGGCCCGCTGACCCGACTCACGCTCATCGGCAGCAACCACCCTCGCCTTGATCTCGACACAGCGCGCCACACGCTCGGCGAGCGGGAGTTCATCCAGGCGACCGCCGCCGAGCCAGTGGTACTTGGCGAGCTCGCCGAGGCCGCAGCGCCACTCACGCTCGGGCAGCGTGCGGAGCGTCTCGGTGTCACACAGGACCGCGGCGGGCTGCCAGTAGCTGCCCACGAGATTCTTGCCCTGTGGCAGGTTGACGCCGGTCTTGCCTCCGACGGCGGCGTCGATCTGTGCGAGCAGTGTGGTCGGCACGTGCACCACGTCCACGCCGCGGTGGTAGACGGATGCTGCGAAACCGGCGACATCGGTGGTGAGTCCCCCACCGAGACCCACCACGACATCGGAGCGAGTGAGCCCCCAGTCAGCGAACGCCTCGCAGAGAGCCTCGATCGTCGTCATGGACTTGTTCGATTCTCCGTCAGCAATGTGGAACACACGGTGCTCCACCACCGGGTCGACCGCCACGCCGATGGAGGCCTGGGTCACGATTGCACATCGGCGGGGGCGCGATCCGATGAACTCGAACAGCCGGTGACGGACCCCGTCTCCGATCACGACCGTGCTCGTCCGACCATCGGGGAGTTCGATCGTGACGCAGTACTCGCCGGACCCGATCTCGGCGAACTCGACCTCACCCACGGGTCACCTCCGACACCACCAGCCGAGCGACCTGATCCGGTTCGAGCGAATCGGTGTCGACGACGTGATCGGCGACCTCGGCGTAAAGATCTTCCCGCTCCAGAAGCTGTTGAGCCAAGGCAGTTCGGCCACCGTGCTGGAGCAGCGGTCGTGGTTCACCGCTCGCTGCGATCCGGTCGGCGAGCGTGGTGATGCTGGATCGGAGCCAGACGACCTCACAGTGATCCCGGAGAAGGGACCGATTCGTCTCGGCGAGGACGATCCCACCGCCGGTGGCGATCACGGCGGGGGGCCCGCTGAGCAGGGCACGGAGGGCGCCACTCTCGAGTTCCCGGAACGTCGCCTCACCCTGCTCGGCGAAGATCTCCCCCACAGAGCGCTGCGCGACCCGGGCGACCGCGGCGTCGGTGTCGACGGCGACGAGTCCGAGGAGGTCTGCGAGAACCGGCGCCACGACCGTCTTGCCTGATCCGGACAGCCCGACGAGTGCGACGTGCACCCGGCCGCTCAAGAGCACCGGGGTCAGACCACCACCACGCCGACACCGTCGACGAGTTGGACGATGGCTCCCTGCAACGGGACCTTGGGGCACGAGTGCGCCTCGAGGAGCACCGTCGCACCGTCCCGCTGCTGGATCACGATCGCCGTCGACTCCGCCTGGATACGAGTGCTGATCCGGAATCGAGCCTCGTCCGGGTTCTGCGCCTCGATGGACACGACATCGGTCCATGGGATGACGATGTGGATGCCCTTACCGGTGATCTCGATCGAGGTTCGTGTGAGCGTCCCGACGCACTTCTTCCGCTTGCGCTTGGCCGACGGGTGCCCTCCGATGTAGGTCACGTCCTCAACGACGAGCGCGCTCTCCGATTTGATCACCACGCCGCTGGCCGACGCCTGATGCGCCGGATCCTGCAACCACATCGGAATCGACGCATCCGGCGGGAGCGCTCCGGTTCCGGAGTTCTCGGACGTGGCACCAGGGAACTCCCCCGCCACCGGAATGCCCAGCAACGGTTCGACTCCCGCAGCCTGCGCCACCGGCTCAGGGAACGCCGGTTCGATCGGCACGACCGGCTCAGAGAACGCCGGTTCGATCGGCACGACCGGCTCAGAGAACGCCGGCTCGACCGGCGCCACCGGCTCAGGGACCGCCGGCTCGACCGGCGCGACCGGCTCAGTCGGAGTTGCGGCGAAGGGGTTCGCACCGAGGACGGGTGACGGAGGCAGGCCCGACTCCCTCCCGGCGTCTCTGGGCAGAGGGGCCGCTTCCACCGGAGACGCCGCCGGCAAGTGCTCGATCGGAGCATCATCTCGGGGCTCCGGCACGGGCCCGACCGACTCGGGCCCGACCGGCACGGGCCCTCCGGTTCGCTCGCTCATCGAAGCGACGAGTGCGTCGACGAGCGAGTCGCAGAACGTCTGCGGAAACGTCGCCACGAGCACCCGGCCGGAAACAGTGGAGATCTCGACGGTCGGCCCGTCGGGACCCGGCTCGCCGAGTTCATCGATGTTCACGATGTCGCTGAACTCGATCCAGACTGGGTCCTGGCCGGGCCCGAACCGTCCGAATCCGAAGACTGAACCGTGCCGGACGAACGACACGACCTCCGGGGCGCCACCGGAGATCGACACGGTGCCGCCAGCGGTGTCCGCGTTTCCAGAGCCGCTGGCGAATCCGTGCACGGCGCCCGCTGAACCGTCGGTCGGGAGGCTCATCCTGCTCCGCTCAGGTCAGGAGTCATGCGCGATTCACACACGCCAACACCGTATCGAACCGTCGACCCCCGGTTGCGCCACGGCGCAACCAGCGCGCTCAGCGGAACGCCGGGTCCGTGCTGCTCGGCTCCGTCGTGGCGGGCGAACTCACCACCTCGGCGATCACCGACGCCACCTCTGGACTCAGCCCGACCGACGGATCAGGGGCCGCCGGTGCCGGAGGCGAGCTGGGCTCGAACGGGGCCTCGACCCCGAAGAGATCGTCGATGGGGAAGCGATCCGGGGTCTCGCCGAACGGGTCCGCAGCAGGAACCGGAGCGGACAGGGGGGCGGGCGTCTGGGGTTCGAACACGACCTCGGGGGGCTCGGCGGTGGCCTCCGCCGGCGGCTCGACCACGATGAGACCCTCGCGAATCAGGCCGACGAGCACCCGGGCTCCTTCGAGTTCGCCCAGTCCGGACCGGGCCACGACCGACCCGACGTCGTCGGACCGGCCCAGTCCCGTCACGAGACGCCAGCCGAGCGGGTCGAGCACTGCCCGGCCGTCGGGCGGCGTGGCGACCGGACGCACCCAGTGCCGAGACGACGGGAGCACCAACTCGATCGAGTTCCACTCGGCCCGGAGGTCGAGGGCGTCGTTCAACACAACGCTCAGAGGGCGCGGGGAGAGACGGAGCGGGGTCGAACCACCGTCGGTGAAGCTGAACGTTCCAGCCGTGAATCTCAGTGCCTCAAAAGCCGCTGAAACTGCGTCGTCGAGCATCACCGCTCCGGCTTCGGCGCCGGTGCACTCGCCGTCCTCGATCCATAGCCGCACCGATCCTCGGTCGCCGTCGATCTGGAGGACGCCGGTGCGCTGCGCCGTTGAGAGAAAGCGCAGGATGTCGGCGAGTGGAAACGAATCGAGGGTGCCGTTGAGAGCCATCGGGAGCGCACCTCCTTGGGTGTCCTCGTCCTATCGGCATCCGGGCGGCTCGACTTCAGTTGCTCGTCATCTCCGGCCACCGCTCAAGCCAGGAGCGGCCTCGAGGTGCGTTCGAACTGCGATCTCGATCGCCTCGAGCGGTGGGGCACATCCGGTCCACAGCTCGAACGCTGCAGCTGCTTGATGCACGAGCATCGGAATGCCGTTGATTACCGGAAGCCCCCGGGCGGCACAGGCTTCGAGCCACGCAGTGCGGATCGGGTGGTAGACGAGGTCGACTGCGACGGCATGCTCCGGGAGCCGACCTGCGGGGCACGGCTGGCCCGGGTGAGCCTCCATCCCGAGGGGCGTGGCGTTGACGACCAGGTCGGCCCGTTCGACGTCGTCTGTCGATCCGCTCCGAATCAGCGCACCGAGCGAATCGGCAACGGCGTCGCACCTGGCGGGATCCCGACTGACGAGCCTGACCTCGTCCGCACCGGCGTCGGCGAGCGCAAACGCGACCGAGCGGGCTGCACCCCCGGTACCGAACACGACGCAGAAGCCCGCTGCCGAATCGGCCGCTCGCCGACCCGCTGAGCGAAGACCTTCGATGAAGCCGGCCCCGTCGGTGTTGTGACCGACGAGACGATTGCCGTCGGGAACGATGCAGTTCACCGCCTTGAGGGTCGACGCCTCCGCCGTGGTGGAATCGACCAGGTCCACGACTGCCTCCTTGTGGGGCATCGTGACGGAGACCCCACCGACCCTGAGGGCGCGCAGACCGACGAGCGCATCAGGCAAATCGACCATCGCCACCTCAAGTGCCACGTACACCCAATCGAGTCCGGCTTCGGCGAACGCAGCGTTGTGGATCACCGGTGAGAGCGAGTGACGAACCGGATCACCGATGACACAGGCCAGCGTGGTGGAGCCGGTGGGACTCCACGGAGCAACGACGGTGCTCAGAACACTCCCCGATCACGCGACTCCTGAGCGACCCGTTCGAACTCCTCAGCAGATGCTGTGAAGAAATGGCTCGGAGGGTCGTTGGAGACCAGCACGTAGTAGAGCCAGTCACCCACGGGAGCCCGGATCGCACCCTCGAGGGAGGCCTTGCCCGGGGATGCAATCGGCGTCGGCGGGAGACCCCGATTGAGGCGAAGGTTGTACGGAGACTCCACGGCGAGGTCCGCCGCAGTCAACTCACCGGCGGTACGACCGAGTCCGTAGAGGTTCGACGCATCGATTCCGAGGATCTCGTCGGTGTCGAGCCGGTTGTAGATCACCCGGGCGATCTGGCCCCGCTCCTCTGGAGGCTCCCCGGCCTCGCGTTCGATCAACGATGCCACCTTGATGAGGTCGTAGGCCGACCGCCCCTGGAGCGCCTCGGCCCGGTCGAAGTCGAGGGAGTCGAGGATCTCGTCATTGCGATCCGCCAACGTCTGGAGGATCTGAACGGGCGTGGCATCGACGGCGAACTCGTAGGTGTCAGGGAAGAAGAAGCCCTCCCAGTTGCTCACCTCGTCAGGCCTGTACTTGGAGGTCACCTGCCCCGACCCCAGTGCAGCCAGGAGGTCCGCAGCGGTCACTCCGGGTATCGACTGCTCGATGATCTGGAGGATTCCGCCGAGATTGGTCCCCTCGGGGATGCGTACCACACGAGCATCGGGTGGAAGCGGGCCCTCGTCGAGAACGGCCGCAGCCTCGTCGAAGGACGAGTTCGACCTGAAGTTCACGTACCGACCGGCTTCCCACGGTCCACCACCGGTGATCTGGGCGTGAGAGCGGAACAGAGCAGCATTGGTGATCACACCTCGCTCGGCGAGGACGTCGGCGATGCCGTCGCGCGAGGTGCCGGGTTCGATCACGACATCGCCGACCAGCTCGCCCTGGGGCCCGCTGGGGTCCACCTGACGGGTGATCCAGACAATGGCGAGCAACAGCGCCACTCCGCACAGCGCAGCAACGATGGCGACCAGCGCCACCAGGCGACGCCCGCCACGACCAGATGGATGAAGTGGAACGAACTCCTCTCCGGCGCGGACCGGACCCCCGGGAAGGCGTCGGCGAGGCGCTGGGGCGGGCCGGGAACCACTGGCTCCGCCTCTTCGCCTGACGACCCCCTCGGTCGGTGGCGTGGCCTCGGACCGGGTTTCCGTGGAGTCGCTCACTGGGTGCCCTCCTCGCAGTGGCGTCGACGATCCAGCCAACTCTGGAGGATGGCAGCCGCAGCGGCGGCATCGACGACAGCCCGGCGGGCCCGCTCGTCGAGGCCGGCTCGGCGCAGGTGCTGGTGCGCCTCAGCCGTACTGAATCTTTCGTCAGCGCCGAACACCGGAACTCCGAGAACGCCCCGCAGTTCGGCGATCTCCGCCTCAATACGGCGTGCCGCAGGCCCGGTGGACCCATCGAGGCTGAGCGGTACGCCGACGACCACCGCAACCGCCTCGAACTCCTCCACGAGATCACGGATTCGCCGGTGGATCCTCCCCTGATCAGGATCCCGTTGCAGCACCTCCGACGGTAGGGCCAGTCGGCCCTGGTCGTCGCTGGTGGCGACTCCGATCCGCCGCTCGCCGAGGTCGAGCCCGATGACTCGGCCCTCAACGACAGCATCGTCAGGAGCCGGAGCATCCACCTCGACTCCGTCGAGGACAACTCGATGTCGGCCGGAGGCATTCACCGGGACACCACATTCCGCACGAGATCGAGAGCGGCATCGAGGTGCTCCGGATGTCGCCCACCGGCCACGGCCAGGTCTGCGCCCTTGCCGCCGCCCCCGCCGACCATGGTCGCTGCCTCAGCAATGAGAGCGCCGGCATCGAGACCGGAGGCAGGATCGACGGCCGCAACGAGCGCCACACCCTTTCCTGCGGGGCTTGCACCCAGGACGACGACGTTGATTCCCGGCCGGTCCCGGAGAGAGATCGCCAGGTCGCGAACCTGATCACGGTCATCGGCATCGACCCGCGCCACGAGCACACCGTCGACTGCCGAGTCAGCGAGGTCCGCTGCCATTCCGCCGGCGAGCTGTCGGCGCAACTCCCCGACCTCCCGGCGCAGCGCCACCAGTTCGCCGAGTCGCTTCTCGACGCCGCCGTGTACGTCCTCGACTGGCACCCCAACGGCCTGCGCCACCTCAGCGAGCAGCGCCTGGTCGTGACGGAGTCGATCGATCGCCCCGGTGCCGGCCACGGCCTCGATCCGGCGGATGTTCGAGCCGATCGACCCCTCAGAGACGATCACCACGAGACCGATCTCGCCCAAAGCACCCACGTGGGTCCCTCCACAGAGCTCCACGCTCTCAGGGCCGGCCCGGAGGACCCGGACGACGTCGCCGTACTTGTCGCCGAAGAACGCCAGGGCACCGAGGTCGCGGGCCTCGTCCATGGACATCTCGAGGTGCGTGACCGGCGCATCGCCGAGGATCTGGGCGTTCACGAGGTCCTCGATCTCCTGCAGCTGCTCAGGGGCGACCCGCTCGTGGTGGGAGAAGTCGAAACGCAGCCGCTCCGGGCCGACCAGAGAACCCTGCTGGGAGACGTGGTCACCGAGTACCGCACGGAGCGCCCAGTGCAAGAGGTGGGTCGCTGTGTGGTGACGGCGGATCGCCGCTCGCCGGGACGAATCAACCGAGACAGTGACGCAGTCGCCAACCTCGACCGCACCGTCGATTACCTCGAAGGTGTGGCGGTGCAGCCCGCCGGGGGTCATGGTGGTGTCCACGACCGACAGACTTCCGTTGGGGCCGGTGATCGTTGCGGTATCGCCGACTTGGCCGCCCGACTCGGCGTAGCACGGAGTCCGGTCGAGGAGAACGACGTCGTCGATGACGGCGAGGACGGTGGCAGTGCAGTCGAGTTGTTCCCGACCGACGAACTCCGTCGGGCCGTGATCGGCGAGTACGGCCCGTTCGACCTCGACGGCGGACCCGGTTGCCACGATGCCCTTGCGGGTGGCGGCCCGTGATCGCTCCCGCTGGTCCTCCATGGCGGCATCGAAGGAACCGCGATCGACGCCGACCGAACGCAGGTCAGCCACCTCGACGGTCACCTCCAGCGGGAATCCGTAGGTGTCGTGGAGCTCGAATGCGACCGCACCGGAGAGTTGCTCGCCGGGTTCGAGCGTGTTGAGTTCCGACTCGAGCAGCGCCGATCCCCGGGCCAACGTCCGCCTGAACTGCTGCTCCTCACGCTCGATCGTCGAACGGATCCGATCGGCATCCCGGACGAGCTCCGGATAGGCACCGCCCATCACCTCGGCGTTCCGATCGACCATCGGGACGAGCACACTGCGTTCCACACCGAGCATGTAGGCGAAACGCACGGCGCGCCGGATGATCCGGCGCAGGACATAGCCCCGTTCCTCGTTCGATGGGACGACACCGTCGGCCACGAGGAACGCTGCTGTGCGAGTGTGATCCGCGAGCAGCCGGAGCGCCACGTCGGTGAGTTCGCTGCTCCCGAGTCGCTGGCCGGTGACGGCCTGGGCCTCATCGACGAGGAGGGCGAGCACGTCGGCGGCGTACAACCACCGACTGTGTGCGAGTACGGCGAGAATCCGCTCGAGGCCGGCCCCGGTGTCGACGTTCCTCGACGGGAGGTCGGTGAGGGATCCGTCGGCCTCTCGGAAGTACTGCGTGAAGACGAGGTTCCAGATCTCGACGAACCGTCCCTCGGCGCTCGGGTTGGCCGGACCGCCGTCGGGGCCGGCATCGGGTCCGTAGTCCCAGAAGATCTCCGATGAGGGGCCACACGGGCCGGTCTCACCCATCTCCCAGAAATTGTCGGCGCCGAGTCGCTGGATGCGCTCCGCCGGCAATCCGATCACCTCGGACCAGATCGCCGATGCCTCGTCATCAGAGGTGTGCACCGTCACCCAGAGACGGTCCGGGTCCAAACCGAGCGGCCCGGTCACGAACTCCCATGCCCACTCGATGGCCTCGGCCTTGAAGTAGTCCCCGAAACTGAAGTTCCCCAACATCTCGAAGAACGAGAGGTGTCGGGGCGACCGCCCGATCGCATCGAGATCATTGTGCTTCCCGCCGGCACGCACGCACTTCTGGACCGATGCCGCACGGGGCGGGTCGTAGGGAACCGCTTCCTCGCCGAGGAAGTACGGAACGAACGGCATCATGCCAGAGTTGGTGAACATCGGCGCCGAGGGGTGCGTCGGGATGAGGCTCCCGGAGGGAACTGCGGTGTGGCCCCGTACGCCGAAGAATTCCGTCCACGCCCGCCTCAGGTCCGCAGCGGTCGTGATGGGCCCAGCCATGAACTCGAATCCTACCGGCCGACAGCCCCGGGCTCCCGACGGCGGGTCAGTTGCGCAACGGACGAGACCGGCTGACCGGGGTCGGCCCACGCGCTGTCGCTCGGCCGTCCCGGACCCGCTGATCCCGTCGCGCCCGGAGTTCATCCTCCCGATCAGCAGCAACGGCCCGTCCGTCGGCCACGGCATCGAGAATGGACTGCCCCACGCGCCGAGCTGAGCGACCCGCCAGACTCACCACGTGCTCAGGGCCGAGTTCGTCGAGCTTGCGTCGAACCTGTTGCTCAGCCCAGACCGCCGCAGATGCGCCGGCTGCAGCACCGACTGAGAACCACACGACCCGCTTGAACACTGGTCAGCTCCCGGTCCGATCGAGGTTCTCCGCTCCCCGGAGACGACGAGCGACGCGACGCGTCCCGCTCGCGAGCGCCACGGTCTTGATCACCGGCGACGTGAGCGCCCGGTAGGTGACCTCGGTTGCGGCATCGACCCGACCGCCGATCGCTGAGGCGACATCGAGGAGGTCGTCGATGCGATCCACCTGGTGGCTGGCCCGCACCACCGCGTGGCGCAGTTCCTCCAACGCCGGCTCTGCCGCTTCGGCGAACGCCGCACGGGTGGCCTCGAGGTCGCGGGCCGCCCGCAGCGCCCGTTCGGTGGCGAGCGTCAGGACCACCGTCGCCGCCAGTGCCAGCACGGCACACAACAGGGCGACCAGATCGACGACGCTCATGAGTGGACATTGTTCCGCAGGTCACTCGCTGTGCGGTGGACCCTCAACGTCCCGCTGGCGGCGGCGCCAGGCCTCGACCGCAGCGGCCTCACGGCCGTGATCCGAAGGCTGGTAGTAGCGCCGATCGAGCAGTTCGTCGGGGAGGTACTGCTGGGGCACCCAGCCTCGTTCGTCATCGTGTGGGTAGCGATAGCCCACGCCGTGTCCGAGGGAGCGGTTGCCCCGAGTGGATGCGTCACGGAGTGGGCCCGGCACCTCCCCGAACGCCCCGGCGGCCACGTCGGCCGCTGCCCGCCCGCAGGCGGCGTAGGCGGTGTTCGACTTCGGAGCGAGTGCGAGGTGAACCGTGGCGTGGGCCAGGTTGATCCGAGCCTCCGGCAGTCCGACGAAGTCGACCGCTCGTGCGGCAGCGTCCGCGATCAGGAGGGCCGTCGGATCTGCCAGACCGACGTCCTCGGAGGCGGCGACCACGAGCCGACGTGCGATGAATCGAGGGTCCTCTCCGGCAGCGATCATCCGGGCCAACCAGTGGAGCGCCGCATCCGGATCGGAGCCACGTATGGACTTGATGAACGCCGAGACGACGTCGTAGTGATCGTCGGAGCCGTAACGGATCACCGAGGCCCCGATGGCAGCCTCGGCGTCGGTGAGCGTCACGGTCACGTGATCGGCATCTCGAGCCGCAGCGATCGCAATGGACACCTCCAGTGCGACCAGCAGGTGCCGGCCGTCACCAGCCGAGCGGTCAACGAGGTGGGCCAGGGCATCCGCTGAGGCCTCGGCGCCGTCGGCGAGCAGTCCCCGCCGTGCGAGCTGTTCGAGCGCCGGTCCATCGAGAGGCTCGAGCCGAAACAGGGTCGAGCGACTGAGCAACGGCGGATTCACCTCGAAGTGAGGGTTCTCCGTCGTTGCTCCGATCAGAACGAGCAGTCCGGTCTCGACTGCCGGGAGAAGAGCGTCCTGTTGGGACTTGGAGAAGCGGTGGATCTCGTCGAGGAACAGGATCGTGCCCACGCCGTTGGCGCCGAGCCGTTCGGTTGCCCTCGCCACCTCATCACGGATGTCGCGCACCGAGGCGGTCACAGCCGAGAGTGGAACGAACACCTTCGAGGAATTCTCAGCCAGCAGCCTCGCCAACGTCGTCTTGCCTGTACCGGGTGGACCCCAGAGGATCACCGAGCTCAGTCGATCGCGGTCCACCAACGCTCGCAGGGGCCGTCCCGGGGCCAGCAGGTGATCCTGCCCGACGATCTCGCTGAGGGCGGTGGGTCGGAGTCGGTCTGCGAGTGGGGCCCGACGCCGCAGTCGTTCCTCAGCCGCCGCCGTGAACAGGTCACCGTCGGCGCCGCTCACCCGTTACCCCTGGGGTGGTAGCGGCCGTAGGCCGAGGTCAGCGAGTTGAGCAGCGTCGATCTCGGTCGGCGCCCCGGTGAGCGGATCGGTGCCGGACTGGGTCTTGGGGAAGGCGATCACCTCGCGGATGTTATCCACGCCGAGCAACAACGCCACGAGCCGATCGACACCGAAGGCGAACCCGGCGTGTGGCGGGGCCCCGTAGCGGAACGCATCGAGGAGGAAGCCGAATCGGGCGGCGGCCTCGTCGGCAGCGATACCGAGCAGGTCGAGGATCCGTTGCTGGAGGTCGCTGCGGTGGATCCGGACACTTCCCGAGCCGAGTTCCCAACCGTTGAGCACGAGGTCGTAGGCCTGCGACCGGACCGAGGTCAACTGCTCGGGCGAGCCGTCGAGCAAATCGATGTCGTCCGGGTGCGGCATGGTGAACGGATGGTGCGCCGGCACTGGCCGGCCGGTATCCGGGTCGATCGTCTCGAACAGTGGGAACTCCACGACCCAGAGGAATCGAAGAACACCGTCGTCGGTCGGCGGACGTCCCAGCTCGAGTCGGAGGAGCCCCAGGACGTGGGTCGTGGTGGCCCAGTCGTCAGCCACGAGGAACAACAGGTCCCCCTCCTCGGCTCCGAGACGTTGAGCCACCCCGGAGAGCTCAGCGTCGGTCATGAACTTGGCCACCGGCGAGTTGAGGATGAGCTCCCCGTCATCGCCGGTCTCGACGCGCATCCAGACGAGTCCCTTCGCCCCCCAGCGCTTGGCGGAGTCAGTGAGGTCGTCGAGGCGGGTGCGCGACGTCGCCGATGAGGCCCCCGGATGGCGGATGCCCTTGATCGACGACGCCGTGAACGCATTGAAGCCCGTACCGACGAACAGGTCGGTCAACTCCGTCAACTCCATCCCGAACCGGATGTCGGGCTTGTCGGATCCGAAGCGGTTCATGGCATCGACCCACCGCATGCGCTCGACCTCGCCGATCGCCTCGCCGGTCACGGTCCCCGCAGCAGCATCGACCGCAGCGGAGATCACCTCGAGGACGTCCTCCTGATCGGCGAAGCTCATCTCGGCATCGAGTTGCGTGAACTCGAACTGCCGATCGGCACGAAGGTCCTCATCACGCAGGCAGCGGGCGATCTGGTAGTAGCGGTCGAGGCCGCCGACCATGCACAGCTGCTTGAAGAGCTGCGGACTCTGCGGCAAGGCGTAGAAGGAGCCGGGACGGTGCCGGGATGGCACGACGAAGTCACGTGCGCCCTCCGGAGTGGATGCGATCAGGAGCGGCGTCTCGACCTCCACGAACCCCTGCTCGTCCATGGAGCGCCGAATCGCCCCCACGATCCTCGCCCGGGTTCGCAGGTTGCGCTGCATCTCCTCACGGCGCAGATCGACGTAACGGTGCCTCAGGCGCACCACCTCGTCCACGTCACCGGATCGGTCATCGAGCGGGAACGGTGGAGGTTCCGCTCGACTCAGGACCTCGATAGCGCACCCACCGAGTTCGACAGCGCCCGTGGCGAGTTGGTCGTTCACCGTCCCCTCGGGTCGATTCCGGACCGTCCCGGTGATGCGTACCACCCACTCGCTACGGAGATCAGCGGCGCCGTCCACCACGCACTGCACCACGCCGGTGTGGTCACGCAGGTCAATGAACGCCAGGTGTTCACCGTGCTCTCGCCGTCGGGCCACCCAACCGCACAACGACAGCTCTTCGCCCACGTGCGACTCGTCCACCTGCCCGCACATCAGGCTTCTCATGTTCGTCACGCCGTCGTGTCCTCCCGGTCGGTGTGGAGTCGCTCGAGGAGCGCCGCCCTCACATCTGAACTCGCCACCCGCAACTGCTCACCATCCGCACGCAGGTTGCGCAGGGTGACCTCGCCGGCGGACAACTCGTCCGATCCGATCAGCACGGCCCACCTCGCACCTGATCGGTCAGCGGACTTCATCTGGGACTTGAGTGACCCTCCACCGTAGCGACGGTCCGCTGCGAGACCAGCCTCCCGGAGCTGGTGGACCAGGTTCCTCGCCGCTGCGCCGTCGGTCGTGTCGACGACGTAGACGTCCACCGACGTCGGCGGGGCCGGGAACACCGCCTCGGCGTCACAGGCGAGGAGCAGTCGGTCGATGCCGAGAGCGAAGCCGATTCCATCGGTCGGAGGTCCGCCGAGATCCTCGGCGAGACCGTCGTAGCGACCACCGCCGCCAACTGCGTTCTGGGCGGCATCGAGGGAGTCGGCCACGATCTCGAACGTGGTCCGGCGGTAGTAGTCGAGGCCGCGGACGAGTCGCTCCTCGACTCCGAACGGGATCCCGAGCGAGCTGAGTCCGGCGAGCACTCGCTCGAAATGAGCTGCTGAGGCCTCGGAGCGGAACTCGGCGATCGACGGCGCCGATGCCACCACTGCCCGATCCTCGGGGCGTTTCGTATCGAGGACCCGCAGGGGGTTCCGCTCGGCCGTGGCTCGGGCCGCCTCGCTCAGTTCATCCCTGTGGTCTGCGAGGTACGCCGCAACGGACTCGGAGTAGCGCTGCCGATCCACCTGATCCCCGAGAGAGTTGATGATCAACCGGACATCGCTCAGGCCGAGAGCGGCAATGGTCGACCACGCGAGCGAGATCACCTCGACGTCGAGGTCCGGGTCGTCCACCCCGAGCACCTCCGCTCCGATCTGATCGAACGCCCGGTAACGACCTGCGGCTGGCCGCTCACGTCTGAAGCTGGTCCCGGCGTACCACACCTTCCACGGGGTCGGTGGATGGTGCTGGACGAAGGCCCGGACCACCCCGGCTGTGAGTTCCGGTCGGAGGGCCACCCGCCGCCCGTCCTTGTCCTCGAACTCGTACATCTCTTTGCTGACGACATCGGTCGCCTCGCCCATCCGCAGGAAGACCCCGAGCTCCTCGAGCACGGGAGGACGGACCTCGCCGTAACCCGCCCGTTCGGCCCGCTCAGCGAACACCCTGACGAGCGCCCGACGTCTCGTGGTCTCAGGTTCGAACAGGTCGTGCATCCCCGAGAGGGATCGAAAGGACTGTTCCGGTCTGGCCACGGGGCGCCACGCTACCGGAGGCACCTTCGTGCAACGGCACCCCGTTGGTTCACGCCGTCACCTCGGGGATCCCGAGGTCACCTCAACTCCGAACGAGATCCCGGACCTGGATGAGGAACGGATCCTCGTGACGGTGGTAGATGGTCGGGATGGTGGTCGCACCCTGGTGGGCGTCAGCAATCCACTCCATCACCCGGTGACAGTCGTCCTGATCCCGAACACGGGTGAGTGAACCAATGACGACCGCTGGGGCTGCGGGCTCGAGCGACACGGCGATCGGGAGCACGTATCGACAGCCGAGCATCAGTTGCATCGTTCCGTCGTAGAGCGGCTGGAGGTGGAGCGAGTTGCTATCTCCCGGATCGATTCCCCGACGGGCTCGCCACTGGGACCGGACCTTCTGCACCATGCTGGCCGCCATGGAGAGGTCCTGACTGCCACTCGCAGCCATGGCGAGAATCTGCCCGCCCTGGGCGAGTTGGGCGTCGAGTTCGTGGCGAACGAGGAGGTTGTTGGCCTTCACCAGTCCCGGGTCGAGTTTCGATCGACGGCGCGAATGGGTCTGAGGCATCGACAGGAAGGTCCGGGCGCCACACTGCAACACCTGCATCGCCGGGACGTTGAACGCCTGTCGGGTCGTGACCATGCGCGAGACCATGACGTCGATTCGCTCGGCCACATCGGGAACGTCGAGGGATTCACCGAGAACTCCGAACTCCCGGCCGGGTTCGCACATGGCCAGGATCAATGCACCCATGACCAGGGCGATGTCGATGATCTGACCGTGGTTCGTGACCACGGCCACGTTGGCGTTCTCACCGAAGACCAGGTGGAAGAGTCCGTCGAGCTCGCCGGCCACGCCCGGCACCCTGAACGCCGGTCGGAAGATCCGCTCGAAGTCCGGGTAGGCGGCGCTGGCGTACAACTCCACCGTCTCGACACTTCCCGGTCGGGGCGGGACCACCACGCAGGAAGGGTCGTGGAACTCGAGCGCCGGGGAGTACGACAACTCTCCGAGGACGGCGTGGTGGCCGGAGCGCACCAACCCGGAGAGCGACTTGTAGTACGCAACGGGGTCGGTTGCTGCGAGCAACGAGCGGGCCTCGTCAACTGCTGCACGGCTCGGTGCGACGGAGCCGCTCAGCGGCCGGGTCCACGAGTCCTGCGACCGGGAACGCTTCAGGTTGCGACGACTTGCGGTTCGAGGCGGTGTCGAATCGCTCGTGTCCGAGGCTGTCGATGATCGCCCCGTGCTCTGCGAACCGGTCGATTCTGAACCAGTCGACTCCGAATCGGTCGATTCTGAACCGGTCGACTCCGAATCGGTCGATCTCGAATCGGACCTCGACAAGTCCGAAGAACTCACCCAATCGGCGAGAACAGGGTCATCGAGCGGGGCGACCAGATGGAGATCCGGACGATCCTCGGCGGGGCTTCCTGCGGAATCGTTGCCGACCATGGCTTCAGCATTGCAGATCGAGCGAGTTCAGGCGCAGCGACTCTGTGACCGCCGTGAATCAGGGTCGGTATCGGTAGCCTTCGGAAGCGTTCCTGCGGACTCGTCCGACGGTGGGAACTCTCGGTCAGCGTGCACCGCAGTCGACTGACGGCGACGGCACTGGCTCCACTGCTCTCAGTCACTGGCGTTCTGGCCTACGCACTGTTCCTCTGGGTGCGCTTCGGAGAAGCACTCGTCCTTCACTCCAATCAACGGGTGGTGGACCCGGCGATGTGGGGTGAGCGTCTCGCTCGACATCGCTGGGGCTGGCCGGTGGTCTCGGGGTCGGGATCGTTCATGGTGCTCATGGCGATGGGGTTCGCCCGGAGCTGGTACCTGACGTGAGCCTCAGTGGGCCCCGGGCCCGGCAGCGTCGTCAGGCCGCGCGGACGGCAGGACCCGTTCGGCGTCGTAGATCCCTTCGATCGACTGGATCCGGCGGAGGAGGACGTCGAGGTGGGAGCTGTCGCCGAGTTCGAACTCCAGGCGCATCGTGGCCACCCGCTCAGCGTCGACGTAGCTGTGACACGTCAGGATGGCGATGTGTGAGTCCGACAACGTGGAGATCACGTCCTGGAGCAGTCGCGGACGGTCGATGCCCTTGATCTCCACGAGCGCCACGAATGCCCCTGAGGTGTCCTCGTCCCAGTCGACGTCGACCACCCGCTCGGAACTCTCGATTGCGAGCGACGTGGCGTTGGCGCAGTCGCTCCGGTGGACCGACACGCCACGGCCCCGAGTGACGAAACCCATGACTGCGTCGCCGGGAACCGGTGTGCAGCATCGAGCCATCCGGACAAGCAGGTCGTCGAACCCTTCCACATGGACACCCACCGGGCGCCTGCCACCACGTCGACGCTCGCGCATCGGTGTCGGAACGACGACTTCGCGATCCTCCTCCACCGTTCGAAGCATTCGTACGATCCGGGTCGCCACCGAGTCGGCCGACAGGTGGTGCTGACCAATCGCGGTGAAGAGCGCATCGGCATCGTGGTAGCGCAACTCGGTGGCGACCTCGTCGAGGACAGCAGGGGCCGTGCTCTCACGGAGGGGCACGACTTCACGGCGCAGGGCCTTGGTGAGGTCCTCCCGACCCTGTTCGAGCGCATCGAGACGGCGTTCACGGGAGAACCACTGCTTGATCCGACTGCTCGCAGTAGGCGTGACGACGAACTGGAGCCAATCGCGACTCGGCCCGGCTCCGTCGACCTTCGAGGTGAAGATCTCGACGGTCTCGCCGGAGACGAGCTTGGTGTCGAGTGGCACGAGCCGGCCTGCCACTCGGGCTCCGATGCAGCGGTTCCCGACCTCGGTGTGGATCGCATAGGCGAAGTCGATCGGAGTGGCACCAGTGGGCAGCGTCACGACGTCACCCTTCGGAGTGAACAGGAAGACCTCATCCTGATCGAGGTCCAACTTGAGGTTGGCCATGAACTCGCCGGGATCAGCGAGTTCCTCCTGCCAGTCGATGAGCCGACTCAGCCAGTCGACCTCTGCGGCGGCACTCGCGTCCTTATAGGCGTAGTGCGCCGCCACACCCCACTCGGCCCGCCGGTCCATCTCCCGGGTACGGACCTGCACCTCCACCGGCCGACCCTCCGGCCCGACCACGGTCGTGTGCAGGGACTGGTAGTGGTTGAACTTGGGCATCGCCACGTAGTCCTTGAACCGACCGCTGACCGGAGCCCACATCGTGTGGATGGATCCAAGGGCGGCGTAGCAGTCCTTCTGGGACTCGACGATGACCCGAACACCGAGGAGGTCGTGGATCTCCTGGAACTCCTTGTTCCGGCGAATCATCTTGTCGTAGATGGACCAGTAGTGCTTCTCTCGACCGACGACCTCAGCAGCAATATTGAGTTCGGCCATTCGTTGCTCGAGTTCACCGACAACCTGCTCGATGTAGCGGTCACGGCCGAGTGACCTCTCGGCGACCATGTGGTCGATCTCGGCGTACCGCTTGGGATGGAGCGTGGCGAACGCCAGATCCTCGAGCTGCACCTTCACCTGCTGCATTCCCAGACGGTGCGCCAGCGGGGCATAGATGTCGAGCGTCTCCTCCGCCAGACGTTCCTGACGATCCGCCGGCAGTGCGGCCACTGTGCGCATGTTGTGCAGGCGGTCGGCGAGCTTGATCACCAGGACACGGAGGTCCTCGGACATGGCCACCAACATCTTGCGCATGGTGGCCGCCTGCTGCGCCTCCTTGGTGTCGAAGCGAAATCGCTCGAGCTTGGTGACCCCGTCGACGATGTCACGCACCTCGCGCCCGAAATCCGACTCGATCTCACCGAGGGTCAGGATCGTGTCCTCCACAGCGTCGTGCAGCAGCGCCCCGGCGATGGTCACGTCGTCCATCCCGTAGCGCGCCACGATGCCGGCCACGGCGAGCGGATGTGTGATGTACGGCTCCCCAGAACGCCGGAGTTGACCCCGGTGCGCACTCTTGGCAACGACGTAGGACCGCTCGATGAGGTCGACGGGCCGTTTCGGGTGGGCCCGACGGAAGACCGTCAGGATCTGCTGCAGATCATCCTCGGTGGTTCGATGATCCCGCCGCCACGGCAGAACCCGGGTGATGGCCGGCACGCCTCCCACGCTACCCAGTCCGACGCCGCCGTCAGTTCGCACCCAATGAACTCACCCCACGGAGCTGGAGTCCCTCGTCGCCTGAACCTAGGTTCGCCGCACGAGCCGTTCGGCATCAGGCCGGGGCGATGACCAGGGAGAACTGCAGTGGCACAGGTCAGCAGTACGAGAAGCAGCAGAACAGCCCGGAAGGCCGGAGTCAGTGCAGCTGTCGCAGTCGCAGCACTGGTCCTCGGAGCCTGCGTTCCGCCCCCGCCTCCCCCACCGCCGAACTTCGCCGTCTGCCCGACGGCGGCAGTCGGCCAGGTTCAGGTGGCTGTGGTCGTCCAGGGCGGACTGCCCCAGAGCCCACCGGTCGTCTGTGTCGTCGTTCCAGCAGGGTCCGATGGACTCGACGCACTCGCCGCTCGTGCAGTCCGAATCTCCCAGGCCGCACCGAGACTCGGTTTCGGCGACGCATTCGTCTGCGGCATCGACGGATTCCCAACAGCGCCGGCGTGCGGCGATTCAGGCCCGAACGGATTCAGCTACTGGAACTACTGGACCGGTGGAACGACCTGGGAGTCGGCATCGATCGGAGCCGGGGACCGGATCGTCTCACAAGGCAGCGTGGATGGCTGGGTGTTCGGAACCTGGGACTTCTCAACCACCTTCCCGGCGGCGCCGAACGGATCGGCTGACTTCGGAGCCCTCACCGACTGAGCGGGAACGGCGCCGGATCAGCTTGGTGGCGTCGAGGTCGCCCAGACCCGGGGCCGATGGCGCTCAGCGGCGCTTCTTGCGGGGCCGTGGCGGAATGACCGGCGATGGCCGGTCGACCGTCGCTGCAGCATCGTCGCTGGAGATGCCGTCGGACTCGTCGTTGCGCTCGGAGCCGCCGCCGGCGGTTTGACCCCTCGGCGAGGCAGTCCCGGCGCGGGCAGAGGCCAGAGGCCGATTCGAGACACGCTCCGTGCCGGACCGGATCCCGTACCACGCGGTATCGCTCGGATCGTCGCCCCGGGCGGCGAGACGGGCCCGGAGGTCCTTCCATCGGGGTTCCCGCTCCTTCAACCAGACGGTGAGCGGTGCCGCCACGAAGATCGACGAGTAGGTCCCCGACACGAGCCCGATCAGCAGCGCCAGGGAGAAATCACCGAGCGTCTGCTGTCCGAACACCTGCGACCCGACGACGTACATGACGGCGATCGGGATGACCGTCACCAACGTCGTGTTCAGGGATCGCATGAACACCTGGTTGAGTGAGCGTCGCATGATTGCGGTGTAGGTGTAGCGACCGCTCCTCGAGTAGCGAGCTGCGTTCTCCTGAACCCGGTCGTACACGACGATCGTGTCGTAGAGCGAGAACCCCAGGATCGTGAGGAAGGCAATCACCGTGGCCGGCGTGACCTGGATCTGGAACACCGAGTACACGCCTGCGGTCAGCACGACGTCGTGGAGCACCGCTGCGAGTGCAGCGATCGCCATGCGGGTCTCCAGACGCCAGGCGATGTAGAGAGCGACGAGGACCAGGAACACGATCAGTGACGTGCGGGCCTGTCGGGTGATGTCGCTGCCCCAGGACGGCCCGACAGTGGAGACCGTGACGTCACCCGTGGGGACTCCTGCAGCATCGGCGAGCTTGGTGGCGATCTCAGCAGCGGTGGAGACCTGATCAACGCGGCCCGAGATGCGGAGCACCTCGGTCCCGTCACCGGTGGTGACTCTCTGGAACTTCTCTCCGGCATCGGGGCCGTAGGCGGCGAGAACCTCTTCGGCACCGGATTCATCGAACTCGCTGCTCGGAACCTCCCAGACCGAACCGCCCTCGAAGTCGATGCTCAGGTTCAGCGCCGGCCGCTCGCAGCTTCCGGAGGTGCTGCAGTAGATCGGGATGACGACGAGCGATACGGCTGCGATGACCATGAGGACGATCGACACCACAGCCGTCCGGGGCCACAGACGCGGGAAGTTGAAGTCGGTTCGCTCGCGGTAGAGATCGGACCAGACGCTCATCGGAGCGCCTCGCTGGCAACGACGTCACCCGAGAGCACGTCGACAGCGGATTCCGTCGGCGGGACGGTGTCACTCGGGATGCCCAACCAGCGTGGATGATCGGCCCACTTGGAACGAGCGAGGACGATCGACGTCGGCCGGAGGAAGACGTACGCGGCGATCAGGTCGAAGACCGTCATGATGCCCAGGTAGAACGCAAAGCCTCGCACGGGCCCGACCGAGAGCCAGTACAGGACCCCAGCACCGATCAACGACGACACGTCTGCCTTGATGATGGTGGCGTACGCGCTCGAGAACGAACGCTCCACCGTGGTCCGGAGGGTGGCACCGTTGAGGACGTCCTCTTTCCATCCTTCGAAGAACACGATGCTCGAGTCGAGCGAGATTCCGATCGACACGATGATCCCGACGACCCCGGCGAGAGTGACAGTGGCGTTCAGGTTGGCCATGACGATCCACAACAGCGACGCCGAGATGGTCATGCTGCCGAGCGTGATGATCGCCAGGAGTCGGTAGTAGGCGAACAGGTAGGCAAAGACCAGCCCGAGACCGATCAATCCGGCGATGATTCCGGCCCGGAGTGCGTCCTCGCCGAGGGTCGCTGAGACCAACTCGGCCTGTTGAGGGGCGAGTTCGATGGGCAACGATCCGAACCGGAGTGACACGGCGAGGTTCTTGGCCTGCTCCTCGGTGAAGTCGCCGGAGATCTGGATCTGATCCCGACTGAACGTCGGCTCGTTGATGGATGGTGCCGAGAGGACCTCGGAGTCCAACACGATGGCCAGTCGTCCGTTCTCGGCTCCACCGACCTTGGGGCAGATCGGATCGCCGGCGTTGCACTTCGCGGCGATGGCGTTGAACAGATCGATGCCGTCGGCTCCCGGTTTGAACACCGGATTGACGGTCCACCGGCCGTCCTGGCCGAGGCCGGCAGCTGCGGTCTCCACTGCGGTCCCGGTGAGCTGAGTCGGACCGAGGCGATAGATGAAGCCGTCCTTGTCGGCGAGTCGAACCTCGGCGTCACGCTCGTCCTCCGCGGCCGGCGTCACGTTGGCGAGGAGCCGCTGTTCGAGCTGGTACAGCTCGACGAACTTGGGGTTGGCCAGATCAGCGGCGCGCGGATCGACGGGCGCAGTGGTCGGAGGCGGGGGCGGATCCTGGCGCCGGAACCTGGCTGATCGACCACCACCGGTGTTGGCGTCGCCGGCGGTGGGATCGATCGTGGTGCCAGGCGCCTCCGGCACGGCCGGAGCCGGCACCGAGGTCTCTGCAGTCGGCGGCGGCACAGCGGCATCGGCTGGGATCTGGCCCTGGGCACCGGCGTTCGCCTCGGCCTCGGCGGAGAGCTTCTGGACGACCCCTGTGGCATTGAGGCCCTCGGGGAGGTCGATCTCGGAACTCAGTTGCGCCACCTTGGCCTCAGCCTCGGCCCGGGCCTCGCCGCTGAGCGTCTGGCCGAGGTCCTCGAGCACCGGCCGGAAACGCAGCTCCGCAGTCTTGCCGACGATCTCGAGAACCTCCTGCTGGTTGGTGGCGCCGGGCAGCTGGACCTGGATCGTCGATCCCTGTCGGGACACCTCGGGTTCAGCAACGCCGAGCGCATCGACCCGCTTTCGGATGACTTCAATCGCCTGGTCGAGCTGCTCCGGGGTGACGTCGTCGGTGACCTGGCCGTCCTTGACGGGCTGGAGGTTGACCGAGACGCCACCCTGCAGGTCCAGACCGAGTGTCGGTGTCCCGCCCCAGATGATCGTCGCGATCAGGAGCCCGTAGACGACCGCCATCGTGAGGAGCGAGAGCCGCCCCGGGTGTCGTTTCAACACAATGTGGATCCCCCTGGATCGCAGCTGGCGTCAGTTGCTCTGCACCGGTCAGTTTGCGTCAGTGCTCTTCGTGCCGCCGGCCTTGGGTGTCACCCGACGGGATACGACCGGCGCGTCCGCACCGGAATCCTCTGTTGCTGCGCTCGACTTGGCACCGCCACCGAGGAAGCCGCTCAAGAACCCACCCTTCGGCTCCTCGTCCGGCTCACTCAGGTTACGGCTGACCGAGGCCTTTGCGACCCGGATCACGACGTCGTTGTCGACCTCGAGGTGGATGAGGTCGTCCTCGACGACGTTGATGACCCCGACGATCCCACCTGCGGTCACAACCTCGTCGCCGGCACTCAGCGAGCTCACCAGTTGCTGCTGACGAGCTCGCTGCTTCCGCTGGGGAACCACCATCAGGTAGATGAGCAGGCCGAAGGGAACGAGGATGATCAGCAGTCCGAGCGGACTTCCCTGACTACCCTCCTGGGCGATGAGCGATGCGATGTGGTTCACAGGCCGCCGATGGTAGGCCGCTGAAACGGGGAGGGGGAATCACGGCACGATGGGGGCCTCACGGACCCCAGGTCCGAGCCACCGATCGCCGGAGGTCGAGGAGCGTCCCGTCGACAATGGCCGAGCGGATCCGCCCCACGAAGCTGAGCATCCACCAGAGGTTGTGGACCGTGAAGAGCGCAGCGGCACTCTGGGCGTCCACGTTCGCAAGGTGGCGCAGAAACCCCCGTTCGTAATGGGCACAGGTCGAACAGGCGCACTCCGATTCGATCGGTCCGGGTTCCCGGGCGAACTCGGCCCGGGAGATGTTCAACCGCCCCCCGCTGGTCAACAGCGTGCCGTGACGGGCCAGACGGGTGGGCAGCACGCAGTCGAACATGTCCACCCCGAGGGCGACGGCCTCCACCATCGACACGGGATCGCCCACGCCCATCAGGTACCGGGGTCGGTCGGCGGGGAGGACGCCAACAACGGCCTCGATGGCCGGGAGCATCTCGCTGCGGGACTCACCAACCGACAGACCCCCGATGGCGTAGCCATCGAAACCGAGTGCGAGTGTCCGCTCAGCGGCCTCGCGGCGGAGGTCCGGATCCACTCCACCCTGCACGATCCCGAACATCGACTGATCCTCGATGCGCCGACGCGCTGCGATCGCCCGTCGACCCCAGGCCTCGGTCGTGTCGACCGCCCAACGGAGCCGCTCCGGCCGTGCCGGGAGCGCCGGACAGACGTCGAGGACCATCTGGACGTCCGCACCGATCTGCTCCTGTGTGCTCACCGCCAACTCGGGGGTCAGGAGGACCTTCGATCCGTCGTAGCTCGAGGAGAACTCGGCGCCGTCGGCGGTGACCCGGGGATCGAGCGAGAACACCTGGAAGCCCCCGGAGTCGGTCAAGGTCGGTCCGTTCCAACCGCTGAACCGGCCCAGACCACCGAGTTGCTGCACCACGTCGGCCCCGGGCCGCAACATCAGGTGGTACGTGTTGGCGAGGAGGATCTCGAACCCCTCGCCGCCCGGGGAGCGCAGATCGGCGAGTTCGTGGGACGGGAGCGCCCGAACCGTTCCTCGAGTGGCGACCGGCATGAACAGCGGGGTTCGCACCTCACCTCGAGCAAGTCGGAGACGACCGACCCGTGCTGAACCATCACGCGCATCGACAGTGAGAGCGGCGATCACCGTCGAACCTCGAGCAGGGAGGCGTCGCCGAAACTGAGGAACCGGTAGCGGCGCCCGAGTGCCTCGTCGTACATCGTCCTCCAACGAGGGCCGATGGCTGCCTCGATGAGTGCGAGCAGAGATGATCGCGGGAGGTGGAAGTTCGTCAGGAGACGGTCCACCGCGGCAAAGGAGTGGCCCGGGGTGATGAACAGGTCGGTCCGGCCCGTGAGTTCCCCGGTCGCCGCCGCCGACTCGAGCGCTCGGACACTCGTGGTGCCCACGGCCAACACAGGTCGTCCCTCCGCCCGGGCCCCGAGGACAGTCGTCCAGGTCGATTCGGGGATCCGATACCACTCCGAGTGGATCGCATGATCCTCGACCCGATCGACAGCAATCGGCTTGAACGTGTCGAGACCGATGACGAGTTCGACGTTCACCAGCGTGCCGCCCGCCGATTCGATGCCTCGCAGAACCCGATCGGTGAGGTGCAGGCCAGCAGTCGGGGCCGCCGCCGATCCCGGACGGCGGGCGTAGACGGTCTGGTAACGGTCCGGGTCCCTCAGGGGTGTGTTGATGTACGGAGGGAGCGGTACCACACCACTCGAACGGAGGGCATCCTCGAGCGACCCCGGGCAGTCGGGTCGGACCAACCGACGCCCACCGCCGAGCGATTCGCCGAACTCGAAGCTGAGCGGACCGGTCACGGCGGAGACGACCGTGCCCTGATGCAGCTGACGACTCGGCCGGCACAGTGCCTGCCACCAGCCGCCGCCCTCGGGCTCGAGCAGCAGGACCTCCCCGGATCCACCGGACTCCCGCAGGATCGGCACACGAGCGGGGATCACAGCGGTGTCGTTGAGCACCACCACCGTCCCGGGATCGATCAGGTCGGGGAGATCGTGCACCCGGCGGTGCCGCCCCTCTCCGACGGCTCCATCGACGAGCAAGCGAGCAGAGTCGCGAGGCTCGAGGGGATGCTGAGCGATGGCGGAGTCAGGGAGCTCGTAGTCGAGCTCCTCTGAACGCACTGCGCTCAGAGCCCCATCGACCGGCCGATGATCTCCTTCATGATCTCGGTGGTCCCGCCGTAGATCGACGTCACACGGGCGTCGGTGTAGGCGCGGGCGATTGGGTACTCGAGCATGTAGCCGTATCCACCGTGGAGTTGGACGCAACGGTCAGCGACACGCTTCTGCAACTCGGTGCACCACCACTTGGCCTTGGCCGCCGTCTCGGCCGACAGGGTGCCAGCGTTCTGAGCGAGGACACACTGATCGACGAATGCCTCTGCGATCGTGACCTCGGTCTCCATCTCGGCCATGACGAATCGCGAGTTCTGGAAGGACCCGATCGGCTGGGAGAACGCCGTGCGCTCCTTGACGTACTCGAGGGTCCAACCGAGCATCGCCCGGGCATGGGCGACACCGGCGAGAGCGATGGAGAGGCGCTCCTGGGGAAGGTTCTTGACGAGCAACATGAACCCCTCACCATCTGCACCGATCCGGTTGTCGACCGGGACGCGCACGTCGGTGAAGAACAACTCGGCGGTGTCCTGGGCGTGCAGGCCGACCTTTTCGAGGTTCCGGCCACGTTCGAAGCCGTCCATCCCACGCTCGACGACCAGGATCGAGATGCCCGAGTGGCGTTGGGAGAGATCGGTCTTGGCGGCCACCAGGACCAGATCGGCGTTGATGCCGTTGGTGATGAAGGTCTTGGAGCCATTGAGCAGGTACGTGTCACCGTCTCTGATCGCTGTGGTCTTCATGGAGGCCAGATCCGAGCCGATGCCGGGTTCGGTCATGGCCACCGCAGTGACGGACTGGCCGGAGGCGATGCCGGGGAGCCAACGGGCCTTCTGCTCGTCGTTGGCGTAGTCGAGGAAGTACGGGAGACAGACGTCGGTGTGCAGGGTCAGGCCGAGTCCGTGGGCGAACAGGTCGGCCGCGCACAACTCCTCGACGATCACTCCGCTGTAGCGGAAGTCGGTGATGCCGGCGCCACCGAATTCCTCGGGGACGGGCATGGCGAGGAATCCCGCCGCCCCTGCGCTGGCGAAGACCGAGGGAGGAACGATCTCTGCGGCGGACCACTCGTCGCGGAACGGCACCATCTCCCGCTCGAGGAACGTCCGGTAGGCCTTGCGGAACATCTCGTGTTCTTCGTCGTAGATCAGGCGTTCCACCGGTCCTCGCTCTCTGTTGGTGATCCTTGCTACAAGGATCGCGCACTGGGGCCACGCCTGCGTAACTGCGTCGCTTCAGTCGAACAGGGACTCCGATGACGGGAGCGCAGAAGCCGGGGGCACCAGCCGCAGGTGGCGCCACGCTGCTGCGGTCGCGACCCGACCCCGCGGGGTCCGCACGAGCAAGCCCTGTTGGATCAGGTAGGGCTCATAGACGTCCTCGACGGTCTCGGTGGGCTCCGAAACGGCGATCGCCAGCGTCGACAGTCCAACCGGCCCGCCACCGAACCGTTCGCAGAGGGCGCTGAGGACCGAACGGTCGACCTTGTCGAGACCGAGTTCGTCGATACCGAACAGGGCGAGGCCCTCTGCGGCGACGCCGGCGTCGATCGATCCGTCGCCGGTCACCTCGGCCACGTCCCGAACCCGTCGCAACAGTCGATTGGCAATCCGCGGAGTGCCGCGAGAACGCGAGGCGATCTCCGTCGCACCCTCGGTGGTGATGGACGCACCGAGGATGCCAGCGGCTCGTTCGACGATCGCACGGAGATCCTCTGGGTCGTAGTAGTCGAGACGAGCCACGAGTCCGAAACGGTCCCGGAGGGGCCCAGTGATGAGGCCGGTTCTGGTGGTGGCGCCAACCAGACAGAACCTGGGCAACTCGAGTCGGATCGTACGGGCCGCAGGGCCCTTGCCGAGCACGATGTCGAGGACGAAATCCTCCAACGCCGGGTAGAGCACCTCCTCCACGGACCGCGACAGCCGGTGGATCTCGTCGATGAACAGGACATCGCCCTCGCCGAGCTTGGTCAGGATCGCCGCAACGTCCCCGGGCCGCTCGAGCGCCGGACCCGAGGTCACGTGGAGTTCCACGCCCATCTCAGCCGCAACGATGCCGGCGAGCGACGTCTTGCCGAGGCCGGGTGGGCCGGCGAACAAGAGGTGATCGACGGACTGACCACGGCGAGCAGCGGCGGTGAGGATCACGCCGAGGCGGGCCTTGGTCTCGGCTTGGCCGACGAAGTCGTCGAGCCGGCGTGGCCGCAGGCTCGGTTGAGGCTCATCCGGAATCGTCGGTTCGACCTCCTCCGGGAGTTCGCTCGGATCGAGGAGTTCGTCACGAGCCATACGGACACCTCCAGACGACCGGGCACAGCCCGCCTCGCCGCCAACGGAACCCTGAAGCGCACCGGGAGGTCACAGCCGACGCCCTCAGACCGTCGCCAGCCGCTGGAGCGCCGTTCGGAGCAGTTCCGATGGATCCCCGGTTGGAGGGACCTCACGCAATGCGATCCGAATCTCCTCCGGGTCATAACCGAGGCCGACGAGCGCCTCACGGAGTTCGATGCGCACATCTGCTGGTGCGCCGCCACCATCGGCGCCGACCGGAGTCGAGTCGGCCGACCGATCTCCGAGTTTGGAGGACAGATCCACCAGCAGCCGCGCCGCGGTCTTGCGTCCGACCCCGGGGACCGCACACAGCGAATCGATGTCGCCGGTGGCGACTGCGACCCTCAACTCATCGGGCGTGTAGACCGAGAGTATGGCCAGCGCCAGCGCCGGGCCGACTCCGTGGGCGCTGATCAGCGTGGCGAACACCCGGCGTTCATCGGAAGTGGTGAATCCGTAGAGCGTCTGGGCGTCCTCGCGGACGACGTGGTGGATGTGGACCTTCACCCGGGTCCGACCCATCGGGGCCGAGGGGTCCTCGGGAGCGCCGGCGAGCGACCTAGCGGTTGCGGGTGCGACCACGACCCTGTAGCCGACACCGCCGACCTCGATCAGCAGTTCCTCCAGGGTGTCGGCCACCTCGACTACCTCGCCGTGGAGCGAGCCGATCATGCTCGCCGGCCCGCTCACGCTGCTCCCGTCGTGGTGGCGAACGCCACGTGGGTCAATGCAACGGCTGCGGCGTCGGCCGCATCCGCCGGTCGGGGTGGAGCGGCGAGGTCGAGCAACCGCTGCACCATGGCCGCCACCTGTTCCTTAGAAGCGGAGCCATCTCCGGCCACGGCTGACTTCACCTCATTCGGCGAGTACTCGACGATGGAGATCCCCCGGCCGGCGGCCTCGGCCATCAGGACACCCGAGGCCTGCCCGACACCCATGGCTGTCCGGACGTTGGTCTGGAACAGGACTCGCTCCACTGCCATCACGGAAGGCGTGAACTCGCCGAGGAGCGACCGAAAGTCGGTGAGCAACTCGGCGAGCCGTTCCGGCACGGCGTCACCGGCCCTCGTCCGGAACACCCCGAGGGCTACCGCCCGAGCGGAGCGGACGGACGCGTCGAGCACGCAGTAACCGCATCGAGAGAGGCCCGGGTCCAGACCGAGAACGAACACCTGTTCCATCGTAGCGACTGCGCAACGGCGAGAGGTGGACCGGCCCACCGGCGTCCGGCGTCCGGCGAGAGGTCAGTTGTCTGGCAACAGAAAAGAGGGCAGTCTTGGCCTGTGCAACGTCGTGGTCTCGTCGCCCTGCTCGCCCTCGGCGCTGTGATGGCGGTCATCGGCGGGTGCGCTCCCCCTCCCGCACCGTACGTACCCATCGTCCCGCCGTGTCCGTATCCGAACAACCTGCTCCAGATCAACGGGGAGTCAGTGGCGTTCCAGATGGCGAGCCAGGTGCGTCACCCCGACTACGTGACGTTCAACGCGGCGCAATCGCGTTCCGGCTTCACCTACTCCATCCCGGCTGACGCACCGGACCCCGGCCTGCCTCCGGTTCCCAGCATCTCCGAGACGGTCAAGAGCTGGATCGAATCCTGCGGTGTCCCAGAGGTGCTCGTGATCGCTGGCGCGATCAACGACCTCGCCGGTCGGGGACTCCCGGCTTCGACAGTTCAAGGCGCCGTGGTCGAACTCGCCGACTGGCTGCGGGATCGACAGGTGCAGACCATCTGGGTCACCGTGGTGCCGCTCTCGGTCCGCGGGAACTACCTGTGGACCTATCCCCAACGACAATCGTTCAACGACTGGTTGCGCTCGGGAGGACCGGGCTGGGGAACCACCGTGGACTGCGTGCCGGCGCTTGAGAACCCCAACCAGCCCGACGTGTTGAATCCCGCCTACGAGGAGATCGTCGACATCTTCGGCAACGTGGACGGCATCCATCCCAACCCGGCCGGTGCACGAGCGTTCGCCGCCTGCGTGGCAGCGGCCCTGCCCTGAGCGAAGGTCAATCGGCGGGGTCGGACCCGGCGAGCCCCCTCACGACGTCGAGCACCTCGGTGGCGGGCCGGTAGAGCAGGCCCGGCCCGATGGAACGGTGGGCGTGACGGACGATGCCGGCAGCATCGAGCACGAACGAGCACCGCCGGTACAGGTCGAGCAGGCCCAGCACTCCCCACTCACGGGCCACCGCCTTGTCGGAATCACTCAACAGCGGAAACGCAAAGCCTCCGGAGCGTTCCGCAAAGCGACGGTGCGATGCCGGGGACTGATGGGAGACGGCGAGCACCACGGCGTCGAGTTGGGAGAAGGCGCTGATCCCTTCGGTGTACTCACCGAGTTGGCGTCGACAGACCGGCGAGCTGTCACCCGGGTAGAACAACACGACAACCGGAGCACCGCGGTGATCAGAGAGACACCAGCGACCCGCCACTCCAGTGGCTCCGTCGACTCCGAGCAGGTCGAAGTCCGGCGCTTCCTCTCCAACGGCAACCACCGAGCGGATCCAGTACCGACGTCAATCGCCGAGCGCTGCGAGCACGTCGTCGGTGATGTAGGCGTTGGCGTAGACCTCCTGGACATCGTCGTGATCCTCGAGCGCCTCGATCAGGCGCAGGACCGCCTTGGCCGCCTCGGTCGAGTCGAGTTCGACGGTGCTCGTCGGACGCATCGTCAGGTCTGAACCGTTCACGGCGATGCCGGCCGCCTCGATGGCTCCGTGCACCTCCGATGTGGCCGATGGATCACAGACGACGCTCCAGACATCTCCCTCGGCAACGATGTCGTTGGCTCCGGCGTCGAGCGCCACGAGCATGAGTTCGTCCTCGTCGGCGGATCCGTCCACCGCCACGACACCCACACGTTCGAACTGCCAGGCCACCGCACCGGGCTCGGCGAGCGAGCCGCCGAGCTTGGAGAACGTCGAGCGGATCTCAGCACCGGTCCGATTGCGATTGTCGCTGAGCGACTCGACGTAGACAGCCACACCGTGAGGGGCGTAGCCCTCGTAGTTGATCGATTCGTAGTTGACGCCGTCGAGTTCACCGGTCCCACGCTTGATAGCACGCTCGATCGTGTCGAGCGGGACCGAGGCATCCCGGGCCTTCTGGAACATCGTTCGCAACGACGGGTTCACCTCGGGGTCGCCGCCTCCGGCACGAGCAGCGACTTCGACCTGTCGGATCAACTTGGCAAAGAGTTTGCCGCGCCTGGCGTCCGCAGCACCCTTTTTGTGCTTGATCGTGGCCCACTTGGAGTGCCCGGACATGGAGTTTCTGCTCCCTGATGATGCGAAGCCGGACTAACCGGCCTGAAGACAATAGCGCCGCCGGCGTCAGATCCCGAGGGCGAGAGCATGCAACCGGGTGTCGGTGGTCAACTCCGGGTGGAACGTGGTGAGCACGACCGACCCCTCGGCAATCGCCACGGCCTCGGAACCGAGCCAACCGACGACCTCGACGGACTCCCCGAGCCGCTCGAACGCCGGCGCCCGGATGAACACACCCGGGAACGGAACCGGCGGGATCGATGAAGCACCCGTGTCCACCAGGGTCACATCTGCCTCGAAGGAGTCGACCTGCCGGCCGAAGGCGTTCCGTCGGATCGCCACATCGACGCCAGTGATCTGAATCTGGTCGTCCCGGCCGTCGAGGCACTCCTGCGCCAGGAGAATCGCTCCAGCGCAGGTACCGAGAACCGGGGCCCCCGAGGCCACGAACGACCGAAGCGTTTCGATCATGCCGGAACGTTCGATGCCCATCGACAAGGTGGTCGACTCGCCCCCGGGGATGATGAGGGCGTCGACGTCTGCGAGGTGTTCGGGACGACGAACCTCCACGGTCCGGGCGCCGAGTCGCTCGACCACTGACACGTGGGCGGCAAAGGCGCCCTGGAGCGCCAGGACGCCGACCTTCACGAGGAACGGCTCGTCACGAGGCGCGGGCCCTCACCAGCCGCGATCGGCCAACTTGAGGTCGAGATCGTCCATGCCGATCCCGGTCATGGGCGCCCCGAGCCCACGACTGACCTTGGCGAGAATGTGCGGGTCCTCGTAATGCGACGTGGCCTCGACGATCGCCTTGGCCCGGGGCGCCGGATCGTCGGACTTGAAGACCCCGGAGCCGACGAAGACCGCCTGCGCCCCGAGTTGCATGGCCAGCGCAGCGTCGGCCGGTGTGGCGATACCACCAGCGCAGAACAACGGGACCGGCAACTCGCCCGTCGCTGCGATCTCCTGCACCAGCGGGAGCGGCGCCTGCAGACGCTTGGCCCACTCGAAAACCTCTGCGGAATCAGCTTGGGTGAGGGCTCGGATGTCTCCGAGGATCGATCGGAGATGCCGGACTGCCTCCACGATGTTTCCGGTGCCCGCCTCGCCCTTGGAGCGGATCATGCACGCCCCTTCGGAGATGCGACGAAGCGCTTCGCCCAGGTTGGTCGCACCGCAGACGAACGGAACGGTGAACGCCCACTTGTCAATGTGATGTGCTTCGTCCGCCGGCGAGAGCACCTCGGACTCATCGACGTAGTCCACGCCGAGCGCCTCGAGAATCTGCGCCTCCACGAAGTGGCCGATCCGGGCCTTGGCCATGACCGGAATGGTCACGGCCTCCTGGATCCCCTGGATCATGGCCGGGTCGCTCATCCGGGCCACGCCGCCGTCGACTCGGATGTCGGCGGGGACACGTTCGAGGGCCATCACGGCGCAGGCACCCGCATCCTCGGCGATCCGGGCCTGATCGGCGTTGACGACGTCCATGATGACGCCGCCCTTGAGCATCTCGGCGAGGCCCCGCTTCACAATTTGGGAACCGGTCCGGTGGGTGGAATCAGAGGGGATCGTTGAACTCGGCTCGGTCATGAGGGCAGTCTACTGATGCAGTTGCCAACTGCCGAAGGCAGCGGGCCAGCGCTCAGCCGTCACCGATGGTTCCGGGGGTTCTGCGTTCTAGAGTTCCTCGAGCACCGCAGTGCGCAGCTCGATCGACTGCATCACCGTGGCAGCCACCGCCTCGGGAACATCGGCTGGGTCGACGGCGGGTGCGAGCCAGAACGCCGCCGAAGCGGGAGCCGCACCGCTGATGAGACTCCCCCGCTCTCCGACGACACGCAGCGCCCGAACCACGCCGGGTGGGTAGCGGGTGAGACGGGCGGCCTCGAGGTCGGAGCGGACCGCCCGCTGCTCCCCGAGCCCGTCGACGAGCCTGCGTGCGAACGGCGACGAACCGGCGAGGGAGGGACCAGGGAGACCCACGGCGATCGTGGTGAACTGGGCCGATCCATCCCGGACCCGGCCGAGCAGGTTCGCTGCCACGGCCTCGAGTTCGATCTGGGAGAGGTGGGACATCAAGCCGGCGGTCGCCACCAACACGGTCCGTCCATCTTGGGCCAGGACGGCGGCGTTGAGCGTGTCGAGGGGAACGTGTCGGAGTTCAGGGGACTCGACACCGGTCGACACGGCCACGCCGTCGACGATGTTGGCCCAGCGACTGGCGCCCAGCGAGCCTGCGCCCTCGGCGACCGGATCGGTCGGACCGAGCGAGGTGAGGGCCCGGTCGAGGGCGGTGCGACGGCGGACCTCGACGAACCCGATCCACAACACCGTGAGCAGGACGAACGCCAGTACTCCGGCAACGGGACCGGCCAGCGCAACGATCACGAGACCGATCAGCAACGCCGGAGCGACACCGAACAGGCGAGCCCGGAGGAGCACTGCGTTGGTCGCTCGTTCGGTGTTCTCGCCGGGCCTGTCGCTCACGAGCCTCGATGCTACCGCCGCCGAGTCCGTGGGACCTCAGCCGGAGCGGCTCCGGTATCAGCGGACGAGCCGCTCGTAGCGCTCCACGTACACATCACAGAGCCGTTCCACATCGAAGCGTCGGGCCCACTGCTGACCGGATCGGCGCAACGCAGCCGCCGCTGCCGGATCCTCGAGCACGCTGGTGAGCGCAGCGGCGAGCGCACCCGGATCCTCGCTCTTGACGAGCACAGCGGTTGGATCGTCGGGCACCACGCCGTCGGGGGCGGGAGCCGTCGCCACCTTCCGGTAGCCCTCGATGTCACTCGCCACGACCGGAGTGCCAGCGGCCATCGCCTCGAGCAGGATGACCCCGAAGGACTCACCGTGCAGCGATGGCGCACAGAAGACCGTCGCTGCAGCGAGTCGGCGATCTCGCTCGGCGTCATCGATCCGACCCAACCACTCGATCCTCGGATCGGTGTGCAGCGCCATCAACTCCTTGGTCTGCGGGCCGTGGCCCGCCACCCACACCGTGCAGTCGCCCGGGAGGTGCTCGACGGCGGCGAGGAGCACCCCGAGGCCCTTTCGCGACTCGTGGCGGCCGAGGAAGAACACCGTCGGACGATCGGTCGGCCATGGTTCGGCCCAGGCGAACCGACTGCAGTCGATGGCGTTGTAGAGGGTGTCGAAGTCACCGCCGACGTGCCCGACGGCGAGATCCCGGGCCTCCGAGGAGACCGCCACCTTGTCATCGAGGCGCGAGGCACCCCAGGTGAGCAGGGGCCGGAGGGTCTGGTAGGCCCGGCTCTGACCGGCGGCGTGGAACGTCCCAAGGAGCGGCGCCGGCTTCAACAGCACGGTCGTGACGGTGACGCCCGGAGCGAACGGCTCGTGTACGTGGACGACGTCGAAGTCCTCGTCCCAGAGCGCTCGAATGGTGCGCAGTTGCGCCGCTGGGTCCGGCGCCAACGGTGCGACCGAGCCGTTGGTGGCGAGGGGCACGGACTTGCCGAGCGGAATCACGAATCGCTCCGGTGGTGGACCGTCGCAGGGAGCCAGGACGCGCGTCTCGATGTTCCGGGCCCGAAGCGATCGAGCGAGGGACAGCACCTGCCCCTGCACCCCGCCCGGCATGCTCAGGCTGTACGGGCAGACCAGACCGACGCGCATCGGCGGAGGTTATGCGGGCGGGGCGAGTCCGAGCGCTTCGTAGTCGCTCCGCCAGTTGGGTTGCAGGAGGTGCCACTGTTCCGGAGCACAACGGATCTGCCGCTCGAGCGCACGGGCGAGGTCCTGGGTGACCCGTGTGACGTCGCTGCGGATCGATCCCTGTCGGGAGGTGTCGAGTGGAGGGTCGACCACTGCGTGGCACCGCCCCCGCTCGAAGTACACCGCCGTTGGCAACAGCGCAGCGCCCGAGCGCAGCGCCATCAGCGCCGGACCTCCGGGGAGTCGCGTGGTCTCACCGAAGAACTCCACCTCGATCCCGGTTCCGGTGAGGTCTCGATCAGCGAGCAGACAGGTGATGCGGCCAGCGGCGAGCGACGCCGCCACCTCGGATCCAGCCGATGGTCCGAGCGGGATCACCTCCAGCCCCATGGACCGGCGCAGTGACAGGAACCACTCGAAAAGCTCGGGCGGATCAAGTGTCTCGGCCACCGCCGACACCTCCCAGCCCCGAACCGAGATCAACCAGCGTGCGGCCCACTCCCACCCGCCGAGGTGTGGCAGCGCCAGGATCGGGCCGACGCTGGAGTCCAGAGCGTTGAGCAGGTGTTCGATCCCGGAGTGGCTGAAGCCACGCTCCACGTCGGCCACGCTCAGGTAGGGCAAACGCAACGTGTCGTGCCAGTAGCGACCGTAGGAGTCGAACACTCCGACGACGGCACGATCGATGAGTTCCGGAGCCGCAGTCGAACCGAACACACGGCGCATGTTGCGCTCGGCGATCAGACGCTGCTCGGAGGACAACCTCGCCGTTGCCCGTGCCGCCGCAGATGCTCCACCGGCCGCCAGAGGTTCGGGCAACCAGCGAACCGCGGTGGCGGCGGCCTGCAGCAGCGGTACCGACAGCTCCACTGCGTTACTCGATCGAACGAGTTGTCTCGAATCGGCTCAGCTGGCCCGGCCCGGACGCTGGCGACGCAGCGTTCCGTTGGTGCGCCGAGCCGCCAGCCGGTCCGATGCTGAACGGCCCGTACGGGGGCGTCGACGGCGACGATCGCTCAGCGCCGGGCTCTCATCGGTGGCCTGACGCCAGACCTTCACGAACCGCTGACCGGCGGTCACGGTGTTCAACACGACGATCAGGCCGAGCACCGGGAGGAGGAGCACCGGGAACAACAGACCGAGGGCCAACAGGATGAATCGTTCGGCGCGTTCCACGAGGCCGCCTCTGGCGTCGTAGCCGAGCGCATCGGCCTTGGCCCGGATGTAGGACACCCACGAGGCTGTGGCGTACCCGGCAACCGGCAGCATCACGACCCAGGCTCGGCCGTCGGAGACCACGAGGTACCACGCAACCCCCCCGAACAGCAGTGCATCGGTCACCCGGTCCGTCACCGAGTCGAAGAACGCACCACGCTTCGAGTCCTGGCCCCACGCCTTGGCCACTGCGCCGTCGATGAGGTCTGGGACACCGGTGAGGACGATGAAGAGAAACCCCAATGTCAGGGCCCCAGCCCCGATCGACACCGCCGCCGCCACTGCGAAGACGGGACCGAACGCCGTGATGACATCGGCGGTGACTCCAAGACGCTTGATGCTGGCGCCTATCGGCTTGAGTCCGGCGTCCACCTGACTGCGGAAGTTGCCGTCGAACATGAGCGACTCCATAAATCGAGAGACGAACGCATCGCCCCGTGATGACGGTAGCGGGAACCCCGGGCCACCAGATGGTTCTGCTCCCGATCCCGTCGTGTTCGCACACCGCCAGGCCTCGACCGGAAGGTGTGCTAACTGAAGTTAGCACACTGTTGCCCGGAGCCCGTGTTGCCCGGAGCCCGTGTTGCCCGGAGCCCGTGTTGCCCGGAGCCCGTGCCCGCAGGTCGACCGCTCAGGTCGACAGTCCGGCCCAGTCCTCCGGGTTCTTCTCCGTGAACCACTCGAGGACGGTTCCGCTGACCCCGTCGAGGAGAACGATTCCCCGCTGGACCGGAGGGTTCTCGCCGGAGTACAGCAGGATCCGCCAAGTCGGACGGGACAACCAGCCCCTCCAGACCTGTTGGGCCGATGCGTGACCGACGGCGAAGCCCACCTCGGCCGATGCCAGTGCCAGCGCCTCGGTCTCGTCCACCCGGAGGGTCCAGCCGGCAATCAGGCCATAGGCGCCGAAGGCCACGAGAGCGACGCCCGCCCAGAGCACACCGGCGTTGAGCAGCGCCGAACCACCTCCGGCGACGATGACGCCGGCCACGCACAACCCACCGAGGACGAGATAGATGACAGCTGGGATACGTCGGCGGTTGTTGTTGGGGAAGGTGTACGGCCCGACGTAACCGGAGGCGTCGAGGTCCTCGGGCAGCTCGTCGGTGATGTCATCAGCGCCGGCTGCCGGTTCAGTGGGCGTTGGTTCGGCCATCAGAAAAACCTACCCTCGCTCGATCCAGGCCGAACGGACGCGCGCCCAGGCCTCGTCGAGCGAAACGGGGAGGACACGCGTCCCGGCAGCAACGGTCATGAAGTTCGCGTCGCCGTCCCACCTGGGCACACAGTGGACGTGGAGATGGTCAGACTGCGACCCCCCAGCGGCGTGCCCGAGGTTGAGACCGACGTTGACGGCGTCGCAGGTGAACGCCCGTTCGAGCGACCCGACGGCGTCGCGCACTGTGGCCCACAACTCGTCGTGCTCGGCGTCGGTGAGGCCGTCGAGCGCAGGTACCGCCCGGTTGGGCAGGACCATCAGGTGACCGGAGGTGTACGGGAACCGATTGAGGATCACGAAACACGTCGGCCCACGACGCACGATGTGGGTGACGGAGTCATCAACTCCGGAGTTGAGGATGCGCTCGAACAGCGAGCCGTGCCCACCCGCCCCGGCACCGTGTGGCTCAGCGAGTTGATCCCGGACGTACTCCGAACGCCAGGTCGCCCACAGGTGGTCGAGGCTCACAGCCGGCTCAACTCTTGGACTCCACGTCCCCGCGGAGTCGCTCGGCGAACGACACGAGCGGCACGTTGCGCTCGACCTCGCCGCCCCGAGGATTCACCCCGACTGTCCGGTGGGCCACGTCGTCGTCACCGACGACGAGGACGTAGGGGACCTTCTCGCCCTTGGCTCGACGGATCCGACTCCCGAGCGTCTCGTCGGCAGCCACGACGTCCACCCGGAACCCGTGGCCCCGAAGTTCCGCAGCGCACTCGTGGGCGTAGTCGAGATGCGGATCGGCCACGGGCAGGATCCGAACCTGCTCCGGGGCCAGCCACGCCGGAAACGCACCGGCGTAGTGCTCCACGAGCACGCCGAAGAACCGCTCGACGGAACCGAACAGTGCCCGGTGGATCATGATGGGCCGGTGGCGCTCGCCGTCGGAGCCGACGTAGGTCAAGTCGAAGCGCTGCGGGAGTTGGAAGTCCACCTGGATCGTCGACATCTGCCAGGTGCGACCGATCGCATCACGGGTCTGGACGGAGATCTTCGGCCCGTAGAAGGCGCCACCTCCCTCATCGAGGACCAGCTCGAGACCCATGGACTCAGCAACGCTGCCGAGCGCCTCGGTCGCCTCGGTCCACTCCTCGTCGCTGCCGACCGCCTTCCCGGGGGGCCGGGTGGAGAGCTCGAGGTAGAAGTCATCGAGCCCGTAGTCACGCAGCAGATCGAGCACGAAGACGAGGATCGACCCGAGCTCGTCGCCCATCTGCTCCTTGGTCGTGAAGATGTGCGCATCGTCCTGGGTCATCCCCCGGACCCGCGTCAGGCCGTGGATGACCCCGGACTTCTCGTAGCGGTAAACGGTGCCGAACTCGAACATGCGCAGTGGCAACTCGCGATACGACCGCATCCGTGACCGGTAGATCAGGATGTGGAACGGGCAGTTCATCGGCTTCAGGTAGTACGACGTCCCGTCGGTCCGATCGCCGGCATCGTCGGTCTCGGGGACGTCGAGCTCCATCGGGGGGAACATCCCGTCGGCGAACCAGTCGAGATGCCCCGAGGTCTCGAACAGATCGGCCTTGGTGATGTGCGGCGAGTAGACGAACTCGTATCCCGCCTCCTCATGGCGGGTCCGGCTGTAATCCTCCATCAGCCGTCGGACGATGCCACCCTTCGGATGGAACAGCGCCAGACCCGAGCCGACCTCCTCGGGGAAGCTGAACAGGTCGAGTTCGACACCGAGCTTGCGGTGGTCGCGCTTGGCCGCCTCCTCCTGCTGGGTCAGGTACGACTCGAGTTCTGCGGCCGTCGGGAACGCCACGGCGTAGATCCGTTGGAGCATCGGGTTGTGTTCGCTCCCCCGGAAGTACGCCCCGCCGTGGCGCATCAGTCGGAAATTGGCCAGTCGCCCGGTGGTCGGGACGTGGGGGCCGAGGCACATGTCGACGAACTCCGGGGTGTTCCGGTAGAAGCTGATCACCCCATCACCGAATGCGTCGCTGCTGGAGACCTCACCATCGGCGTCGTCCCCGTTCGCAGCGAGATCCATGAACGCCTGCTTGTACGGGTGGTCGGCCATGAGGGAACGAGCCTCGTCGAGCGGGAGCTCGAAGCGTTCGAACGGTTGATCAGCAGCGATGATCTCCCTCATTCTGGCGTCGATCCGAATGAGGTCCTCGTCGGTGAAGGAGCCCCCGTCGGGCAGCTCGAAGTCGTAGTAGAAGCCGTTCTCGATGGCGGGTCCGCCGGCAAACGTGGCGCCGGGCCAGAGATCGAGCACCGCCTGGGCGAGGACGTGCGCTGTGGAGTGACGCAGGTGCTCCGCCGCCATCGGATCCTGCACCGTGACGATGCGGACGGTCTCGCCGTCGAGGAGGACCGCATCGAGGTCCTTCGCTCTGCCGTCGACCTCAGCGACCACGGCGTCCCGGGCGAGCCGTTTACCGATGGAAGCGGCCAGATCGGCACCGGTGGAGCCGGTGGGGAGTTGTCGGGTCGAGCCGTCGGGCAGGCTCACGGTGATGTCGGCCACGGGCGGGGAGACTATCGGTGGCACCGGCCATCTCCCGCTACCCTTTCCCTCGTGGCGAAACCGGTGGTGGCGCACCGGTCTGTGAGCGGGGCGGCGCAGACGATGATGAGGGTTCTCGTAGCTGTGGTGGCCCTCGCTGGGATCGCAACTGCGTGCTCGGCCACGCCAACGGTTCCCATCGCCAGCGACTCCCCTGTGGTCGACGCACCGCAGCCGGATCTCATCGGCCCGATCCGACTCGTTGGGTCACAGTTCGTCGACGGTGCCGGCCGGACCGTGATCATCCACGGCCTCAACTCCGTCGAGAAGTCACCGCCGTTCCTCAGTGAGATCACTCCCACCCGTCTCGGCGGGGCCGATCTCGACCGGATCACCCTCGACGGGTTCAACGGAATCCGCTTGGGGGTCTGGCCCGCAGCGGTGGTTCCGAGCCCCGGGGTCGTCGACCACGACTACGTCGACCGGGTCCGTGAGGTCGTCGACCGGCTCGCCGACCGCGGCCTGTGGGTCCTGCTCGACTTCCATCAGGACGTCTTCTGGGGAATGCCGTCGTGGGCGACCACGCCAGCAGCGGCGGCACTGTCGCCCGACCCACCCGCTGGACTCGACATCGGCTGGGCGGCGGCGTACGCCTCGCCGCGCTCCACCCAGCAGTGGGACGACTGGTGGGCGAACGTACCCACCGCACCCGGAAGCCCCCTCGGCATGGTCGACGCCTACGCCCAGGGTGTTGCCGCTGTTGCGGCCCGTCACGTCGATGCGCCCAACGTCATCGGCGTCGAGGTGATCAACGAGCCGTACCCCGGGAGCGCCCTGCTGGCCTGCGGGCTCGGAGGCTGCCCGCAACTCGACACCGCTGCGACCCACGTCAACACGATCGTGACGACGGCGGTACGAGCGGTGGCCCCGGACATGCCGGTGTGGTGGACACCCCAGGCACTGTTCCCGGTGTACTCCGACACCACCATGGCCCGACCCGGTCCGACAGGAGGGGCCGCCGGGTTGTCGTTCCACACCTACTGCGCCTACACCGACGGAGGTGAGCCCACCTCACCACCGCCGGCACTCAGCACGATCTGTGGCGGCGTGTTCGAGCAGGCATTCGATCGTGCCGAGAATCTCGCTCGTCGCTGGCAGGGCCCGGCGCTGCTCACCGAGTTCGGAGCCTCCGCCAGTCCGCTCAACGTGACGGCGCCGGTCCGTCTCGCCGACGAACGCCTGCTCAGCTGGTTTCACTGGGCCTCCGGGCGCTATCCGGAGGCGGTCGAGTCGCAGATCGTCCGGCCATCGGCACAAGCCACCGCCGGTATTCCGCTCAGCCAGCAGTTCGATTCGACCACGGGGACGTACCGCTTCACGTTCCGGCCGGATCCGGCGGTACAGGCGCCGACCAGCATCGTGATCCCGGGTCGGGTGTATCCGACCGGGTACGTCGCTACGGTCACCGGCGGCACGATCATCTCAGCGGAGGACTCGGGACGACTGCTCGTCGAGGCCAACAACCTCGACGACGATGTGGAGATCACGGTGCGGCGCCGCTGAGCGGCGCTCGGTTCACGCCAGAGCCAGGTCGAGTGGGCGGCTCGCCAGCACCGATGCCGACGACCGGCGCTCGAGACCGTCGTCAGTTGCGGCGACCGGACCGACCGGGGCCACAGCGGCAGAGGCGACCAGGACCCGGGTGGGTACCTCCGGCTGTGTCGGCCGGATCGGCACGACGGGTGCCACGACCTCAGCCGGGTCATTCGACGGCCGGGAGGCGTACTCATCGACGTATTTCTGGCCAGTCAGGTTGCGAATCTCGTAGACGACCTCATCGGTGATCTGGCGGAGAACCAGACGGTCATCCTCCCGTGAGCGGTAGCGAGCGACTTCGACCGGTCGACCGAATCGGATGTGTACCCGCCTGAACGGGAGGGGGATCCGTGCATCGGGAGGCTGCACGGCGTCGGTGCCGATGATCCCGACAGGAACGATCGGGGCGCCGGTCCGAAGCGCCAGACGGGCCACGCCGGTGTGGCCCTTGTGGAGCGACCCGTCGCGTGAACGGGTTCCCTCGGGGTAGATCCCGAAGAGTTCCCCGTTATCGAGCAGGCCCGCAGCAGCAGTGAGGGCAGCAGCCGCCGCATCGCCACCGGACCGGTCGATCGGGATCATCCCCATGGCAGGGAACAGGTAGCGGGTCCGCCAATCATCGAGGTACTCGGCCTTGCCGACGTAGGTGATCCGTCTGGGAAGCACCAGAGGAACGAAGAACGAGTCGAGGACGGAGATGTGGTTGGGAGCAACGATCGCCGGACCGCTCGAGGGGATGTTCTGAAGCCCCTCCGTGGTGACCTTCCAGAGGAACCTGAACGGTGGGGTGAGGACTGCCCGGGCGATCTGTTGAATCTGTCCGGCTTGGCGTCCCACGACGATGGATGCTAGCCGTCGGCGCAGTTTGCCTCCGGCGAGTTGACGGAGAGTTCACACAGCTGGGGCGGGCACGGTCTCAGGTCCACCGAAGCTCTCAACCCCACCCGAGCCGAGCGGCCCGATCGAACTAGACCGACGACGGCGCCACAGGACGGTTGACCACCACGCCGAGCAGAGCCGCTGCCTCCGACACACCCAGGCCTGCGTCCACCGCAGCGTCGATCGCAGCCACCGCAGACGGAGTGTCAAGATCCTCGTCGAGGGCCCCACGAACCGCATCGAGAGCACCGCTGCCAGAACCGGCTGCCACCCACCTACGCAGACGATCATCAGCGACACCCATGAGAGTGTCGTGCCACTCCCAACTGTCCCGATAGTGGTGCGAGACACACGCCAGACGAATTGCCCGAGCATCCCACTGCTCAGAGAGGTCGGAGACGAACACCAGGTTGCCGAGCGACTTGGACATCTTCTCGCCGTCCATCCGAACCATTGCCTGGTGCATCCAGTGACGCACGAGCGGTTCGCCCGTAGCGGCACTGGACTGGGCGGCCTCGCACTCGTGGTGCGGATAGATGAGATCCGACCCGCCCCCGTGGAGATCGATCGTCGTGCCGAGTTCCCTCAGGCAGAGTGCCGAACACTCGATGTGCCAGCCCGGACGTCCCGGCCCCCAGAGCGTGTCCCACGACGGCTCATCGGCAGCCGAGGGCTGCCACAGCACGAAGTCCAACGGGTCGCGCTTGTGGGGATCGTCGACGTTGCCGCCGCGTTCGGCAGACAGTTCGAGCATCTCCGGCCGGTCGAGATGGGAGAGAAAACCGAAGTCCGGCGCCGTGTCGACGTCGAAGTAGACCGCGCCACCAGCGGTGTAGGCGTGTCCGGTGTCGAGCACCATGCCGATGAACCCCCGGATGTCGGGGATCGCCGAGGTGGCACGGGGCTCGGACCACGCCGGGATGGTCTCGAGTCGAGCCATGTCCCTCTGGAAGCGGGCGAGTTCCCCGGCCGCGAGGTCGAGATAGTGGACACCGAGTTCGCGGGCCTTCGGCAGGATGCTGTCGTCGACATCGGTGACGTTGCGCACGCAGCGCGTCTCGTGACCGATGTCGCGGAGCCGACGTTGGAGCACGTCGTAGGTCAAGTAGGTGGCCGCGTGCCCCAGATGGCTCGCATCGTACGGAGTGATCCCGCACGTGTACATGGTCACGACCCGGCCGGCGGGCGAGAACGGGACAACAGCTCGGCGAGCGGTGTCGTACAGGCGCACGAGGCCGGAACCCAATCGCTCAGTCCGACCGGCCGGCGATCAGTGCGGAAGGCCCGTGAAGCGAATGGCGACGCGAGTCCTGTACTTCACGTTCACCTGCAACAGCACTGCTGCGAACGCCTCGATGGGCGCGGCATTCGACAGCTCGCCGGCATCGACCGCCCGCAGGTCAGGGATCTTCGAGACGATGTCGATCGTCGTGGCGGTGGCCGAAGGATGGTCCGAACAGACCAGTACGTCTGATTCGACCGGGTGGTCGATGTCGCCGAGCTCCTTTGCCGGAACGTGGTGCATCGTGGCGGCCACGAGCGACTTGGGGACAGCGGCTTGGACCGACGCCGCCACCGAACCGCGAGGAGGAACGAGCGGTTGGAACTCGTGGCCCACCCGGGCGAGGGCGTTGGCCATCGACACGACGACCTTGCCCTTCAGCTCCACCGAACACTCCGAGGCGGTCGACGCTGCGGCGTCCCACGGCGTGGCGATGAAGACGACCTCGGCCGAGGAGGCCTCGTGGTTGTCGCCAGCACGTATCGAGAGGCTCCGATCGGGGTGCCGCTCGAGCAGCTTGTCACGCACCTCCATGGCGCGATAACGAGACCGGGAACCGACGACCACGTCGAAACCGACTGCTGCGAGCCGGACGGCGAGCCCACTCCCGGCCGGACCAGTACCTCCGAGTACTCCAATCTGCATCCGATCACGCTACCGGGCGGCGCCGGGACTCGGCCAGAACGCCTCGCTCCCTCGGGGCACCCAGACCCGCTCGGTGGCGTTGGCAGCGACGTCGGCAGCGAGAGCAGCGATGAACACCTTGTCGATCTGGCTCGGATAGGTCCGCCGCAGCCGGAGGGCGAGCGCAGAGGAGATCGGACCTGACACCGAGGCGACCCCGACCTCTCGCCCGGAGCGTTCAGCGATCCACTCGCCGGCCACAGCGAGGTCGGCGGGCGGCACGAGTGTGGCGTAGGGCCGGTCCTCGTAGAACGCAACAGGCGGCGCTGCCGTTTCGAGGAGTTCGATGCCGACCTGACGAACCACCTGGTGGTCGACGTGATGGCCGACTGCAGCACACAGCGCCACGGCGTCGGCCCGATCGAGGACCGGCTCGAGCAACGACCGGACGACCCCCACGGTCGGATCGCTGCTCGGGTCATTAGTCGGATCGAAGAGCCCCTTGAGGTCGTCCCGGCCGGTGCGCAGCATCCACTCCGGCACGCCGAGCGTCCGGACCCGGTAACCGAACCGTCGGGAGGCCACCGCCTCCTCCATGCGCCGCAGGCGTGAGACCGCCCAGATGCGCCACGTCGCCCGACTCGGGTGGAACCACTGGGTCCAGTTGGTACGGCTGAACACCACCACGACCGTCACATCGTGAGCCGAGAGGAATCCGTCGGTCAGCGACTGTCCCAGCGAGAGCGGAACATCGTCGAAGTGAGGTGAGACCAGCACCACTCGGGCCACGCTCAGACGCCTCCACCTGAGGAGGGGTCGGCGTAACCGGGGTGGACCACGGCGAGCGTGTCTCGAACCGACTCCCGGAGCGCTCCGAGCACCCTCTCATCACCGATGTCGAATCTCCCATCGGCGATGGCAGCTGCGAGTTCAACATCATCACTGCACCCGAGCGACGCCAGCCGAGCCCGGTGACGTTCGACGATTGCCGGACCGAGCCGCAACTCCCGGCCGAGTTGATCGACCACGTTGGCCGAGACCCGTGCCATGTACCTGGTTCTGCCGGCGGACTCGTCACGCACCGACTCCAGGAACTCGCCCACCGCCTCGAGGAGTTCGGCGGCCGAGGGCCGCACGCCGGGGCCTCCCGGGCCGCCGAGACCACCCCACGGTGCCGTTGCGACCGACACCTCCAACTCGGACGTGTACGGGTGTGGCCCGGCGATCAGGTCGAGGAGGTCCTCCTCGGTCTCGGCCACCCGCCTCCCGATGGCGGCGAGCTCCACGGAACGACTCGCTCCGCTGTGATGAGCTGAGGCCTGCACGATGCACATGATCCCCCACTTGAGGGTCCCGAGCACCTGCCACCAACGGAACCTCAGCGCATCGACCGGCTCGCCGCCCGCTGCACAGTAGGCATCGGTGAACTGCTCGACGGTACCGAGCCCAGCCACCGAGAGCGGCGAGGAGAAGCGCCAGGCCCTGAGGCTGCACCACGCCAGATCCTCCACTGGGTCGCCGACATGGGCGAGCTCCCAGTCGAGCACCGCCTCGAGGCGGCCGTCAGCAACGATCACGTTTCCCAGCCGGAAGTCACCATGGACGATTCGCCGTCGGCCCTCGATATCTCGCTCGGAGTCGGCTGGACGGTTGGTGGCAAGCCACCGGAACGCCAGCTCGAAGGTCGGCCGGGGGTCGCCGAGCGCATCGAGAACCGACCGGTAGAAGCCGAGTTGGTCCATGGACTCGAGACCGTACCGGGGGTCGACATCGACGCTGTGGATGATGGCGAGCGACGCAGCCAACTGCCCGAGCAGATCACTACGCCTGGACTCATCAGGATGCGCATCGAGAATCCGGCGCGGGATGGTCTCTCCATCGACACAGTCGAGCACGATCCACGATCCCAGCGGATCCTCAACTCCCTCGTTCCGTCGGTCGGCGGCCACCACGCTGGCAACGGGCACCCCGGCGTCGCCCATGGCTTCGAGCAGCGCCGCCTCGCCGGAGAGGCCGGTCCCCGCACGGGCGCCACCCGGCCGCTCACGCTGGCAGATCAGTATGCGATGACTGCCGTCGGACTCCACCTCGATCCGCCACGTCTGCCGGGAGGCGCCAGCGGAGAGACGCACGGCGTTGCGAACGGAAGCGTTGCCGCCCAGGGCCGCTTCGATGACGGCGATGTGTTCCGGCCTCACGCTCGACCGGTCCGACGGTCGCTCTCGTCGCGGATGTCGCCGACGATCGCCTCCAAGACGTCCTCCAACGTGATCAGGCCGACGAGCGGACCTGCGACCCCCGCCCGGTCGGTCCGCTCGGCCACCACCGCCACGTGACGGCGACGGTCACGCATCCGGACCAGGACGTCGGCGAGCGGCTCATCGGGCGCCACCCTGACGGGAGCGATCACGACCCGGTTCGGCAGCAGCCCGTCGCGCCGGGTCGGATCCAGTCGGAGCAGGTCCTTGGCGTGCAGGAAACCTGCCACCTCGTCGGTCCCCTCCGTCGTCACCAGCACCCGGGAGTGGCCGGAGCGGTGGATCAACTCCTCGGCCTCCCCGACAGTTGCGGTGGTCGGGACGGTGACGAGTTCCGATCGAGGGGTGAGGTGGTCCGCCACTCGGCCGCCGAGGTAACCGATGGCACCGGCCAACAGCACGTGCTCGGTGGCCTGGAGCTCGCCGCCCTGCGCCGATTCGCTCAGGATCGCCGCCAGCTCGATCGGCGAGTGGGCCTCGGTGAGCTCGGCGGTCGACTCGACCCGGAGGAGTCGGGTCCCCCACCGCGACAACCGATCGAGCACCACCACCACGGGCCGGACCAGCACGACGACGCCACGCTGCAGCGGCGCGAGCACCGTCGCGACGCGCTCCGGGGCCGTGAGTGCCACCGTCTTGGGCACCATCTCGCCCAGGACCATGTGGAAGAAGGCGACGATGATCAGAGCGATCGCGACCCCCAGGACGGCACCGATGGCCGACGGGATCGGCGACGCGTCGACCCACCCCTCCACCACGTGACCGATGGACTGTTCGACCAGCCAACCGAGCAGCAGCGACATGACGGTGATGCCCAGCTGGCAGGTGACCAGCTGCAGGTTGAGCGACCGCATCTGCCGGAGGGCCGTCGAGGCACCGAAGCGACCCTCCTCGACCATCCGCTCGACACGGGTCTGACGAGCTGCGAACAGCGCAAACTCCACGGCGACGAAGAACGCATTGCCGCCCAGGAGCGCCACGGCCACCAGGAGCACGGTCCACCAGCTCACGGAAGGTCCCCGGTCCGCTCCGAGCCACGGGCGGGTCGGACGTCGTCGGACCCCTCGAATCCGGGCAGGGGCGCAACGAGCCGCACGGTGTCGACCCGGCGGGCGTCCATCACCGCCACCGACACCGCCCACCCCTGGTGCTCGAACCCATCGCCGGGGGCCGGGATCCGTCCGAGTTCGGCCAGGACGAACCCGGCGAGCGTGTCGTACTCGCCGTCGGGGAGATCCAGTCCGCACTCGTCGCGGACCTCGTCCGGGTGCAACCGCCCGCTCAGCAGGTAGGAACCGCCCCAGGTGCGGCGGGTCGGAGCGACCACCAGATCGTGCTCGTCGGCGATGTCCCCCACGATCTCCTCGACGAGGTCCTCGAGCGTGACGATCCCGGCGACCGATCCGAACTCGTCGAGCACCACGGCGAACTGTCCCGCCTCGGCCTGGAGCGCCTCCATGAGCTCGGCGAGCCCGAGGGTCTCAGGCACCATGCGGACCCGTCGGATCAGCGCGCCGAGCGGCTCACTCCGTCGACGCTCCGGCGGCAGGCCGAGCACGTCCTTCACGTGGACGACTCCTTCGACACCGTCGAGGTCCCCGGCGAACACCGGGAACCTCGACAGTCCCGTCCGTTGCGACGCATCGAGCAGGTCACCGGTCGTTCCGGGGATGGCCAGTGCCTCGACCTGCTGACGTGGGGTCATGGCGTCGGCGGCGTTCTTCTCACCGAATCGGAACGCCCGGTCGAGCAGCTCGGCCTGCTTCGGTTCCATGGAACCATGAGCCTCAGCGTTACGGACCAGACGTTGGAGTTCCTCACGACTCCGGACCGCCGACAGCTCCTCCGCCGGTTCCATCCCGCAGAGTCGCAGGAGTCGTTCCGCAGCGGCGTTGCAGACCGTGATCACCGGCTGGAACACGGTGTCGAAGATCCGCATCGCCGGCGCCAGACGCATCGTCGTGGCCATCGGACGAGCCACCGCAATCCCCTTGGGGACGAGTTCGCCGACCACCATCTGGACCGCCGTGGTCAGGATCAGCGCCACCGCCACCGACCAGCCGACACCGCTGCGCTCACCGAACACCACCTCGAGGCCCGGGGCCACGAGCGGAGCGATCACCGGCTCGGCCAGCACGCCGAGCCCGAGGCTGACGATGGTGATGCCGAACTGGGCGCCGCTGAGGTGGAACGAGAGGTGCTCCAGCATCCCGGCGACCATCCCGGCCCGGCGGGACCCCTGATCGGCCTGAACGCGCACCTGCGTCCGGTCGACTGCGACGATCGCGAACTCCACGGCCACGAAGAAGGCGTTGGCGGCGACCAGCAGGACGACGGCCAGGAGGCTGACCGTAACGCTCACCAGTGAGCGGGGACGGGACCGTCGGGCACGGCGTGCGACACGAGATGAGTGTAGGACCGCTCCCCACTCGGCTGCCGCGATCCTTAGACGGCCGAAACACCACGCTACGCTCCTCCGGTGCCGAGCGAACGGGACCGCCGCAACGCCGACGCCGTGCGAGCCGCAGCGCGATTGGCCAAGGTGGCTGGAACGGCGCTCGCCGAGGGCGACATGACCCTCGCCCAGTACCGGGTCCTCGTGTTCCTCGACGCCGGGGCGCGACCTGCGACCCAGGTGGCACAGCTGCTCGACGTCACGCCCCCGACCGTGACCTCGCTCGTCGACGCCCTCGAGGCCCGCGGGCTGGTCGCCCGCAGCGCCGATCCGGATGACCGCCGCCGTGTGGTCTGCTCCCTCACTCCCGCCGGCCGCCGGGCCCTGCAGCGTGGCGACGTGCTCGTCGGCGAACGGCTCGGCCGGCTGCTCGACCGACTCGATCCCGACGAGGCCGAACAGGCCGTGTCCGGCCTGGAGGTCCTGAACCGGGCCATGGAGCTGGCGCTGGCGGATCGTTTCGGCCAACCCGAGGGATCCGGCGGCGACCACACATGACGGATCTGCTCCCTGGGGCCGGAGCGGCCGCTGCGATCCCGCCCGTGGCCGCCTCCGAGGGCCTCCGCCTCGGATGGATCCGGCGGTTGTGGCCGGTACTCGGTCCCCAACGCTGGATCGTGATCGGATCATTCGCCGTCGGACTCGTGGCGCTCAGCATCAGCGTGGCCGTGCCCACCATCGTCGGGCTCACCATCGACCGAACCATCGCATCGACGGCTTCACCGCTCGAGCCGTTCCTCGTCGCCCTCGTCGTCCTGGCGCTGGCTCGTGGCGTCCTGAGCGTCGTGTATCGCTACGGGCTCTACCGGACCGCCTACCGAGTCGAGGTCGATGTGCGCGGCCTGCTCTTTGCGCACCTGCTCGAGCAGACCTTCAGCTTCTACGACAGGATCCAGACCGGCCAGCTGATCAGTCGGGCCCAGTCCGATGTGCGATCCGTTCAGCTCTACCTCGCCGTGGCGCCGCTGATCCTCACGGCAGTCCTCAGCTTCGTCGTGGCGATCGTCGTCATGCTGGCCACCAGCATCCCGTTGACGCTGGCTGCGGTCGTGGCCCTGCCCGGCGTCTACGCAGTCGGCGTGGCGCTGCGGAATCGACTCTTCCCGCTCAGCTGGATCATCCAGGGTCGACAGGCCGAGGTGACCGGGGTCGTCGAAGAGAGCATCGCCGGTGTCCGTGTCGTCCAGGCATTCGGAGCCGAGTCCCGGCAGGTCGAGGCCATGGCCAACGCCACGAGACGACTGCGGTGGGCCAACGTCGACCAGGGAACGATCCGGGCCCGGCTCGCCCCGCTGCTCGAGAACCTCCCGCGTGTGGGGTCAGTGCTCGTTCTGTTGCTCGGCGGCTGGCTCGTCATCGAGGGCCGGCTCGAGATCGGCGCCATTGTGGCGTTCAACTCCTACATCGTGTTGCTGCAGATCCCATTCCGCTTCCTCGGGTTCTTCCTGATCCTCTCCCAGCGCGCCCGCGCCTCAGCCGAACGGATCTTCGAGGTCCTCGACGCGGCACCCGAGATCTCCGATCCACCAGTTCCGGTCACCGACCGCGAACGAGCAGGTCGAATCGAGTTGCGGAACGTGCGTTTCGGCTACGGAGACGGCGACGACCTGCTGCGCGGCGTGGACCTCACGATCGAACCCGGCGAATCGGTGGCCATCGTCGGCACGAGCGGCAGCGGAAAGTCGACGCTCGCCCGTCTGCTCTGTCGCTACTACGACCCGCGTGACGGCGAGATCCTGCTCGACGGCGTGGATCTGCGGGACCTCCTCGTCGGGGACGTCCGTGCCTCAGTCGTCGTCGTGCCCGATGAACCGTTCCTGTTCTCAGCGTCGCTGCTCGACAACCTCACGTTCGGCCGGCCCGACCTGATCGGAGCGCCACTCGGCGAACAGGTCCGCAACGCAGCAGCCGCCGCCGACGCCACCGGGTTCATCGAGGCGAGCGACGACGGCTACGACACCGTGGTCGGTGAACGAGGGGCAACGCTCTCGGGAGGACAACGCCAGCGGCTCGCCCTCGCCCGGGCCCTCCTCGTGGAACCCGAGGTGCTCGTCCTCGACGATGCACTGAGTGCCATCGACGTCCACGTCGAGGCGCGGGTCCACGAGTCGCTCGACAGCCTCCGAGCCGGCCGGACGACGGTGTTCATCGCCCATCGTCTCTCGACGATCACGTTGGCGAAGCGAGTAGTGCTCCTCGACGACGGCGTGGTCGTCGAGACCGGCACCCACGCCCGCCTGCTCGAGACCTCCGCTCGTTACCGCGAGGTCCTCGCAACCACGCTCACCACCGACGAGGACATCCCGACGTGAGCATGGGCCCGCCTCCGGGCTCACCGCTCGGCGGACCCGTCGCCACCGGTGTGCCGTTCGCCGGGATCCCACCGGAACTCGCCGATCGGGCCCAGCGGATCCTCGATCGAGAACCCGACCACCACGTCGTCGTGCCGGCGTTCACCCATCGGGCTCTCCGCGTCGAGCCCTTCTCGTTCCGACAGATGCTCTGGCCCAACCGCTGGTGGTTGTCGGTGGCGGTGGTGCTCGTGGCGGCCGAGACCGCAGCGTTGCTCGCCGGTCCCCTCTTGGTCCAGGTCGGCGTGGACCGGGGGATCACGGTGGGCGACTTCGGAGTCGTGGCGGCCGTGTCGCTCGCCTATCTGGGTGTGATCGTGGCGAACGTCGGCCTGGGTTGGGCGCGCGGCAACCTGACGATCCGGATCGGCGAGCGGATCATGGAGCAACTCCGGATCCGGGTGTTCACCCATCTCGAACGGTTGTCACTGGACTACTTCGAACGTGAACCGGCCGGGGTCATCACCACCCGGCTGACGAGTGACGTCGAGAACCTGACCGCCCTGTTCCAGGAAGGACTGGTCCAGATGGCAGTGCAGGGACTGACCGTCGTGGCCATCGCAGCACTCATGCTCTGGCTCGACCCGACCATGGGCGCAGTGATCCTGCTCGGAGTCCTCCCGGTACTGGTGGGAGCGTCGCTGTGGTACCGCCGAGCATCGTCGAGGAGCTACGACGTCGTGCGCGACCGGATCGCGCTCGTGTTCGCCGACCTCCAGGAGAACCTCGCAGGGATCCGCACGGTGGCGTCGTTCCACCGGCAGGCCCAGAGCCGGCGCCGCCAGAGCGAGCTCGCCGAGGACTACTACCGCTCCAATCTCGTCACATCACGACAGGGGGCGATCTTCGGATCCATCGGAGAGACCCTCGGGATCCTCGCCCAGGTGCTCGTGCTCGGCGTCGGGGGACTGCAGGTGCGTGCCGGTGACCTCAGTCTCGGACGCCTCTTCAGCAACTTGTTGTTCCTCGGACTGCTGTTCGCTCCCGTGCAGCAACTCGTCCAGCTCTCGACCACCTACCAACAGGGACGCGCCTCGGGGAGAAAGCTCGCCGAGTTCCTCGCCGAGGAACCGAGCGTCGTCGAACAACCTGACGCTGCAGTGCTCCCGCCGATCTCCGGGCGACTCGAACTGCGGGACGTCGGATTCTCCTACCGACCGCGGCCCGGCGAGGACTCCAGCGCGCTCGTGCTCGATCACCTCGATCTCGTCGTGCTGCCCGGGGAGACCCTGGCGATGGTCGGCCCGACCGGAGCGGGAAAGTCCACTGTGGCTCGCCTGCTGGCCCGGGCTGCGGATCCGACACACGGTTCGGTCCTGGTCGACGGTCACGACCTGCGGTCCGTCACGATTGCCTCGCTCCGTCACCAACTCGGCGTCGTCCCGCAGGAACCGTTCCTGTTCCACGGGACGGTCAGGGAGAACCTGACGATCGGCCGGCCCGACGCCACCGACGACGAACTGGACCGGGCCTGCGCCGCCATCGGTGTGGACGACCTGATCAGCCGATTGAGCGACTCCTACGACACACCGGTCCACGAGCGTGGGAGCTCGCTCTCGGCCGGTGAGCGCCAGTTGCTCAGTTTGACGAGAGCGTTCCTCGCCGAACCCCGCGTCCTGATTCTCGACGAGGCCACCTCAAACCTCGACCCGCAGGCCGAGCATCGTGTCGAGGCCGCCCTCGACCTGCTGCTCGAGGGTCGCACGGCCGTGATCGTCGTCCACCGGCTCTCCACGGCGCGTCGAGCCGATCGAATCGCAGTGGTCGACCGGACCACCCCGGGTGGAGCAGCGTGCGTCGTCGAGATCGGGACCCACGACGAGCTCGTCGCCCTCGACGGCCGTTACGCCGCCATGTGGTCCACATGGGAGTCCCACCTCCGCCCCGACAAGGATGTTGCGTGAGCGTTCCCGTCCTCCAGTTCTCCGGCGTGAGCCTGACCCGGAACGGCAGCCGACTCCTCTCCGGGATCGACTGGACGGTCAACGTCGGGGAATCGTGGGTGGTGTTCGGACCGAACGGATGCGGCAAGACATCGCTGGCCCGCATCGCTGCGCTCTACGAGCACCCGAGCAGCGGCACGATCACCGTGCTCGGCTCCCGGCTCGGAGGCACCGACGTCCGGGAGCTCCGACAGCGTGTCGCCCTGGTCTCGGCGGCCATGGCCGATCAGGTCCGCCCGGATCTCGACGCTCTCGACGTCGTGGTGACCGCCATCCACGCCGCACTGGAACCCTGGTGGCACACCTACACCGACGCCGACGTGGAACGAGCCCGCTCCGAGCTCGAGTTCCAGCACGTCGGCCATGCCGCCGGACGACGATTCGCCACCCTCAGCTCGGGCGAACGCCAACGCGTGCTCCTCGCCCGGGCGCTCATGGCCGCACCGGACGTCGTCCTCCTCGACGAGCCGGCTGCCGGACTCGACCTGGGGGGGCGAGAGGAACTCGTCGAACGCCTCGATGCGATGGCAGCTCGTGGCGGCCCGACGTTGGTCCTGATCACACACCACGTCGAGGAGATCCCGGCCACAGCGACGCACGTGCTCGCTCTCCGCAGCGGACACGTCCTCCGTTCGGGTCCGATCGACACCACGCTCGACGCCGGTCTGATCGCATCACTGTTCGATGTGGAAGTTGAACTCACCCACCGTGCAGGCCGTTGGGGCGTGGTACCGCTCAACCGCTGAGCACGCCGACTGCCGCGCCGAGGACGACCACCGCTGCGGCGGGCAACATCAGCGTCGATCCAGCCGACCATGACTCCTCGTGGACATCGGCGGCGGTGGTGTCCAACAACAGGTCCCATTGTTCGCCCCACGACCGGTCAGGGAGACGCAGTTCCACCTCCGACCAGGTGGCGTTGAGTGCCACGATCACCGAACGACCGACCACCGGGGTCCGGCGCTTGTCCGTCTCGCCGAGTTCTCCGTTCAACCACACCACAACACCGGGGTCACCGTCGTTCCAGTCCTCGGACCCCATCAATTGACCATCGAGACGGAACCACGCCACATCGGGGCGGCCTGCAGCATCGACGGCGGCACCGGTCAGGAACCGGCGGCGGTGCAGCGTCGGCTCGGCGGCACGCAGCGCCACGGCCCGCCGCGTGAAGTCCAACAGGCTCGAGTCCGCTGCGGACCAGTCGAGCCACGACACTTCGTTGTCCTGGGCGTACGCGTTGTTGTTGCCGCCCTGCGTGCGCCCGATCTCGTCACCGGCGAGCAGCATCGGCACGCCCTGGGACAACAGGAGGGTGGCGAGCAGGTTGCGACGGAGGCGTTCACGGCGCGAGTTGACCTCGGCGTCGTCGGTCTCGCCCTCCACCCCGCAGTTGGTCGATCGATTGTCGTCGGTACCGTCACGGTTGTCCTCGCCGTTGGCCTCGTTGTGCTTGTGCGCATAGGACACGAGATCCCGGAGGGTGAAGCCGTCGTGGGCCGTGACGAAGTTGATGCTGGCGTGCGGACGTCGACCGACGTGTTCGTAGAGATCGGACGATCCGGTGAGCCTCGAGGCGAACTCTCCGAGCACGTTGGCGTTTCGGCACCACAGGTCCCGGACGCAGTCGCGATAGCGGCCGTTCCACTCGGACCATCCCGGCGGGAAGTTCCCGACCTGATAGCCACCCTCTCCGACGTCCCACGGCTCGGCGATCAGCTTCACCCGACTGATGACGGGATCCTGCTGGATGAGGTCGAAGAACGCTGAGAGCCGATCGACGTCGTGGAGTTCCCGGGCGAGGGCTGCAGCGAGGTCGAACCGGAACCCATCGACGTGCATCTCCTCGACCCAGTAGCGGAGGCTGTCCATGATCAACTGCAGGACGTGCGGGTTCCGCATGTTGAGGCTGTTGCCGGTCCCGGTGTAGTCGACGTATCGGGTTGCGTCGTTCGGATCGAGTCGGTAGTACGCCGCATTATCGAGACCCTTGAAGCTGAGCACCGGTCCGCCGGCACCGCCTTCTGCAGTGTGGTTGTAGACCACGTCGAGGATGACCTCGATCCCCGCTTGGTGCAGGGTCTGCACCATCACCTTGAACTCCCGGACCTGCTGGCCACGGTCGCCACCGACCGCGAACAGGTTGTGCGGGGCGAAGAAGCCGATCGAGTCGTAACCCCAGTAGTTGCGTAGGCCGAGTTCGACGAGCCGTCGGCTGGAGATGAACTGGTGCACCGGCATCAACTCCACTGCGGTCACACCGAGACGCTGGAGGTGATCGATCACCGGCGGGGAACACATGCCGAGGTAGGTGCCTCGGTGCTCCGGGGGAACGTCCGGATGGCGCGCCGTCATGCCACGCACGTGCGCCTCGTAGAGCACGGTCCGGTGCCACGGAGTGCCGGGCCGTCGATCGTCTCCCCAGTCGAACCACGGATTGACGATCACCGACCGGGGAACGTCCAGGGCCGAGTCGAGATCGGAATCCGGTTGGACCGAATCGGTCCAACGCACCGATCCCGACACCGCTCGGGCATAGGGGTCGAGGAGGAGCTTGGAACGTTCCTGAAGATCACCGGGGCCGCGACGGGCGGCTGTGACCCGGAATCCGTAGCGGACTCCGGGTCCGACATCAGGCAGATAGCCGTGCCAGACGGACCCCACGCGTTCGGGAAGCTCAACAGGGATCTCCGCACCGCTGTCGTCGAACAGACACAACCAGACCGACCCGGACGGGTCTGCCGCCGCCGCCTCGGAGAACACCGCCACGTTTGTCCCGGCGCCGTCCCAAGTGGCACCCAACGGATAGGGCCGACCCCGCCAGAGCCGAACGGGTGCGCCGGCAACGATCACGACGCCACGAGCGCAGCGAGACGCTCCCGGGACGAGCGGATCTCGTCGGCGAGGAGTCGGTCGAGCAGCGGAACCCAGAGCGAACCCCCGTAATGCAGATGGACCTCCAGTCGGCACCCCTCTGCGCCGGACTGCGTCACGGTGGCGTCCAGGATCCAGTCGCTGTGCGAGCGACCGTCGAGATCATGTCGCTGGAAGCGGATTCGACCGGGAGCAGTTCCGTTGGGAGCGACGTGCTCGCTACGCACCATCCGCAGGCGCTTTGATCTCCGCAACGGACCGACGCTTCCGACGAGATCCACGAGCCAGGCCGGACCGGCATCGCCGGGCACCTCGCCGGTCGGTTCCGCCCGACCGACGATGTCCAACCACTTCGGATAGGACGACAGGTCGGCCACCACAGCGAACACCTCTGCGGCACCGGCTGGAGTGCTGAAGTCAGCACGTACGTCCACGCCCTCAGTCTGCCTCGCGCGCCGGCGCAGACTCGCCGAAACGATCGACGGCGGCGAGAGCCACTCCACACAGCAGCACCAGCATGCAACTGAGCGCCATGGCCTGTCCGAGTCCGGCCGGACCCGGTCTCGACGCCAGAGCGCCGATCGCCACCGGCACCGTGGCCCGGTCCGCCCGAGCCAGGAACACCGTGGCGCCGAACTCGCCGATGCACGCCACGAACGCCAGACCGAAACCGGCAGCCACTGCCCCACGGATCGCAGGCACCTCCACCCGCCACCACCGGGACCGCGAACCGGCTCCGAGCAGCGCCGCCGACTCGAGCGCACTCGAGGGCACCGCCCGGACCGCCGGTGCCACCACCCGCACCACGAGCGGGAGGGCGACCAAGGCCTGAACCAACGGGATCAACCACCACGTCCCGCGGAGATCCAGAGGCGGCCGTCCGACCACGAGGAGCAACCCGAGGCCCAGGGTCGTGGCCGAGACAGCGAGCGGCAGGGTCAGCACCCGATCTGCGAGCCGGCCCGGACGCCGAGCAGCGAGCGCCGCTGCCGGGATGGCGATCGCGGTCGCCGCAACCGCTGCGATCGAGGCCACCAGGAGCGAACGACCGAGCGCAGCAGCGGGACTCACCGCCAGGCCGGTGCCATCGAGGACGGACCCGAGGTTCGTCCAGTTGGCCCACGTGCGGTCCCGGCCGACGAGGAACGAACGATCAACGAGCGCTGCGAGCGGGAGCCCAGCGACGACGCCGACGACGATGACAGCGGTCACCACTGCGGCATGCTCACCCACTCCGACAGGTCGGCGCCGGTGCAGACGACCACCGGTCCCACCACGGCGTCGATTGAGACGCCCGACGATTCCGAGCGCAACCACCACGCTGATGAGCTGCACGATCGACAACACCGCCGCACCCGAGAGATCGAACTGTCTCGTGGCTCGGTAGTAGACCTCGACCTCCAACGTCGTGACCCGGCCACCGCCGAGGACGACGAGCACTCCGAAACTCGACAGGCAGAAGAGGAACACCACAGCAGCCGCCCCGACGACTGCGGGGGCGACCGCCGGCAGCGTGGCCCGCACCACAGCTCCCGCCGGGTGTGCTCCGAGCGATCGAGCCGTCTCCTCCACCGTCGGGCTCAGACGACCGAACGCATCACCGACGACGAAGACGACCACGGCCAGGTTGAACGCAACGTGTGCCGCCAGGACCGCCCACCAGGTACCCCGCAGATCCAACGGGCCGGACGATCCGAGCAGCGCCGCCACTGCCGTGGCGAGCACCACCGAGGGCAGGACGAACGGGATGAGCGCCACCACCCGCACGAATCGACGACCGGGGAACCGGAACCGCCCGAGTACCCAGGCGACCGGGAGCCCCGGAATCAACGTGACCAAGGTCGATGCACCGGCCTGGGCGAACGTCACGACCACCAGACGCCAGGTGCGCCCGGAGCCGAGGATTCGCCAGAGCGCCTCGTCGCTCCACTTCCCGTCGGCTCGAAGAGCGAACCACACCACGGCGCACACGGCCAGGCCGACCACTGCGGCCACGAAGACGACAGCGGCAGTTCCGAGTGCGCCACGGCGATGGATCACTCCAGAATCGTGCGCCAACGTTCAACCCACTCGTCCCGCTCGGCACCCACCCGATCACCCGGAATCACGAGCGGTGTTGCGGGTCGGGCAGCGAACTGTTCGAAGACGGGGGGGAGCTGCGTGCCCGTGACCGCAGGGAACACGAAGTTCGCCAGCGGGAGTTGCGCCTGCCACTCGGGGCTCACCATGAACTCGACGAGTCGCTCGGCTCCTTCCGGATTGGGGGCGCCCCGGAGCACTCCGGCGTACTCCACCTGTCGGACGCACGTGTCGACAAGCACCACCGATGCGGGCTCGGTCCGCGCACCCTCGCTGAAGACGACCTCGGCCGGCGGTGACGAGGCATAGGACACCACGAGTGGCCGATCGCCTCCGGAGACGGTGTAGTCGTTGTTGTAGGCATCATCCCAGCTCGGCCGGACCCGCACGCCGTTGTCCCGAAGTCGCTCCCAGTACGCCGGCCACGAGTCGCCCTCGCTGGCCACGGTGCCGATGAGGAATGCCAGGCCGGGTGAGGACGTGACGGGGCTCTGGACCACGAGCAGGTCGCGGTATGCAGGCTCGGCAAGGTCCCCGACAGTTTGCGGCAGCGCGATTCCGCGTGCCGCGAACCACTCGGAGTCGGCGATCACGCAGACGTCGCCGGTGTCGACCGGCGTGAGCAGATCGGCGAGGTCTCCCGGGAGGCGCAGTTCAGCCGGAACAGAGCCATCGCTGACTGCAGCTGGAACGAACGGGACGAGGAGGTCCTCGCCGAGCACCCGTGTCGCTGAGGCATCATCGATTCCGAAGATCACGTCGCCGTCGGGCGATCCCGGCCGCAGGAGAGCTGAGGCCAGCACCGAACCGGAATCACCTCCGGCGACGACGCGCAGCGTCAGTCCGGTCTGCTCCTCGAACGCATCTGCTGCTGCTTCCGGGAGGGCAAAGGAGTCGTACGTCACGAGCACGACCTCTCGTGGCTCACTGGGACCTGCCGACGGCTCGGTGGCGCCGTTGCAAGCCGCAGCACCTGACGCCAGCAGCCCGATCACAACTGCCACCCTCGCGACTGCACCCGTGCTGGTCCTTCGGTTCATCATCGTGTGGACTGCTCCTTCTCGCTGTCTCGGTGACCATCGAACGGCTCGGTCGCCATCAGGACGAGGAGTCGGCCGGCGTCGACGTCGATCACCACCGGGGACTCCTCGACCACATTGGCGATCCCCCGTCCGGCGAACGGATCGAGAGCTTCCTCCCGCAGCGACCAACGCAGACCGGACGTCGACTGGATGCGAACCCCGGGGGTCAGTGCGACGAGAGAGACGGTGCTCCCGACCGGGAGCGGGAGATCACAACGGCCCGGGCCGAGCACCATCAAGTGGGTCGAGTCCAGGACGACATCGACCGTGACCGCATCGTCGACGGCCGCAGTGAGCACTCCGAGCATGGCGAGCAGGTGGTCCACCCGGCCGGTCGACGTTCCCAGCACGACGATCCGCAACGGTCCCGTCGACGACCGCCGGTGCCAGCTCACAGCGAGGGCCATGGCCAACTCGAAATCGGTCCGGTCCTTCGACGGTGGGTACTCCACCACGACAGCTCCGCCGGCTCGGGCGTGTCGGAGACCCGCATCGGAGACAGAGTCGAGATCACCGACGAGGGCGTCGATCCGGAGCCCGAGGCGTTGCGCCGAGTCACAGCCGGAATCGGCGGCAATCACCCAGCGGGCTGATCGAACCGCCTCGTGGAGAGACGACGGGATGGTGAGACGAGCCGAGCCTGGACCACCGTTCACGACGAGCGTCGTCGACATGCTCCCTCCGCCGGCATTATCCGGATCAGGTCGTCGGGTCGGCGGCGCCAGCCACCCTCTCAGCCCGGTGCTCCGAGCTCCCCTGATGTCCCCGCAGGTTATCGCGCCGATCGGCGAGCGGGCGCCTCAGGCGACGCCGATGTCCCGTGCGAGCGTGCGGAGCATCACCTCGTCAGCTCCACCACCGATCGACCACAGGCGCGTGTCGCGGAAGAACCGGGCTGGCCACAGTTCCTCGACGTAGCCCATCCCGCCGTGGAACTGCACAGCGGCATCGGCCATGCGGCGAGCCAGTCGGGCCGACTTCAGCTTGGACACGGTGGCGTGGCGGGTGATGTCCTCACCGCACCGCACAGCGACGACGGTGGCCCAGTGGTGATGACGAAGCATGTCGAGCTCGGCAGCGATGTCGGCGAGTTCGTACTGGATGACCTGGTTGTCAGCGAGTACACCACCGAAAGCGCGCCGGTTGCGGACGTGCTCAACGGTCCGCTCGAGCGCCGTCTCGATGGCCCCGACGAGTTGGTAACCGGCGATGAGCCGCTCATTCTGGAACTGAGCCATCTGTTGCTGGAACCCCTGACCGATCTCGCCGATCGTGTTGGCCACCGGCACGCGGACATCGACGAAGCTGAGTTCGGCAGTATCCGAAGCACGCATCCCGAGCTTGTCGAGATTGCGGCTCACCGTGAAGCCGTCGAGGTCCGTGGGGACGACGATCTGCGACATTCCCCGCCAGCCGCCCTCGTCGGAGGTACGCGCCAGCAGACACAGCCAGTCAGCCTGGACCCCGTTGGTGATCCACATCTTGGAGCCGTTGATGACCCACTCGTCTCCGTCGCGCTGGGCCCGGGTGGAGATTCCAGCGACGTCGGATCCAGCGTCCGCCTCGGACACGGCAATGGAAGTCACCATCGACCCGGCGATGGCGGGACGCAGGAAGCGTTCCTTGAGTTCGGATGAACCGAAGCGGGCCAGCGACGGGGTGGCCATGTCGGTCTGGACGGCGAGCGCCATGGCCACACCGAGCGAGGAACACCGTCCGACCTCCTCACCGAGGATCATCGTGAAGATGTGGTCAGCGCCACCGCCACCGTCATCGGTGTCGTACTCGAGGCCGAGGAGCCCGAGATCCCCGAATCGGCGGAACAGCGAGTGAGCCGGAAATGCGCCCTCGGCCTCCCACTCATCAGCGAACGGCTCGATGTGCTCGGCCACCAGGTCCCGCACGGTCTTGCGGAAGATCTCGTGCTCCTCAGTCAACTCCAACACAGCGTGCGCTCCTTCAGCGGACTCCAGCGGATTCGGGAGCGTACTGCTTGGCCACGGCAATGGACCCGACAGCACCGATGTCCTCGAGGTGCAGCGATCCCACATCGGGAGCGATCACCACGAGCGGGACCTTCACCAGCCGACCTCTGGACTCACAGTGCCATTGCCGGCCGCCATCGGAAACGATCTGTGACAATCCGTGCTGCGGGGGAATCCACGATCACCGTGGAGTGTTCCAAGGGGTGCTGAGAACCCCGCCGGCCGGTCCGATGTTCATAAACGAAGATCTGCGACGATGTGGCCGTCGAGTCGACCGGCGGATTCGCACCGAGCGACTCGACCGAAGTTGGAGGATGCCCCATGTTGATACCGCTGGTGATCGGTGTGACCGGTTGGCTCCTCGGATGGTGGGCGTTCGGACGGGTGCGGTCGCTCGAACACCGCTCGGCTGCTCAGCCGGCGACCGGCGGCGTGACGATCGTGATCCCGGCACGCAACGAGGAACTCAGCCTGTCGAACCTGCTCGCCGACCTCGCTGCGGTGCGTCCCGCTCACTCCAAGGTGATCGTGGTCGACGACCACTCGAGTGACCGCACCGCAGCGATTGCAGAGAGTCACGACTTCGTGAAGTTGATCCCGGCGCCACCGCTGCCCGAGGGCTGGACCGGCAAGAGCTGGGCCTGTCACACGGGCGCATCCCGGGCCACGGGTGAGTGGATCATCTTCCTCGACGCCGATGTCCGTGTGCTCCCGGGGGCGCTCGACGCCCTGCTCGCAGACCTCGTCGAACAGGGGGGTCTCGTCACCGTCCAGCCGTGGCACCGCACCGAGCGGCCGTATGAACAGCTCTCCGCCCTCTTCAACACCATTGCCATCATGGGAGCCGCATCGGGGACCGAACGTCGCCCATGCGGAGCGTTCGGCCCCGTGCTCGCCACGTCGGTGCGGAGCTACGGGCTGGTTGGCGGACACGAGTCGGTCCGTAGCGCCGTGGTCGAGGACCTCGCCCTCGCCCAGCGCTACCACGAGCACGGGCTCGGTGTGCACGTCGCCCTCGGGCGGGGCGATTTCGAGTTCCGGATGTACCCCGCAGGGATCCGCCAGCTCGCTGAGGGTTGGACCAAGAACTTTGCGTCCGGAGCCTCCTCGACCAACCCCCTGCGTCTCCTGGCGATCATCCTGTGGATCACCGCCCTGGCTTCGTCGTCGGTCAACGTGTTCGATGCCGCCCGTGGCCACGCCTCGGTGGCGGTCGCCGTAGCCCTCTACGCCGCATTCGGCGCCCAACTCGCCCTCTTGTTCCGACGGGTAGGCAGCTTCTCAACGCTCACCGCACTCGGATACCCGCTGCTCGTGGTGTTCTTCATCGGCGTGTTCACCCGATCGTTGTGGCGAACCTACGTCCGGCGATCGGTGCGATGGCGAGATCGGCAGATAGAACTCCGTGTGCCCGCCGCCTGAAGTGACAGACTGAAGACCGTGGTGGTCGACCTGTCGTTCGAGGCTTCTCTCGGTGTCTCGATCGCCGCCTGGGTGGTCATCGGGTTCTCCACCGGGTATGCGGTCCACGTGATTCCGCTGCGATACCTGCAACGGGACAACTGGCTCTCCCGGCCGAGGGAATTCGAGGATCACGGCCGCTTCTACGAGCGACGCCTCCGGATACGCACTTGGAAGGACAGTCTTCCGGAGAAGGGCGACATCTTTCCCGGAGGGTTCTCCAAGCGGGTGATCACCGATCGGTCCGATGGGTTCCTCGAGCGTTTCGTCGCCGAGACCCGACGAGCGGAACTCGTCCACTGGCTGAACGCTGTGTCCGGACCGGTGTTCCTGATCTGGTGCTCGTGGCCACTCGGAGTGTTCATGATCGGCTTCGGATGGGCGGGACACCTCCCGTTCATCTGCATCCAGCGCTACAACCGAGCCCGCATCACCCGGACACTCCAGCGGCGACACCGAACCCAGTCACCGACTCAGGCCGCCTGAATCCTCGTGTCGGAACGCCGAACAGACGGACCACACCCATCGACCGCGATCGCCGGGACCGGAACCCTCCTGCTCCCGCTGTGGTCGACCATCGGGATGTTGATCCTGATCCAGATCGCCGATCAACTCCTGGCGAAAAGGTGGGGGCTGTTCGGACAGACCGACCAGCTGACAGACGACGCGTTCGTCGCAGTCGACATCGTCTCCGACGTGACCTTCGTCGTGATGCTCATCGTCGTGATCGTCGGTGCAATCGTTCGCGCCCGCCCCACGTGGATGAATCGACTGGTCGTGGCGTACCTCGTCGTCGCCACGGTCAACCTCATCATCAACGTGGCGAACTTCGTGATTGCGACTCGACTCAAGCAGACTCAGGCACTCCAACTGCTCGGCGACATCGCTCTGATCTTCGCCAACATCGTCACGGTGTTCGCCGTCTGGTATCGACTGCTCAACGCTCACTGCGACGGTGAGGCGTTCGAGTTTCCCGAGGATCCAAATCGACCTGATCGGCAGCTCGGATGGGTGGACTACATCTTCCTTTCGTTCAACACGAACTCGACGTTCGGACCCACGCTCGAGACTCCGCACCGGAAGCGGGCCAAGGCCCTGATGATGGTCCAGACAACGCTGGCGCTCCTCGTGCTCGTGGTCCTCGTCGCACGGATCGTCGGACTCGAGCGATGAGTCCCACCGGGTAGATCCACCCATCCACCGCAGCCCCATCGGTGCCGATCACACCGTGGATCGTTCGTTCCACTGAGGTACCCATGGTGAAGTTCTGCCTCGGCGCCACCATCGCCACGGCCTTGTTCATCGCCACGTTCGCCCTCATCACCATGCTGGTGAGCACTCATCAGATGGTGTCCGCCGGATACTGAGGGTCGCTGCAGTCGACCCGGATACGACCGATCCGCCTACGCTTCACAGATGAACGACTTCATGGGCCAGGTCGCCGGCACCGTCGTGGGTCGCTGGTACGTCACCATCTTCGGAATCACCTTCGCCGTGCTCGCAATCAGGCACATGGGCTGGCGACGAACGATCCTCTACACAGCCGGGGCACTCGTCGTCGGCGGGCTCGCAGAGAACGGTTCGGTCCTATGGGGAGTCCCTTACACCGGCTACTCGTTCAATCCGGACCTTCGCGGCGAAGAACTCCACCTGGGGTCGGTACCGCTCATGGTCAGCCTCTCGTACACCTTCATGGCCTACTTCGCATTCGGAGCGGCGCGACTCGTCGTGGGCGGGCCGCACCGCACCCGCTCCCGCACCCCCGTGCTCGAGTACCTCGTGGCGGTGATGCTCGCCGTGTGGATCATCTGGGCCATCGACCCGATCAGCCGGCTCGGGGAGCACTTCTTCCTGGGCTCGCTGTTCGCCTACGACGGACCGGGCTTCTGGTTCGGGCTCCCGCTCGGCAGCCAGATCGGCTTCACCGTCACACAAGGTGTGCTGATCGGATTCCTCACCTACTTGATGCGGGACGAGCGGCCCACCCCGGTGGCCTCGGTGTGGAAGCACCCGCAATTCGGTGCGCTGGGCGGAATCATCGGCCAGCTCCTGTTCATGACCTCAACGGCATTCTGGGTGGCGCGTACCGTCGACGACCCTGAGGTCGCCGTAACCGCCGATGCGCTGGCGGGCTCGGCGTTCATCATGGGCATCCCCGTCGTCCTCATGACCGCCGTCCACTGGCGATCGCTGTCGCTCAGCGAATCACGGGAGCAGGCCGACCGACTGGAACTCGACGAACTCGTCGAGCCCCTCGGGGCCGTACTCACGCCCGAGGCCACTGGCCTTGAACCCTCCGAACGGTGAGGCGAAGTCCGCTCCGTAGTGGTTGATGCCCAGGGTCCCGGTTCGGATTCGGCCGGCCACAGCCAGTCCTCGATCGCGGTCGGAGGTCCACACCGAACCCGCCAGACCGAAGACCGATTCGTTGGCCAGTGCCACAGCGTCGTCCAGTGTCTCGTAGTCGATCACGCACACCACCGGACCGAAGATCTCCTCCTGAGCGATCCGCATGCCGTTGTCGACCGAGTCGAACAACGTCGGTCGGACGTACCAACCCCGCTCCGCCCCATCGGGACGCCCGGGACCGCCGACGATGGCACGGGCCCCCTCGGCCGCGCCGATGCTGAGATACGACAGGACGCGATCCCTCTGGCGCAGGCTGACGAGTGGCCCCACCTCGGTGGCCGGATCGCTCGGTTCGCCGACCACGATCGACTCGACCTCGGCTGCGAGTGCGTCGATGAACTCGGTCCTCCGATCACGGGGCACCAGCACGCGGGTCTGCGCTGCGCACGCCTGGCCACTGTTGAGGAACGAGGCAAACCTCAGGCCCACTGCGGTGCGAACCGGGTCGGCGTCATCGAGAACGATCGCTGCGGACTTGCCGCCGAGTTCGAGGCTGGTCCGGACAAATCGCGGCGCACACATCGAGGCGATCTCCCGACCGGCACCAGTGCTTCCGGTGAACGCCACCTTGTCCACGCCGGGGTGCGACACGAGTGCCCGACCGGTGTCAGGTCCGCCGGGAACGAGGTTGACGACCCCATCGGGCAGGCCGAGTCCCTCGAGCAGTTCCACGAATCGGTAGGCGTCGAAGGGCGTCTCGGGCGCCGGCTTGAGCACGACCGTGCAGCCGGCGATCAGGGCAGGCACGACCTTGGCGACGATCACGACCTGCGGGACGTTCCACGGAGTGATCGCCGCCACGACACCCACTGGGAGCCGCCGCACCACGGTCGTGCCGCCGAAGGAGGTCGGGCGGCGTTCCTCCCACGGATGTTCGTCGGCGATGCCGAGCAACGTCCGCAGCATGTGTGCCGGGGCTGCGGCCTGGGCCATCTGTGAGAACGTGATGGGGCTACCCATCTCGGTGGTGATCAACGCCGCGAACTCGTCGATCACGTCGTCGTAGCGCTCGGCGAGCGGAGCGAGAACCTCGAGTCGTTCCGACACGGGCAGCCGGGGCCAGTCGCCGTTGTCGAAGGCGCTGCGGGCGGCCCGGACCGCAGCGTCGACGTCGGCGGCGTGCGCGTCGGGTGCGGCGGCGAGGATCATCTCGGTGGCCGGATCCACGACCGGCAGTGACGCAGAGGACACAGGTTCGACCCATCGGCCATCCACGTAGAGTTCGCAACGGTCCTCGATCTGTTCCACTACGGCCCTCCGTGAGTCGCTCGTCAAAATAGACTCCGAGGCCCGGAGGAGGTACTGACGTGGAGCAATCCGACAAGGCCGAGCCCGGCCGCCCTCAGGCGTTCGGTGGGGTGATCGGCGACGACTGGCGCACGTCCACGCCGTGGTGGCCGCCCGTGGCAGAACCACCTGACGGCGCCCCGAACGTCGTCGTCATCGTGCTCGACGACGTCGGATACGCACAGCTCGGCTGCTACGGATCGGACATCCCCACGCCCAACATCGACCGTCTCGCCGACGAGGGTGTCCGACTCTCCAACTTCCACACCACGGCACTGTGCTCACCAACGCGGGCGGCACTGCTCACCGGCAGGAACCACCACCGGAACGGTCTCGGGCGCATCGCCGACCTGGCTGTGGGTTACCCCGGTTACGACGGGGAGATCCCGATCGAGAACGGGTTCCTCTCCGAGGTGCTCCAGCAGAGCGGCTACGCCACGTTCGCCATCGGCAAGTGGCACCTCAGCCCCGAGGACGAGACACACGCCGCTGCGCCCCGCCGATCGTGGCCCCTCGGACGGGGGTTCGACCGGTGGTACGGATTCCACGGCGGTGAGACCCACCAGTTCGTTCCGGCGCTCTTCGCCGACAACCACGCCATCACTCCACCGTCGACGCCGGAGGAGGGTTACCACCTGAGCGCCGACCTCGTCGACCAGACGATCGCCCGGATCGCGGATCTGCGCTCGATTGATCCACAGCAGCGATTCCTCGCCTATCTCGCCACCGGCGCCTGCCACTCGCCCCACCACGCACCCCAGGAGTGGATCGACCGTTTCCGCGGCCACTTCGACGGGGGTTGGGACGAGTGGCGATCGGCCACGTTCGCCCGCCAGCTCGACCTCGGCCTCCTGCCGGCCGAAACGAAGTTGTCGCCTCGACCGGCTTGGGTGCCCGCCTGGGAGGATCTGCACCCGGAGGAACAGCGTGTCGCCGCACGATTCATGGAGTGCTTCGCAGCCTTCCTGTCCTACACCGACGCCCAACTCGGCCGCCTGTTCGCATTCCTCGAGGAGTCCGGCGACCTCGACGACACGCTCGTCGTCCTGTTGTCGGACAACGGGGCTAGCTCGGAGGGGGGTGCGACCGGTTCGGTCAACGACCTGCGGATCCACAACGTCGACTGGACATCCCCGGCCGAACTCGTCGAACGGATCGACGAACTCGGAGGTCCCACGGCGCACAACAACTACCCGTGGGGCTGGACCATGGCCGGGAACACACCGTTCAAGCGCTGGAAGCGGGAGGTGCACCAGGGCGGTGTGGCCGACCCGTGCATTGTGATGTGGCGGGGTCGGACCGAGCCCGGCGGCATCCGCCGACAGTTCACCCATGTCGTCGACGTGATGCCGACCGTGCTCGACCTCGCCGGGATCGAACCTCCGGATCGGATCGGCTACGTGCCGCAGTCCCGCATCGACGGCGTGAGCTTTGCCAGTGCCGTCCCCTCCGGCGGCGCCGATGCGGCGCCACACCGGAGCACCCAGTACTTCGAGATGTTCGGGAGCCGCGCCATCCACCACGACGGGTGGAAGGCGGTGACGTTCAAGCCGATCGGGCCCACCTACGACGACGGCATCAACTGGAACGCCCCGTTCGCAGAGGACCGCTGGGAGCTGTACCACGTCGATGTGGACCCGACCGAGACGAACGACCTCGCCGAGTCCGAGCCCGAGCGGCTCGCCGACCTCGTGAGACGGTGGTGGATCGAGGCCCGCGCCAACGACGTGCTGCCGCTCGACAACCGCGTGCTGCACGCCATCGTCAACCCCAAGCCTCGTCGTCGGCCGGAGGCACTCAGCTCGACGTTCTGGCCCGGCACGTCACCGGTACCGGAGTCGGTGGCTCCGCGACTCGTGCATCGTGGCCATCGAATCACCGCCGAGCTCACCGTGCCCGGGTCCAACGGTCAGCCAACCGAGGGCGTACTGCTGGCACAGGGATCGGTGCTCGGCGGATTCAGCCTCCACCTGCTCGACGGTCGGCCTCGTTACGTCCACAACCTCTACGGGCGCGCCCGGCACGTCGTGGCAGCACCCGACGCGCTCGTGCCCGGCGACCACGAGGTGGTGTTCTCCTACGAGCCCGCTCCCGATGGACCCGGTGGTGCCGCCGTCCTGCTCGTCGACGGACAGCAGGTGGCGAGCGCCACGATCCCGTCGTTCACGGTGTCGAGCTTCACGCTGACCGGCGCCGGATTGACCTGTGGCTACGAACTCGGTCCCGCCATCGGTGAGGGCTACGACGCCCCGTTCCACTGCACAGCACAGCTGCATCGGGTGCGGGTCGATCTGAGCGAACACATCCCGGTGAACCCGATGGCCGAGTTCGAGCGGATCATGTCCGAGCAGTAGCCCGAGCAGACATCGCCGAACTCAGGTAGCTCCCCGCGGTGGTCTCGGCGGCTCGACACCGAGGTCGGCCAGCCGGCTCCGGGTGTAGTCGATGGCACCGGCGAGGAAGCCGTCGGGATCGGCGGCCTTGACCGGCGGGAGGTCGGCGAACCACGTCGGCACGAAGCCCTCCACCTGATTGCTGCTCAGCACACCGAGGACCGCTCCGACGATCTCGTCGGCGTCGAGCGGTTCGATGTCGGACAACGAGGGGTCGTTGTCGGGGAGGGAGAACAACTCAGTTGCCAGCACACCCGGCTGGACCACGTGGACCCCCAGGGAACTCCCGGCCACACCCAGGTCGACCCGGAGACCCTCGGCGTACGCAGTGATCGCCGCCTTCGAGGCGCTGTAGACGGCCTCGTTCGGAGGAGAGAGACGGGCGGCGACCGAGCCGATGAACACTGCGTGACCGCCGGGATGGTCGAGGTCGGAAAGGAGCGCCTGGGTCAGACGGATCGGCGACTCCACGTTGATCCGGAGGACGTCGGAGACCTCGTCTGGACGATGTTCCCAGGCCCACCGACGCTTGGGGATGCCTGCGTTGTTGATCAGGATGTCCAACCCGCCGAGGTCGTCGACCACCCCGGCGGCGAAGGTCTCGATCCCGTCGAGGTCGGCGAGGTCGACGACCCAACCCCGGCTCCCGGGACTGTGCTGCTGTGCGAGGTCCACCACGGTGTCGAGTCGGTCGGAGCGCCGGCCGCACACGCCGACGATCGCCCCCCGCTCCGCCAGACCGATCGCCAGCGCCGCTCCCAGGCCCGAGGTCGAGCCGGTGATGAGTACCCGCCGACCGGCCACATCGAAGTCAGCCGCTGCTGTCTCGAGGGTGAAATCTGCCACGAGGTGACCGTAGTTGGGACACGAAGTCCGAATGCGTGTAAAACTGACGCAAGCGTCAGCTTCAGACCCCCGAAGCCCGCGGGAGTTCCCGACCAACACGGAGGCATCGTGCTCGAGTTGCCCAAGATCATCAGCGTCGACGACCACGTGGTCGAGCCGCCGCACGTGTGGCAGACCTACCTCCCCCAGAGGTTCCGGGAGAAGGGACCGCGGGTGGAGCGTGAGAAGTGGGGCCCCTTCGTGCACAAGCCCGGTGCCCGCTACCGCAACACCGTCGACCCTGACGGCAAGGAAGGCGACTTCTGGATCTTCGAGGATGAGGTCATCTACGTGCACAAGTCCTTCGTCGCCATCCCCCTGTCGGCCACACCCGACGGCGACGTGAAGAACTTCGACCGAACGGTCATGCAGATGGTCCCGATCACCTACGACGAGATGCGTCCCGGTTGCTTCGACCGTGAGGCCCGTATCGAGGACTTCGACCTCAACTGGGTGGACGGTTCACTCCCCTTCCCGACGTTCCCCCGGTTCTGCGGACAGACATTCCTCGAGGCCAAGGACCACGAGCTCGGGCTGGCCTGCGTCCAGGCGTACAACGACTGGATGGTCGAGGAGTGGTGCGAGCCCTCGCGTGGCTACAACATCCCACTGTGCATCATGCCGCTGTGGGACGCCGGGCTCGCAGCGGCCGAGATCGAGCGCATGGCCGCCAAGGGCGTGCACGCGTTCTGCTTCTCGGAGATCCCGACCCGCCTCAAGTTGCCGAGCATCCACTCGGGTGAATGGGACCCGATGTTTGCTGCGGCCGACGCCAACGACATCGTGCTCTGCATGCACGTCGGGTCGTCCTCGACCATGCCCGCAGCCTCTCCCGACTCGCCTGAAGCAGTCGGGGGGACGGTGGCGTTCAACAACGTGATGGCATCCATGGCCGACTGGCTGTTCTCGGGCAACCTCATCCGGTTCCCGAACATCAAGCTGGCCTATTCAGAGGGACAGATCGGATGGATCCCCTACGCCCTCGAGCGGGCCGACACGGTCTGGGAGCACCACAACCCGTGGATGCACACCAAGGACCGGATCCCCGAACTGCCGTCGAGCTACTACTGGGGCCGGATCTTCGGCTGCTTCACCGCCGATCGTCACGGTCTCGCCAACATCGACGCGTGCGGAGAAGACAACATCTGCTTCGAGACGGACTACCCACACACCGACACGACGTGGCCGCACAGCAAGGAGTACGCCGAGAAGATGATCGACGGGATCACCGAAGAACAGGCGTACAAGGTGCTCCGGGGCAATGCCATCAAGATGCTGTCGCTGGACCGGACCTGAGGCGAAGCCCCATTGAGCGAGTTGTCCGACGGCACGCCCGAGGAACTCGAGCGGATCAGGGGCGCCTGCGTCCCGGATCGGTTGCGGGCCGAGGACGCAATCCGTGCCGGAGACGTCGATGCGGCGCTCACAGCCGTGGAGCGGATGGGTGAACGCTTTGCGAGCCTGCAGGACTACTCCGTCAACTGGGTCACCTCGCTCCTCACGTTCATCGGCGAGCGTCTCGGCGAGGACGCAGTCGAGGAGGCGCTCCGAGGTTTCGGTGAGGACTACCTGCGCGATCGACGAGACCCCGGCGACGGCACTGCGTGGGCCGACCTGCCGGCCGACGTGCGAGCGCGGGCGCTGATCCGGCCGATGGTCGCCAACGGTGCCACCGTCGACGTGGCGGCCGACGAGGAGCGGATCACCCTGACGTTCCGCTGCGGCAGTGGCGGCCGGCTCGTGGATGAGGGCCGCTACGGAGACGGGGGCTACCTGGTCCTGCAGGGAGACGGGCCGGTGACGTTCGGCGAGCCGGGCCTCCCCGTCTACTGCGCCCACTGCTCGGTCAACAACGAACTGCAGCCCATCGAGTGGGTCGGAGCACCGATCACCGTCGAGTTCCCGACCCGCGCTCCGGGTGAGCCCTGTGTCCACCACGTGTATCGAGACGGCCACCGCAACCGGCCCTGAGTCTCGAGCGCTCAGCCCCGTCCGATCGTCGCCGCCAGCGAGGCTGCAGCCTGGATCTGCTCGAGCAACTCCCCAACCGAGTCGTGGCGCAATCGGACGTCGACGACGGTGGCGCCCACCTCCAGGAGTTCAGCGAACCGCTCGGCGGTCCGATCCGCCTCGCCGACGGCGTCGACCTCCTCGGCAGCGAGGATCACGTCGAAGCCCGAACGGCGAGCAGACCAGACCTCGGTGCTCCGGGCGCGTTCGATCATCGCCGCGATCTCCTCGGGACGCAGACCGAACGGAACCCATGCGTCGCCGAGGTGCAGGGCACGCCGCAACGACCGGGGCGTGCGGCCACCGACACGGATGACCGGATCCGTCGTCGTGGCGCAAGGATCCACGACCAGGTCGGAGAACGAGTAGAACTCGCCGTCGTAGACGGGCTCGGACCGACCCCACGCCGCTCGCAGCGCCCGTAGCCAGTCGTCGGTCCGTGGGCCCCGGTCGTCGTACGGCGCGTCGATCAGGTCGAACTCCTCCCGCAGCGACCCGACCCCGACGCCCAGCACGACCCGGCCGCCGCTCAGCACGTCGAGGGTCCCGTAGGTCTTCGCCACCTCGAGCGGGTGGTGGTACGGCGCGACGAGCACGTGGGTGGCCAACAGGATCCGTTCGGTGATCGCAGCGATCCACCCCAGGCTCACCGCCGGGTCGAAGTAGCGCGTCCCCCGCCGGGTGCCCGCCGAGCTGAACGCGCCCGCCGGGACGGCGACGTGCTCGGAGCACGTGAGGTGCGCGTAACCGGCCCGGTCGGCGGCGGTGACCACCGCCCCGATCTGGTCGGGCGTGGCCTGCAGCTCCCACGGGCGTGCCACCCGGGGGTTGGCCGACAGCCCCGGCGTGATCAGTCCGAGCGGCAGGCCGCTCACGGGTCGCGGGGCAGGTCGAGGAGCCGCTCGGCGACGACGTTGCGCTGGATCTCCGAGGTACCACCGGCGATGGACAGCGCTCGGTTGCCGAGGAAGCCGCTGAACCAACGCGCACCGTCACCCTCGTCCACTGCAGCCCAGGGGCCGAGCAACTCCATGCCGACCTCCTGGACACGCTGCTCGTGCTCGACGCCGACCAGCTTGCGGACACTCGCCTCGGGTCCGGGACCGCCACCGGCCGCGGCCCCGGCCAGGGCCCGGAGCGTCGTGCGCAGACCCGCAATGGCGAGCGCCGAGGACGTGGCGAGCAGGCCGCCGACCTCGTTGCGCACGAGCGGGTCCTCGATCCGGCCGGTCTGGGCAGCCAGGTCCAACACTGCGCTGACCCCGGGACCGAACGACGAACCAGACGACATGGAGACCCGTTCGTTCTCGAGGGTGGTGCGGGCGCACTCCCACCCGCCGTGGACCGATCCGACCACCATCTCCTCGGGCACGAACACGCCGTCGAGGAACACCTCGTTGAACAGGGCAAAGCCGGTCAGCTCCCGGAGCGGTCGAATGTCGATCCCGGCTGCCGACATGTCCACCAGGAAACAGGTGATGCCCTCGTGCTTGGGAGCGTCGGGGTCACTACGCGCCAGACAGATCCCCCACTGCGACTCCCGCGCCATGGTCGTCCAGACCTTCTGGCCGGACAGCTCCCAGCCTCCATCGACCCGCTGGGCTCGAGTCGACAGGGCCGCGAGGTCGCTCCCGGCCCCGGGCTCGGAGAAGAGCTGGCACCAGGTCACCTCGCCCCGCAGCGACGGACCGACGAAGCGTTCGCGCTGGATCTCGGTGCCGTGGGCGATCAGGGTCGGCAGGACCCAACCGGCCACCTGCAGGTGCGGCCGACGGATACCGGCGGCTCGGAGTTCCTCATCGATGACGAGCTGCTCGAGCGGCTCTGCGCTCCGGCCCCACGGCTCCGGCCAGTGCGGAGCGAGCCAGCCGCCGTCGGCGAGCAGGTTGCGCCACTGGTCCTTCCCGACGGCACCGAACGCCTCGAGCTCGGCCCGCACTGCGACCCGGATCGCCTCGGCGGCAGCCGGCAGGTCGAGGACCACCTCCCGGCGTTCACCGGCGAGGGCTCGGGCCACGATGCGGTCACGCCACACCGCAGCCCCACCATGGCCGCCCGCGGTGTCGAGGTGGCGGAGCGACACCGCCCGACGGAGGTACAGATGAGCGTCGTGCTCCCACGTGTAGCCGATCCCCCCGAGCACCTGCACCGCGTCCTTGGCGCAGCTGAACGCAGCGTCGGGGGCGAGCGCCGCCGCCGTGGCGACGGCCAGGGGGAACTGCGGATCGTCGGGACCGAGGACCGACGCGTCCCACGCGGCCGCGCGGGCCACCTCGAGACGACACAGCATGTCCGCGCAACGGTGCTTGACCGCCTGGAACTGACCGATCGGCCGACCGAACTGGACGCGGTCACGTGCGTAGGTGGCTGCGGTCGCCACGCACCACGACGCCACCCCGATCGACTCGGCGCAGCGCAGGAGCGCGACGAGCTGCTCGACCTCGTCCCCGGGCACCTCGACCGCCGCGCCTTCCCCCACCGGCTCCACCCGCGCCGGACGACGGGCGCCGTCCGCGCCGGGGAGCGGCTCGACGGTGACCTGGTCCCGGGCGAGCAGTTGCCAGCCACTGGCGCGGCGCACCAGGAACCACTCGGCCACGGCGCCACCGTCGACGGGCGCCGCCGGATCCACCACCACCGCTGCCGGCGCACCGGCGAGGATCGGAACGGCGAGTTCCGGGGCGTGGCGGCCGAGCACGGTGGCCACCGCAGCGGTGCCCGGGAAGGGCCCGGGTGCGACCGCGCGGCCCCACTCCTCGACGATCGCTGCGAGCGCCTCGGTACCTGCGCCCTGACCCCCGGCAGACTCGTCCACCGCGAGCCCCACCCAGCCGAGCCCGGCGAGTTCGTCCCAGAACGTGGGGAGGACCTCGACGTCGGCCTCGACGGCCTCGCGGACCACATCGGGAGGCACACGGGCCTCGAACCACCTCCGGGCGACGGTGGCGAGCTCCACCAGGTCGGCGTCGAGGACCGACGGCGCGGTCGGTCCGTGCAGTGGGGTGGTCACGGTCGGATCTCCTCGGGGAGCGGGTGTCGGAACAACGCGGCGGCGTTGCCGTGGGTGACGCGGCGGGCCTCGTCGTCGCTCAGCGACGCGAGCCGGTCGACCAGGAAGGACTGGGTGTCGGGCCACGTGGAGTCGGCGTGGGGGTAGTCGACCTCCAACATGATGTGGTCGACGCCGATCCGCTCCCGGATCGGCCAGATGGACGGGTCATCGAGGGAGCAGAACCAGAAGTTGCGCAACAGGACGTCGGTCGGGCTCAGACCCTCGGGATTTGCCGCACCGGACGGCCACGCCGCTCGCCCGTGACCTGAGACCTCGTAGATGTAGTCGAGCCGGTCCGCCAGCATGGGCACCCATCCGAGCCCGCCCTCGCTCATGGCGATGCGCAACTCGGGGTGGCGGAGCGGGTACCCCGACCACAACCAGTCGGTGCACGCATGCAGCGAGAGGGCAGAGAAGAGCGTGGCGGTGAACTCGACGAGCGGACCGTCGAGCGGCATGTCGTCTGTCGTGATCCCCGACGAACCCACATGGAGGCACACCACCGTCCCCGTCTCGACACACGCCTCGATCACCGGGTCCCACCACCGGGAGTGCAAGGTCGGGTAGCCGAGCTTCTGCGGTTGCTCAGGGAGCGACACTGCGGTGAATCCCCGGGCGGCGTTGCGCCTGATCTCAGCGGCTGCGAGCTGCGGATCGGCGAGGAAGGTGATGCCGATCGCCACGAAACGGTCCGGGTAGTCCCCCACCCACTCCTCGAAGTACCAGTCGTTGTAGGCGCGCACACACGCCAGGCCGAGCTCGGGGTCCGAGCACGCCGAGTAGACCGAGCCGCAGAAGCCGGTGATCTGCGACGGGAAGTTGACGCTCGCCCAGATGCCACCGAGATCCATGTCCGCGATGCGCGCCGCCGGGTCCCAGCAGCCGCGCCGCATCTGATCGAAGCGAACCGGTTCCATCGGCGAGGACTCGACGCTCCGGCCCACGACGGCATTGAGGCCGACCTGCAGATACGCCTGTCCGTCGAACACCCAGATCTCGTTGCCCTTCGACGTGGTGCGGACGTACGGCGCACGATCCGAGAACTCCGCAGGCACCCGGCCGGTGAACACGTGCGGTGGCTCGACGAGGTGGTCATCGACGGAGATCAGGGTGTAGTGGACCTCGGCCGGTTCCGGATCGGGCTGCAGGATGATGCCAGCGGTCTCGCTCACGGTGCCTCACCACCGGTGCGATCATCGATCGTGTAGGGATCACCGGAGGCCTCGACGAATCGGTGGTACCGACGGTCGCATCCGGCGCGCCACGCCGGGTCAGGATCGATGCGTTCGCTGGGCTGGGTCCAGCAGCGGGCGGCCTGCTGATCCGGCTCCAGGCCGGCGCTGATGCGGGCCAACCACGCTGCGCCGAGGGCGCCACCCTCGGGTGTGGCAACGACGTCGACCGGGAGCCCCGTCACGTCGGCGATCGCCTGGAGCCAGGGGCGTACCCGCGTGCCGCCTCCGGTGGCGACGATCCGTTGCGAACGGTGCGGACCCGGTGCCGCAGCGACGCTCGACGCCGGGTCGAGCAGGCCGGCGAGATCGAGGTGGTGACGGACCGAGTGACCTGAGGACTCGTAGACCGCTCGCCACATCGCGGCCGGTCCGTGCGACACGGAGATCCCGAGGATCTCGCCCCGGCGGGTCCGATCGTGCAACGGGGTGCGCTCACCCCGCAGGTACCCGAGCAGGACCGGAACATCGTCGGGATCGACATCGTCGGGTTCGACATCGTCGGGCGACACGAGCGTCCGGCGTGCCCACTCCACGAGCAGTCCACCGGCGTTGGACGGACCGCCGACGAGCACCATCCCACGGGCCGTGTGCGGAACGGTCCAGAGCCCCGGGGCCTCGACCCACTCGGGCACACACGCCCAGGTGATGAGCGTCGCGCCGAGAATCACAAGGACATCGCCGGGGTGATCAGCACCGGCGACGAGCTGCTCGCCGAACGCATCGATGGTCCCGGGTCCGACGACGGCACCGGCGAGCTCCGGCCCCAGATCAGCTCGGGCGATACCGGCAGGTTCGTTTCCGCTCCGGATGACCGGCAGCCGCTCCACGTCGATGCCGAGGGCAGCGCACCGGTCGGCGTCCCATGAGGTGTAGTCGAACAGCGGCACCGTGGTCATGGCCGCCACCGAATCGAGTGCACCCGAGCCGCACAGCGCAGCGTTGGCCACGGCCTGGGCGGGCCAGAATCCGGCAGCGTCCGGATGAGCAGTTGCGAGGTGGGCCAGCATCCGCTCGAACTCCCCGTCCTGGGATGGATCGAGGCCCGAGGCCTCACCGGCGGCCCGTTCGTCGCCGTAGAGGAGGCCCGGCCCGATCGGCACGCCTTCTGCGTCGACCGGGCACAGCGACGGCACCATGGCGGCCACGTTCACTGCGTCGACCGGGCGTCCGGCGCGGCGCGCCACCTGCTGGGCGGCACGACGGACTCCCTCGTGCCACGCTGACCGTGCGTCGTGTTCGAGGACGTTGGGCCGGGGCGTGAGGATGGCGTGCGGGACCCTCACCGCAGCGAGCACGGTCCCGTCCGCAGTCACGGCGACCGCCTTGACCGAGGTGGTCCCGATGTCGATGCCGACGGTCACGTGGTCCGTCTCGGTCACCGCCAACTCCCACTCCGTCGGGTCCGCTCGTTCGTCTCCGCCTGATCGGCTGGGTTCGTGCGCCGAGCAGAACGGGACTGACGCACGTGTCAGCTCAGGAGCCTATCCTCTGCCCCAGCGACCACCGAGCTGAAGAAATGGAGCCCAGATGCCGTCGTACGGACCAGAGGTGATCGGACCACCAGCGAGGGACCCGGAGCAGCCGTTCTGGGATCCCGAGGTCCAGACCATGGACCCGGGTCAACGTGTCGAACTGCAACTCCAGCGGCTGCGAACCCTGGTCGACCGGGCTCTCAGCACACCCGTGGGACTCTTCGCCCGAAAGCTCGCAGAGGCCGGAGTCGGCTCCGCCGAGGACATCACCTCGATCGATGACATCAACGAGATCCCGACGACCAACAAGCAGGACCTCCGCGACTCCGAGGCGGCACACCCGCCGCTCGGCGACTACCGGTTCACTCCGCTGTCGGAGTGCGTGCGGATCGGGCAGTCGACAGGCACCACCGGAACGCCGACCGTCACAGTGCTCACCCGCAACGACCTCTTCATCGAGTACGAGTCCGCAGCGCGCAACTGGTGGCGCAACGGCTGGCGTCCGGGCGAGGTCGTGACGCACTGCCATCCCGCCTACCTCTACGGCGGTGGCCTCATGTTGAGCAGCACGCTGGAGTACTTCGGCTTCCTCAATCTGTGGGTGCCGCCCCCCGAGACCGACGAACTCGCCGAGCAGGCGATCAACATCTGGAAGCGGATCAGCCCGGACGTTCCCATGACGGCGCTCAGCCAGCACCGCTTCGCCGAGGTCGCCGCCAAGCTCGGAGTCGACCTCACCGAGGACTGCGGGTTCCCCGAGTTCAAGATGGGCGGGTTCGGTCGCGGGCTCATGCCGCTCATGACCGCCGGATTCGAGTGCTACGCCTACATCGGCGGGCCCAACACCGTGAGCGACGGAGCCCACATCCACGAGGACTGGGCGATCGTCCAGGCCATCGACCCCGCCACCGGCAGCGACGTCCCCGACGGGCAGTGGGGCAACCTGGTGGTCACCACCCTCGATCGCGACAACGGCCTCCTGCGCTACGACCTCGAGGAGGCAGCGATGTTCGACTCGACGCCGTGTGCGACCGGCGAGACCACCAAACGCGGGTTCTGGGGAGGTCGGTTCAAGGACTTCCTCACCTGTGGAGGCGTGTCGTTCCAACCGAACGACATCGAGCGGGTGCTCGGCCGTGAGGTACCCGAGGCATGCTCGCCCACACTCGAGTTCGAGATCGTCAACCCGAACGGCGGTGACGGTCCGCTGGTGATGCGACTCGAGGTCGGCGGCGCCGGTGGCGACCGCGATGCGCTCGGGGAGAAGGTGCGACGGATCCTGCGGTCGGAGATCGGCCTGGAGGTCGACCTGAGCGTCCTCGAACGGGAGACGCTGCCGCGCTCGGGCTACAAGCTCAAGCGCGTCGTCGACGCCTGAGCCCACGGGTTCACATCAGTTGTCGGGAACCTCGATCACGAGCGCCCCACCCATGCCACCTCCGGCGCACAGCGACGCACAACCGATCCCGCCGCCGCGCCGCCGCAATTCGTAGAGCAGGGTGACGATGAGGCGGGCGCCGGAACACGCCACCGGGTGGCCGAGACCGACGGCCCCGCCGTTGACGTTGACCCGCTCGTGGTCGAGGCCGAGGACCTGCGAGCAACCCACCGCCATGGTGGCGAACGCCTCGTTGATCTCGTGGAGGTGCACGTCGTCGAGCGTGAGGCCGGCGCGCTCCACCGCCCGTGGGATGGCAACGGTCGGCGCCAGGCCCGTGCGAGCCGGAGCGACGCCGGCTGCGGCCCAACTGCGGATGTAGGCGAGCGGCTCGAGGCCGGCTTCGGTGGCCACGGCCTCGGAGCACACGACGAGCGCCGCCGCCCCGTCGTTGACCGACGAGGAGTTCCCGGCGGTGACGACACCGTCGGGCATCCCCGAGATCACCGGGAGCTTGGCGAGCTTCTCGAAGGAGGTGTTGCGCCGCGGATGCTCGTCGACGGCGAACGTCGTGACCGATCCGTCCCAACCGGTGACGTCCACCGGGACGATCTCGTCGTCGAAGCGACTCTCGTCGATGGCCGCAATGGCCCGTTGGTGAGAGGCCAGTGCCCACTCGTCGGTCTCCTGGCGGGTGATGCCCACCTCACGGGCGGTGTTCTCGCCCACGGTGATCATCATGTTGAGGTTCGGGGCATCGGGTGTGTCGGGGTGCGACGGCGATATCACCCGCTCGGGGATGGCGTAGGGTCGGGAGGTCTTGTCGTAGACCACGGGCGTCTGGGTCATGGACTCAGCACCCCCGGCGACCACGATCCGGTCCATGCCGGCAGCGATGTTGGCCGCTCCGGTGGCCACGGCGGTCAGACCGGTGGCGCACTGACGATTGAGCGCGAGACCGGGGGTGTCCTCGGGCAGCCCCGCAGCGATGGCGGCGTACCGGGCGATGCACCCTCCGCCCTGCAGGACCTCGCCGAGCACCACGTCGTCGATCTCCTCTGCGGGGACCCCCGAGCGGTTGATCGCCTCGACGACGATCTGTGCCGCGAGATCACGGACTCCAACGTTGACGAGTGCCCCTCGGTAGGCATCTGCGATCGGGGTCCGGACGGCGCTGACGATGACGGGGCGGTTGGACATGTCGTGCTCCAGGGTCGTGGTCGGGGAATCGTACCTGACACGTGCGTCAGTCGCCGACGGTCGAGGCTACGATCCGGGCGCTGAATTCACGAACAGGGGGACCGATGGGCCTACTCGACGGGCGCTGTGCGCTGGTGACCGGAGCCGGACGGGGGATCGGCCGCGCCGAGGCGTTGCTGCTCGCCGCCGAGGGTGCGTGCGTGACCGTGAACGACGTCGACCTCTCCGAGGCCCAGGCGGTCGTCGATGAGATCCACGGCGCCGGGGGTTCCGCCCGAGCCGACGACCACGACATCTCGACGTGGACCGGAGCCGGTGCGGCGGTCGACGCTGTGGTGGCCGACGGCGGCCGGCTCGACGTACTCGTCAACAACGCCGGGATCCTGCGCGACGCCATGAGCTTCTCGATCGACGAGGAGCAGTGGGCCGACGTGATCCGGGTCCACCTCGGCGGACACGCTGCGTGCTCGCACTTCGCAGGAGCGCACTGGCGCGAACGCTCGAAAGCGGGCGAGGACGTCAGCGGCCGGATCATCAACACTGCATCGGAGTCAGGGCTCTACGGGCTCGTCGGGCAGATCAACTATGCCGCAGCCAAAGCAGGTATCGCCTCCATGACGATCGTCCTGGCCCGTGAACTCGCCAAGTACGGCGTGACGGTCAACGCCATCGCCCCGCGGGCACGCACCCGGATGACCGAGACCGTCCTCGGAGCCCTGCTGCCCGAAGAGGGAGCGTTCGACGAGTGGGACCCGGCCAACATCGCACCGGTCGTCGGGTGGCTGGCCTCGGACTCCGCCGCCGACGTGACCGGCCAGGTCTTCGTGGTCAACGGCGACAAGGTTCATCGGATGTCGGGCTGGCACCGGACCGGGCGCATCGCCAACGGGGGTCGGGCGTTCACCGCTGCGGAACTCGCAGAGCGGGCCACGGAACTCTTCGGTGAGGACTCCTCCGGCCTGCCACCGATGGGCTTCGGCGAGTGACGCTCCAGGTCGATCAACTGCGTTGGTCCGCAGGGGCCAACCCAGATGAGGTCGCCTACGTCGACCTGCTCGGCGGCGAGGAGATCACGTTTCGCCAGTGGGACGCAGAGGCGAACCGGCTGGCGCGGGGGCTGGCCTCCGCCGGAGTGAGACCGGGAGACCGGGTGGCGCTGTACCTCGAGAGCAGCCACCTGCTCCGATGGATCACGGCGTACTCAGGCATCCACCGGGCCGGCGGCGTGGCGGTCCCGACCAACACGAGGATGTCGGCTCGGGAGTTGCTCGCCGTGCTCGGACACGCCGAACCCAGACTCGTCGTCACGTCCTCGACCCTGGCGCACACCCTGGAGGAGGTGCGCTCGGAACTTCCATCGGTCGAGACGGTGATCCGAGCCGACACCGACGAGTGGCACATGATCCTGGGCGACGACGCCACCGAGGTCACCCCGCCGGTCGGTGAGGACGACCTCGCCGACATCATGTACACCTCCGGCACGACGGGCCTCCCCAAGGGCATTGCGGTCCGCCACCGCAACCTGCCCATCATCCCGAACGGCGAACCGCTCTGGACCGGAGCGCTCTGGCTGCAGTGCTCCCCGCTGTTCACCTTCGCCGGGATCTCATTCGTCTACAACCCCATGAAGATGGGCATGGGTGCGTTGTACCTGTCACGCTTCGACGCCGGCACCTGGCTCGACGTGGTCGAGAGCCGGCGGCCGACGATGGCGTTCATCGTCCCCGCCATGGCGCAACTGCTCGCCACCCACGACAGGTTCACCGAGGCCGACCTCTCGAGCCTGACGTTGCTGTCGATCGGCTCGGCGCCGCTCGCCCCGACGCTGCATCGGCGCTTCGCCGATCGTCTGCCCGATGCGGTGGTGTCGAACAACTACTCCATGACCGAGGCCGGCACGGCGTTCACCTACCTCCCCAAGGAGGAGATCGAACGCCGTCCGGGATCGGTGGGCATTCCATCGGGAACCGAGGTCCGCATCGTCGCCGACGACGGCTCACCGATGCCCGCCGGTGAGATCGGAGAGATCCAGATCCACGTCGGGGAGCACCGACGGGAGTACTACAAGGACCCCGACGCCAGCTCGACGACGTGGGCGGGCGAGTGGCTGCGTTCCGGAGACCTCGGGTACCTCGACGTCGACGGCTACCTCTACATCACCGGTCGCGCCAAGGACGTGATCATCCGGGGTGGCAACAACGTGCACGCCGCCGATGTCGAGGCGGTCCTCTACGAGCACTCGTCCATCGCCGAGGTGGCCGTCGCCGGCGTGCCCCACGAGGTGCTCGGCGAGGACGTCGGGGCATGGATCGTCGTTCGCTCCGGACACAACCTCACCTCTGTCGAGGTGACGGCGTTCTGCGCCGAACGGCTCTCGGACTACAAGGTGCCGCGGGTGGTGACCTTCCTCGACGAACTCCCCCGCAACCCCACGGGCAAGGTCCTCAAGCGTGACCTGTCCCCGCCCGACATCGCCCCATCCACCGACCGAGGAGCACCATGAACAGCGAATCCACCACGGCTGAACTCCATCGCTTCACGCTGGCCGACACGTTCCGGGAGCACCGCCGGAGCTACCCCGACCGTCTCGCCGTCGTCGACGGTGGTCCCGCCGGATCCGCCGACGCCGTCCGCCTCACCTGGCCCGAGCTCGACGACCGGATCAACCAGCTCGCCGGCGCCCTTCGTTCCATCGAAGTCGGACCGGGTGATGTCGTGTTGTGGACCGGTCAGAACTCGTTCCGCATCATCGAGTGCCTGGGTGCTGCGGCGAAGTTGGGGGCGGTGTGCTGCGTGGCCAACTGGCGCCAGTCGGCCGATGAGATGGCGTTCGTCATCACCGACGCCGAACCGGCCGTCGTCATCTGGCAGGAGTCGGAGGTGGGCGACGTCGTACGAGCGGCCCGGGAACAACTCGGCGACGAGGCCGCAGGCGCTGCCCGATGGCTGCAACACGACGCTCCGGCGACCAGTGCGGACTCCTACGAGGCGTTCCTCGCCACCGGCGAGCCCGTGGACCCGTCCGAGTGGGACGAACCGGTGCAGCCCGGGATCGAGGATCCGGTCCTGATGCTCTACACCGCAGCGTTCACCGGCCGGCCCAACGGAGCACTCCTGTCGCACCACGCCGTGCTGATCCAAGGCCTGATGATGGCGAATCTCCAACGCATCGACGCCGACTACCGCTACCTGAACTCGGGGCCGCTGTTCCATGTCGCCACCTTCATGACAACGCTGGCCACCCTCGTGATGGCCGGCACCAACCTGTTCACTCCCCGGGTCGACGCCGAGGAGGTCTGCCGGCTCACCGAGGAGGAAGGCTGCACCGGAGCGTTCCTGATGGGCCCCACGATCGAGCAGATCGTCGAGCTCAACGCCCCCGGCCCAGACGGTGCCCGGCCGTGGAACCTCTCGTCGCTGCGTACGTTCCGGGGGTCGCCGGAGTGGAACGAGATGATCACCGTGGACGACTCCCCCTGGGCGACCAAGCCCGCCGGGTTCGGACAGACCGAGGTGATGGGGATGCTCACCTACAACGCCGTCGGCGGAGACTGCATCGGCTCGGCCGGTCGTCAGTCCCCGATGGTCCGGGTGCGCATCGTCGACCCGGACGGCACCGAGGTGGCGCTCGGCGAGACCGGCGAGATCGTCGCCGCCGGGCCACAGGTCATGTCGGGCTACCGCAACCGACCCGAGGAGACCGCCCGACGACAGGCCGGGGGTTGGCACCACACCAACGACCTCGGCCGACGGGAGACCGACGGTTCGCTCAGCTTCGTCGGTCCGAAGGGACGGATCGTGAAGTCTGCAGCGGAGAACATCTATCCCGCCGAGGTCGAGGGGGCCCTGCAGTCACACGACGCCGTCCGGGAGGCGGCCGTGATCGGCACGCCCGATTCCACCTGGGGCCAGTCCGTGCTCGCCGTCGTCGTGTTGAACGACGGCGCTGCGGCCTCTGAGGAGGAACTGATCGAACACGTCCGGGGCCGGATTGCGTCCTACAAGAAGCCCAAGACCGTCGTGTTCCGGAGCGAACCGCTCCCCCGCCTCGGTTGGCCGATCAACTACGACGCCCTCGACGAGGAGTACGGCGGCGGGGGCTACCCCGGCTCCGGTTAGGGCGGTCCGTCGGTGAGTTCGGGGGTGGCGCCGGTGAACACGATCTCGCGGACGGCGAAACGCCAGGCGCCGTCGTCACTGCGGATCAGTTCGTCGTGGTAGCGGCCTGAACTCAGCACCGCTCCACGGCGGTCGACGAAGATGAAGTCCGTCCACGCCGTGGCGTGGTCGCCGTCGAGGAGGATGAGCGACGCCCCGATCAGGTGCTTCCCTCGCTGCTCGGGCGGTTGACCAGCCTCGATGAACTCGACCGTCGCCGCACGGCCGTGCTGGGTGGTGCCCATCACGTGGAACCGGGTGTCGACGGTGAACAGGTCGCCCCACTCCTCGAAGCGGCCGTCGTCACAGAGGAAGCAGTAGCGAGCGATCGTCTGTCGCACTCCGTCGATCCCTGGGCCACCGTCGCTCGCCATCAACGAAACGTAGCGTGCCTCGGCGAACATGACATAGGTGTCAGCTACGCTCGCTGCGCCGCACGACGAGGAGGACCGTGACCACCGAACACTGGCGCTGGCTCGACCTGGGCCGTCAGGGCCCCTACGAGAACGCCTCCACCATGCCGGTCCTGGTGCGTTCCGTGGCCGAGCAGCAGGCGCCGATCGCCCAGACGAGCGTCTGGGGTCGAACCCACCTGAACGTCGGCTGGTTCGACGACGTCGACTCCACCCTCGACCTGGCGAAGTGCGACGAACTCGGGATCGACGTGGTGCGTCGCAGCTTCTACGGCGGCGGAACCGCCTACTACGAGGCGGAGTGCTCGGCCATGTGGGGGTTCCTCCTCCCCAAGAACAGCACCGTGCTCGGGATCGACACCGCCGATCTGGACGGACTGCTCCGCCGGTTCCAGTCGGTCGTGGCCGACGCACTCGGCCGGGTCGGGTTGGCCGAGGTCGCCTTCGAGGGCAGCTCCGATCTGCGCTGGCACGACCGCAAGCTCGGTGCGCTGACCGCACAGGACGTCGTGGCGTGCGTGTCGATCGGCGGGTTCCTCAATCTGCGCCGACCGGACCTCTCGACGTACCTCCAGGTGGTCCGCATTCCCGACGACAAGTTCGCCGACAAGGCCGTCAAGGACATGAGCGAGTACGTCTGCACCGCCGAGGAGGTCGCTGGTGCGCCGGTCACCTACGAGGACCTGCGTGACGCCCTACGAGCGGCGCTCGCTGACGCCGGGGTCGTCCTCGATCCCGACTCCCTCAACGAGGGCGAGACCAAGGGCGTGACCAAGCTCGCAGCGCGTGTCGGTTCACCCGAGTCCATCCGACGCATCTCCTCGGACCGGTTCCGCCACGAGGCGCCGGCTGGGACCCGGGTGGGGCTCGGCAACTTCAAGGGACGCAAGCTCTGTCGGGCCGGGGTCGCCGTCGACAGCGACGGGACGATCGTTGCTGCGCTCGTCGCCGGCGACATGCACGTCGGACCACCCGACGTGCTCGACCGGATCGCCGAGGCGCTCCCCGGCGGCCGGGTCGATGATCGAGACGATCTCCGCCGGCGCATCTCGGCGGTGTTCGACGCCGATGACGTCACTCAGGCCGACGACCTGATGGGGGTCACCACCGACGACCTGCTCGCCGCTGTGGACCGAGCGATCGCCCAGACGGCGAGCTGAACCCGTGGGACTCGCAGTCAGCGGATCCAACGTGTTGCTGACCGGGGCCTCATCCGGGATCGGAGCCGCTGCTGCGGTGGCGTTCGGTCGTGCCGGGGCCCGGCTCGTGGTCACCGCCCGGCGCGTCGACCGGCTCGAGACCGTCGCAGCGGCCGCTCGTGATGCCGGCGCCTCCGAGGTCCACGTGGTTCCCGCCGACCTCGGCGACCTGAGCGACGCAGAGCGCCTCGCCGAGGTGACCACAGACCTGCTCGGCGGGGTCGACGTCCTCGTCAACAACGCCGGCATCCCCAAGCGACGGTCGGTCCGTGACCTCGCCCCGGAGGAGGTCGAGGAGACCATGCGCATCAACTTCCTCGCCCCCGTGCGGCTCACGATGTGCCTGCTGCCGGGCATGCTCGAACGATCCCGCGGCAGCATCGTCAACGTGACCAGCCTCGGAGGCCGCCTCGGAATCCGCAACGAAGCGGCGTACTCCGCATCGAAGTTCGCCCTGACGGGATGGTCCGAGTCGATGGCCACCGACCTCTGGGACAGCGGGGTGGAGGTACGCATCGTGCTCCCCGGCCCGATCGCCACGGAGATCTGGGACCAGCCGGCCAACGACGACCCGTTCTTCCACGGTCCGTTCGAGCCACCCGAACTCGTCGGCGACGCCATCGTGGAGGCAGTGCAGGGCGACCGGATCGAGGTCTACGTCCCCGATCTCTCCGCCGTGGTCGAGATGAAGACCACCGACCTCGACGGGTTCATCAGCGGGATGGCCGAGTAGTCCTGAGGAACGGTCCGCTCAGATCACCGGCTCGCCGGACTCGACCCGCTGGCGCAGCATCCCGGCGAGTCGATCCTGGTGTTCGGTGGCGGACCCGAACCAACCCCGATCGAGTTGGACCCGCTTGAGGTAGAGGTGCACGTCGCACTCCCAGGTGAACCCGATGCCGCCGTGGACCTGCAACGCCGAGTTGAGTACGCGGTCGGCGGCGTCGGAGGTCCAGATCTTCGCCGTACTCGCCGCCACCGAGCGCTCCGGATCTTGAGCGGCCAGACACCACGCCGCCCACCACGTCGTCGAGCGCATGCCCTCGACGTCGACGAGCATGTCGGCGCAGCGGTGCTTGACGGCCTGGAACGATCCGATCGGGCGGCCGAACTGCACCCGGTCCCGGGCGTAGGCGACCGTGTCGTCGAGGCATCGGGCGGCGGCGCCGAGCAGTTCGGCCGATACCGCCACCGCACCGGCGTCGAGGAACGCCTCGATTGCATCGGGCCCGCCGAGATCCACCCGGGTCAACGAGTCGACGTCGAGTCGCCCGAGCTCACGGGTGAGGTCCATTGCCGGTAGCGCCTCGACCTCTGCGCCCTCGAGGTCGACCAGCACGAGACGACCGGCATCGGTGGGTGCAACCAACACGTCGGCCGACAGGAGGTACGGCACCGGCACCGTGGAGCCCGACGCAGGGAGCGGACGATGGGTGACTGCAGCGATGGCGTCCCCGGCGAGCAGACGCTCGAGCCAATCGGTCTCCCCGGCGCGGGCCACGGCGTCGAGGGCGACGAGTTGACCGAGGATGGGAACCGGCGCCACGTGGGCCCCGACGGCCTCCATCAGGACCGCACCCTCCACCCATCCGAGGCCGAGTCCGCCGAGGTCCTCGGGGACGACGACAGCGGCCCAACCCTGCTCGACGAGCTCACCCCACAGCGAACGATCCCAGCCGCCGCCGTTGTCGACCACGTTGCGGACCGCCTCGGGCGCCGAGCGCGCATCGAGCAACGACGTGGCGGCGTCGCGCAGGGCCTCTTGATCGGCGGAGAGCTCGAACTGCACGGCGAGACGATACCTGACACGAGCGTCAGTCCACGAGGCCGGTGGCGTAGCATCACGCCGTGGACCTGACTGCGAACGAAGCCGAGGAGGTCGTCCGGGCCGAGTGCCGGGCGTGGTTGGAGGAGAACCTGCCGTGGGACTACGGCACCGGGCTCCCACCCCGGTTCGAGGACCTCGCAGAGGAGGTCGCCTTCGGGCGCCGCTGGCAGGCCCTCCTCGCCGAGGGGCGCTGGGTCGGCCTGGCCTGGCCCGAGGAGTACGGCGGACGCTCGGCCGGTCCGCTCGTCAACTTCGTCGTGACCGAGGAACTCGCCCGGGCCCGCGCCCCGGAGCTGGTCGGGCGCATCGGCGTGAATCTGGTCGGCCCGACGCTGCTGGCGCATGGAACCGACGACCAGCGCAGCCGCTGGTTGCCCGAGATCCTCAGCGCGGGGCATCTGTGGTGCCAGCTGTTCAGCGAGCCGGGTGCCGGCAGCGACCTGGCCTCACTGTCGACCCGGGCGACCCGGGACGACGCCGCCGGCGGGTGGCACCTCGACGGACAGAAGGTCTGGACCAGCTACGCCCAGTTCGCCGACTTCGGGTTGTGCCTCGCCCGTACCGATCCCGATGCACCGCGGCACCACGGCATCTCGGCGCTCGCCGTCGACATGCACGCACCCGGCGTGGAGGTTCGCCCGCTCGTCCAGTCAACCGGTGAGGCCGAGTTCAACGAGGTCTTCTTCGACGGTGCGTTCGTCCCCGATGAGCACCTGATCGGCCCGGTGAACGAGGGCTGGCGGGTCTCGCAGTCGACGCTCGGCCACGAGCGCGGTGTCAATCCTCGGCAGCTCGTCATCCATGTCCAGCACCTCGAGGAACTGCTGCGGCTGGCGCAGGCCACCGGAGCGTTCGACGACGTCCGTCTCCGACGTCAACTCGCATCGGCCTACACCGAGATCAAGCTCTTCCAGCTGCACAACTGGCGCTCGCTGACCAAGCTCGCCTCCGGCCGAGAGCCCGGACCGGAGGGATCGGCGCTGAAGCTCTACTGGTCCGAGGCGTCCCAGCGACTGCACGCCACCGCACTCGACGTCCTCGGCGATGACGCTCCACTGTGGCGCGGCGCCGACGGTCTCGCCGGAGACGGCGAGTGGCAACGGAGTTGGTTGTACTACCTGTCGAGCTCGATCTTCGCCGGGACCAACGAGATCCAACGCAACATCCTCGGTGAGCGAGTGCTCGGCCTGCCCCGTGAGCCCCGACCCAAGGAGCCCTCGACGTGAGTGAGTTCACGAGCATCCGCTACGACGACGCCGGCGCCGTGGTGACCGTCACGTTGGCTCGTCCGGGATCGGCCAACGCCCTCGACTCGACCACGATCGATGAACTCGACGCCGCCCTGGACCTGATCGAGGCGTCCCAGGCGGCCCGGGTGGTCGTGCTCGCTGCCGAGGGAGACAACTTCTGCTCAGGCCACGACCTGAAGGAGATCATGTCGGCCGCACCGCCGTGGGCATCACAGCGCAGCACCGCCGAGGGCAAGCTCCACCACGAGGAGGTCATGTACTGGGACCGGTCGCTGCGCTGGCGTGACTTCCCCCTGCCCACCGTCGCTGCGGTGCAGGGCACATGTGCTGCGGCCGGACTGATGCTCGCCACCATGTGCGACCTGATCATCGCTGCGGACGACGCCCGCTTCTCCAACCCGGTGCTGCGGATGAGCGGTGCCGGGGTCGAGCTGCTCGTCGAACCGTGGGAGCTCGGCGCTCGACGGGCCAAGGAGTTCCTGCTCTGTGCCCGCACCCTCGACGCCGACGAAGCCGAGCGGGCGGGACTCGTGAACCGGGTGGTGCCTCGCCCCGACCTCGCAGCCGCCACCCGCCAGGTCGCCGAGGAGATCGCTCTGGTCCCGACCGTCACCGCCCGGGCCGTGAAGGCGTCGATCAACGCCACGCTCGACCGGATGGGTCAGCGTGACTCCTGGCGCCACCACTTCATGGTCCACCAGTTCGTGTCGAACACCGACACGGCGCTGAACCTGATGCGCCGACGGACCGAGGGGGGCATGGACGCCGTGAAGCGAGAGCAGCGAGGCGAGTGACCGGTCCGCTCGAAGGCCTACGCGTCCTGGACATCGGGACCCGGATCGCCGCACCATTCTGTGCAGGCCTGCTCGGCGAACAGGGCGCCGAGGTCATCAAGATCGAACAACCCGGCCGCGGCGACTTCATGCGCGAGATCGGCCCGTTCGTGCCCACCGACGAAGGCGACCTCTCCCTGTTCTGGGCCGTCGAGGGCCGCGGTCGCCAGTCGGTAACGCTCGATCTGCGCCGCCCAGAGGGCCAGGACCTGTTCCGGCGGCTCGCAGCGACCAGCGACGTGGTGTGTGAGAACTTCCGGCGGGGCACCCTCGAACGCTGGAACATCGCACCTGGCGACCTCGACGACCGGCTGGTGATCGTGCGCATCTCGGCGTTCGGGCAGGACGGCCCCTACGCAGACCGCCCCGGACTCGACCGGCTCGGCATCGGCTACGGCGGTCTGCTCCACCTGACCGGCGAACCCGACCGCCCTCCGGTCCGTCCCGGCGTGACGAGCAGCGACTACCTGACCGGCGTGTTCGCAGCGCAGGCCGCCACCGCCGCCCTCTACCGCCGCGACGCCAAGGGGACGGGCCGGGGCGCCGTGATCGACGCCTGCCTCTACGCCTCGGTCCTGCGGATCCTCGAGTGGACGATCGCGGCCTACGATCGACTCGGCGTGGTGCGCGAACGGGAGGGCAACCGGCTCGCAACCTCCGCCCCGCTCGACAACTACCCGACTGCCGACGGTCGCTACGTCTGCCTGGTCGCGGGGTCGGACGCCAACTTCGCCTGCCTGTGCCGGGCCATGGGTCGATCGGACCTGACCGAGGACCCGAAGTTCCTCACCCTGTCCGATCGCGCCGATCACGCCGATGAGATCAACGGGATCGTCGCTGCGTGGACCACGAAGATGACTGCTGCGGAGGTCGAACGTCTCGCCGTGGAACACGACGTACCGGTGGCCACGGCGTATACCGCAGCCGACATCGCCACCGACCCTCACATGGCGGCCCGGGGCGACCTGATGAGCGTCGTCGATCCGGTGGCCGGTGCGGTGCTCCAGCAGGGCCCGGCGGTTCGCTACGTCGGCGAGGAGCGGTCCGTCCCCACTGGAGCACCCAGACTCGGGGAGCACACCCGTGAGGTGCTCGGCGAGCTCCTCGGAATCGGCGACGCCGAACTCGACCGCCTCGCCGCGGACCGCATCATCTGACCCCGGCGTACCGCCCCACCCTGCGAACTTGTACGTCTCGTGGTGCTGAGACGAACCAGACGTACAAGTTCGGTGATTGGTGCGACTCGGGTCGGCGAAGGCCTAGGCCGGGGTCAGGTACGAATCGGCCACCCGGTCACGCCAGATGCCGTGGTAACCGAGCAGCAGATCGTTCGACTTGGCCCGCCGGTAGTAGAGGTGGGCGTCGCACTCCCAGGTGAAGCCGACGCCGCCGTGGATCTGGATCCCCTCGCCGGTCACCTCGTTGGCCGCCCTGCCGGCGAACGCCTTGACCATGGCGGCCGCCTCAGGCCGAACCGGGTCCTCGACGTCGGAGGTCCAAGCGGCGTAGTGGGTGCCCACCCGGGACAACTCGATGCGCTCGAGCAGTTCGGCCGCCTTGTGCTTGGTCGACTGGAACGTGGCGATGGGTCGATCGAACTGCACACGCACCTTGGCGTACTCGATCGCCAGATCGAAGCTCGCCTGCATGGTTCCGAGCAGTTCCGCAGCGAGCGCCACGGCTCCGTCGTCGGCGACCCGACTCCAGATGGCTGTGTGGTCACCCTCGGGCCCGACGGGTACCGCCGGCGTGTCGCGGAAATCGAGCTGGGCGATCCGCCGGGTGACGTCGAGGCCGGGGGTCAGCGTCCCACCGGGCCGTTCGACGAGGAAGGTGCCGATGCCCTGCTGTGTGCGGGCCGCGACGAGGACCCAGTCCGCCGTGTGCCCGTCGATCACGAGCGGCTTGGAGCCGCTCAACCGCCACGTTCCGGACTTCCGGCTGGCGCGGGTCCTGATCCGACCCACCACGTCCCCGTGGCCTTGCTCGTCCAGCGCGATCGTCCCACGCGTGACCCCGCTGGCGAGCGCCGGGAGGTGATCCGACAGGCCCAGACGGGTGGCGGCGAGCGTGGCGAAGACCGCCGAGGACAGGAACGGGCCGGGGAGCGGCAGGCGGCCCATCTCCTCGAGCACGACCATCACCTCGAGGAGACCCATCCCGGCACCGCCGAACTCGACAGGCACCAACAGACCCACCCACCCGAGATCGACGAGCTCCTGGTAGAACTCGGCAGTGGTGCCGGCGGGGTCCTCGACCATCGCTCGGACGTACTCCGAAGGGGCGCGGTCGGCGAGGAACTGCCTGGCGGTCGTCTGGAGGGCGTGCTGGTCGTCATCGAGGGTGAATTCCACGACCAGAACCTAACCCATCCGGACCGAACCTGACACGCCTGTCAGTTGGCGGACCGTCGCGTTAGGCTGTCTGGCATGGACTTCTCCTACACCGCCGAAGACGAGGCGTTCCGCACGGAACTCACCAACTGGCTCGACGACGAGCTTCCGAAGTTCCTCGCAGAGTGGTCCGATGAAACATCGGACGGCACCGAGTCCGATGACTCCGCCGGTGCCGGGTCGAGCGGTGTCATGGACCAGATGGAACGGCGCCGCGCCTGGCAGCGCAAGCTCAACGAGGGTCGGTGGGCCGCCATCTCCTGGCCCGAGGAGTACGGCGGCCGCGACGCCACCGTCACCCAGAACGTCATCTACTCCGAGACGATGGCCCGCTACCGGACCCCGGGCATCTACAACGCCAACGGCCTCTGGCAGATCGGCCCGATGATCATCCGCTGGGGCACCGAGGAGCAGAAGGAACTCTGGGTCGAGAACATCCTCAACGCCGATGACCACTGGTGTCAGGGCTTCTCCGAGCCCGAGGCCGGTTCCGACCTCGCCAATCTGCGCACCGTTGCGGTCCGGGACGGCGACGACTACGTCCTCAACGGCCGGAAGATCTGGACCTCCTCGGCGCACATCGCCAAGTGGGGCCTGTTCCTCGTCCGCACCGACCCCGCCGCCATTGCCGAGGGCCGCAAGCACGAAGGGATCACAGCGCTCATCATCGACGTCGAGGCCCCCGGCATCACGATCACCCCGATCCGCGACATCGCCGGGGAGGAGATGTTCTGCGAGGTGCTGTTCGAGGACGCACGGGTCCCCGTGGCGTACCGGCTCGGCGGTGAGGGCGAAGGCTGGCTCGTGGCCATGGGCACGCTCGGCTCCGAGCGGGTCGGCACCGCTGGGCTCGCCGTCGGCATGCGAGCCGACCTCGACGCCATGGTCAACCTGGCCCGCTCGGTCAACCCCGGAGCGCTCGACGATCCGGGCCTCCGTGAACGGATCGCCGATGCGCACACGCGGATCGAGTACACGAAGCTCCTCAACTACCGGGCGCTGTCGAAGATCCTCAAGCAGGAGAAGAACTGGCCCGAGGTGCCTCTCGCCAAGTTGCAGTGGAGCTACCTCGCCCAGACGCTCGCAGAACTCGCTGTGGACCTGCTCGGCCCGTCGGCGCTCGCTGCGAAGGGCGCACCCGACGCCATCGACGGTGGCGCATGGAACCGTCTCTACGTGTTCCAGCGCTACACCTCGATCGGTGCCGGCACCACCGAGGTACAGAAGAACATCATCGCCGACAAGGCGATCAAGATGCCCCGCGCTTGAGCTTTACGCCCAGTAAAGGTTCTCGGGCGAACGTCTCAACTCAGTCGCTCGATCACCGTGCCGTTCGCTCCATCATTGCTCGCTGCTCCGCAGCGAGGGCGAACGTCTCAACTCAGTCGCTCGATCACCGTGCCGTTCGCCATGCCCCCGCCCTCGCACATGGTCTGGTAGCCGTAGCGGCCGCCGGTCGCTTCGAGTTCGTTGAGCAGGGTCGTCATGAGGCGCACACCCGAGGCCCCGAGCGGGTGGCCGAGAGCGATCGCCCCGCCCCGCGGGTTGTAGCGGCTCAGGTCGCCGTCGGGCAGGAACTCCGCCGCCCACATGAGCGCAATCGCGGCGAAGGCCTCGTTGCACTCGATGGCGTCGAAGTCCGAGATGCTCATTCCCGACCGCTCGAGGAGCTTGCGGGTCACGGGGTTGGGGGCCGAGAGCACCAGCACGGCGTCGTCCCCGCCAACGGCGAAGTGCCGGAACGCCGCCCGGATCGGTAGGCCGAGCGATTCCGCCACCGTGCGTTCGGCGATCAGCATCGCTGCGGCCCCATCGGAGGTCTGCGAGGAGTTGCCGGCGGTGACGTCGGGAGCGATCGACGGATCCCACTTGGCGGCCGATCCGAGTCCGGCGAGGATCTCGACGGTCGTCTCGGGCCGGATCCCCTCGTCCACGGTGACCAGCGTTCCGGTTTCACCGCCCTCATCGTCGCGTTCTGGAACCGGAACGATCTCCGTCGAGAACGCTCCGGACTCCGTCGCTGCCTGCGCCCGACGATGCGACTCCGCTGCGAAGGCGTCCATCTGCTCCCGGGTGATCCCCCAGCGGCGGGCGAGGATCTGTGAGATCTCGAACTGCGTCATGAGCTGGTTGTCGATCACGGACAGGTACTGCTGGGTGAACGGACCCAGACCGCCGGTGGCATTCGAGGCCATCGGCACCCTGCTCATGGACTCGACCCCGCAGGCCACAACGAGGTCGTAGGCCCCGGCGATCACCCCCTGGGCGGCGAAGTGCACTGCCTGCTGTGAGCTGCCGCACTGGCGGTCGACGGTCGTGGCCGACACCGACTGGGGCAGTCCGGCCCCCACCCAGGCGTTTCGGATCACGTTGGTGGACTGCTCCCCCACCTGCGTGACGCACCCGCCGACGACATCGTCGACCCGTTCGGGATCGACGCCGGACCGGTCGAGCAGCTCGCTCAGGGCGAATCCCAACAGATCCGCCGGGTGCCAACCCGACAGCTGGCCCTTGCGGCGGCCGATCGGAGTCCGCAGGGTGTCGACGATCACTGCTTCTCGAACACGTTCGCTCATGCGTCGAGGCTAGGGGAACATGACGCGCGTGTCAGGTTGGGTGGCGAACTCCGTTAGCATCCCGCCCATGACCCCCAAGACTGATCTCACCGGCCGGCCCGTCGAACTACGTGAACTCGACCTCGACACGTTCTTCCGCCCGAAGCGAGTTGTCGTGATCGGTGCCTCCGACAACCGTCGACCGAACGACTCGATGTGGCGCAAGATCCGCAACTGGGGCGAGCAGTTCGGAGCCGAAGTGATCCCCGTGAATCCCAACCGGGACACCGTCGACGACGTGCCCTGCTACCGGTCCGTGCTCGACGTGCCCGGCGAGATCGACCTGGCGATCATCCTGGTCGGGGCTGCGGTCGACATGTTCGAGACGGTCCTCGAGGTGAAGCCCGCCTACGCCGTGATCTTCGCCGCTGGGTTCGCCGAACTCGGCGCAGAGGGAGAGGCCCTCCAGGAGCGGCTCGAGGACCTCGTCGCCTCGGGCTCCACCCACCTGCTCGGCCCGAACACCAACCTCAACGCCTTCGAAACCTTCAATGACGACCTCCCGGGGCCG
>Ga0194132_10000119_pt1 | contig 148103 bp, 136 predicted proteins | sample TA2KigOf80mmetaG_FD_148612 | JGI IMG/M metagenome (GOLD analysis project Ga0194132, IMG submission 148612) | Freshwater microbial communities from Lake Tanganyika, Tanzania - TA2015054 Kigoma Offshore 80m | ecosystem: Environmental > Aquatic > Freshwater > Lake | place: Tanzania: Lake...
GCTCGCGCAAATCGGTGGAAAGAGGTCGGGTCATGAGCTGCTGGCCTCCAACCCAGCCAGCAGCTTGAATCACAATCCGTAGCCCAACGGAATCCCTATCGATTCAGAAAAACGGTGAACCGCTCTAAAGCGTTTTCGAGCGAAGTGGAAACCGGTTCGCGTAATGAAAACGCGTCAAAACAAAAAGCTGGAGCCTCGGCTTTGATTCCATCAAAGCCGGAAAGGCTCTAGACACCGCGCTCAGCATTCGCCAATGCGGCGGCCGGATCGGGGGCCTCCCGTGTTCATCTTCGACTGCAACGGCGTTCTGGTCGACAGTGAAGCGATCGCCGCCACGGTTGCGTCGCACGAACTCACTCGCGCCGGATTTGCCGTCTCGCCCGACATCGTCGCGCGGTTTTTCGCCGGCCGGCGGCCGAACGACATGCTGGCCGACATCGAAGCCGCGACCCAGCGCAAGCTGCCGGCGAATTTCGCCACTGTGCTTGCTGCGGCGACGCTGCGCCGGCTGCGCGCGGAACTGCGCGCCACGGCCCATGTCGAGCACGCGCTGACCTGGCTGCGCGGCCCAAAATGCGTGGCTTCGTCCTCGCCGATCGACCGGGTCCGGCTGAGCCTGGAGAGCACTGGGCTGCTGCGGTTCTTCGATCCTTATCTGTTTTCGGCCAGCGACGTGCCACGCGGCAAGCCCGCGCCGGACCTGTTCCTCTACGCGGCCGCGAAGATGCGGGTCCGGCCGGCCGATTGCATCGTGGTCGAGGATTCGCCTGCGGGCGTGGCCGCGGCGACGGCGGCGGGCATGCTCGCCATCGGGTTCGTTGGCGGCAGCCACTACAATCCGAGCCTCGGCGCGCACCTGACCGGAGCCGGTGCGCGCGCGGTGATCGCCGACATGCGCGCGCTCAAGAGCACTGTGGTCGCTCTGCGCGGCTGGTGAATCCCTGGAGACTGAATCAACTGCGTTGAATCAGTCTTTGGTTTCTTCTTTGGGCATGATCTTTTCCGAAAACCGGTTCCCATTTTTCGGGATCATGCCCCGTTCACTTCAGGATTGCTGACGAGGCCGCGGCGATCGCTGAGGCGCCTGGCGCTGCGGCGCGCGCCGGCGGTCCAAATCGCGTGCGCCGAGAGGGTCGAACCCGACATAGATCACGTAGGAGTCGATGTCGGCGCCTTTGGGCATCGGGAACGACAGATTTTCCTCGACGTGCGTGAACAGCACATTGGTATTGCCCGGGGCGATGGCGACGGAAAGCCGTTCGAGCTTGGTCACGATGGGCTTGGGGTCGACGCCTTCGTGCACCACGGCGAAGCGGATCGGCACGTCGACCTGCGCCGGCGCACCGGCCGGTCCGACGATCAGCCGGCCCTGCACGCCGACCTTGATGGAGACGATGTTGTTCGCCACCCGGCATTCGCGCGCAGTCTGACCGAAGCCGACCTGGTATCGCATGTTCATCGCGTTCTGCTCGGCGCCGTCCGACGTCGAGGTCAACGTCGATGCGCCCTGGCGGATCGAAACGCCGGGACACTCGAAGTCGGCCGGTGTCTGCACGCCGGCCAGTGCGTTGCTGCCGGCCGCCTCCGAGCCGGAACTCGTGCCGGAACCCGTGCCGAACACCGACGCAAACGAGGGCGCGGACGGCAGCGACGGCGTCGACGCGCAGCCCGCCAGCGCCAGTCCCGTCAGGACCAGTGCAAACGACAGCCCGGTGCCCCGGTGTCCATCCTCACGCATACCCCACCCTACCCTTACGCCCCGTATTGGCCCGGAAAGGCTAAATCCCGGTAAATCCGCGGGCTTTATAGCAAGCCGACCGTGGCAGCCCCAAGGCGCGCCGCGGCGCATTATGGCGCAGGATCGTCCTGCAGGCGGGCATAGAGCAGATGATCCTGCCAGATGCCGTTGATGCAGAGGTATCCGCGCGCATATCCCTCGCGCCGGAAGCCGGTCTTTTCCAGAAGCCGCATCGAAGCCAGATTGGTCGGGATACAGGCCGCCTCCAGCCGGTGCAGCCGCAACATTTCGAATGCGGCTGGCGCCAGCGCCCGCACCGCAGCACTCATATGGCCGCGCCGGATATGCGGCAAGCCACACCAGTATCCGAGGCTTCCGGACTGGGCGACGCCCCGGCGCACGTTGGCAAGCGTCACGCCTCCGACCAGCACGTTGTCGTCCTTGCGGAACACAAAGAACGGATAGGCCTGATCGGTCCGCATATCTTCAGAGTATCGCCGGATGCGTTGCCGAAACGCCCCGCGGGTCAGGTCGTCGGCCGGCCAGATCGGCTCCCACGGGGTGAGAAACTTGCGGCTGACCTCGCGCAGCTCCGACCAGGCCGGATAGTCCGTCATCTGCGGCAAACGCAGGATAACGCCGTCGCCGACGATCGGCGGCAGAGGTTCAGGAGAACTGAGCGTGAGAAACAGCGCCATGGTGCGTCATCAAGCGGCCCGGCGCTTCAAACTGTCCACGATTGCCTCGGCGCCCTCAAGGCCCTTGGCCGGCCCCAGCGCGGCCACGGCGGGACGCGCCCGCGCGATCAGGGCTTTGCCCGCGGCGCGCGCGCTATCCACCGTGACGGCGTCGACCCGGGCGACCAGTTCTTCGATCGGCAGCGGGCGGCCGTGGATCAGGATCTGGTTGGCAAGCTGGCGCGCCCGCGCGCCCGAGCTTTCCAGCGCCATCAGCAGGCCGACCTTGAGCTGCGACTTGGCGCGGGCGACCTCAGCCTCGGTGAGATCGACGCTGCAGGCGGCGGTCTGGTCCACCACCACGCTCATGAGTTCCTTCACGTCGGCGGCATCGGTGCCCGCGTAGATGCCGAACATTCCGGTGTCGACATACGGCGCGTGAAACGCGGAAACCGTGTAGCAAAGGCCGCGATTCTCGCGCACCTCCTGGAACAGGCGCGAGGACATTCCGCCGCCGAGCACGATGGAAAAAACCTGAAGGCTGTAGAGGTCGGAATCGCGCTGCGGCAGGCCCTCCAGCGCGAGCGCGATATGAACCTGCTCCAGATCGCGGGCTTCGAGCTTGGCGCCGCCGCCGAACTTGGCCGATTGCGGCACCGGCGCCGCCGGCCCGTTGAACGCCGCGAAGTTCTTCCCGACCTCCGCAACGACCGCAGCGTGTTCGACCGCGCCGGTCGCCGCCACGACCATGTCCGGCCCGCGATAGTTCCGCGCCAGATAAGTCTGCAGGTTCTGGGCCCCGAACGAGGACACGCTCTCCGGCGTACCCAGAATCGGCCGCCCCATCGGCTGGTTCGGGTATGCGATCGATTGCAGATAGTCGAACACCAGATCGTCGGGATTGTCCTCGGTCGCACCGATCTCCTGGACGATCACATTCTGCTCGCGCTTGAGCTCCGCCGGATCGAACGCCGGATTGGCGAGAATGTCCGCGATCACGTCGAGCGCGAGCGGAATGTCGGCCTTGAGCACGCTCGCATAATAGGCCGTGGTCTCGAAGCTGGTCGCCGCGTTGATGTCGCCGCCGACCGCCTCGATTTCCTCGGCAATCCGGCGCGCGCTGCGCCGCTTGGTGCCTTTGAAGGCCATGTGCTCCAAAAGGTGCGAGATGCCGTGCTCGTTGCTCTGTTCGTCGCGGCTTCCGGAACCGACCCAGCAGCCCAGCGTCGCGGTCTGCAGATGCGGCATGTCGTCCGTGATCACGGTCAGGCCCGAGGGGAGGCGCGTGACTTCTACGCTCATGCCGCTGCTCCTTCGCGCGCGGCACGGCTGGCCGCCAGTACGGTTCGTTCAAGAATTGCTTGATCGGCGGGCATCGCCGACACGCGCTCGCGGCGCGACGGCAGGTCGGCGAGCCAATCCGGCAGCGCCGGCCGCACACCGCACGCCGCCTCGACCGCATCCGGAAACTTTGCGGGATGGGCGGTTCCGAGCACGATCATGGGTGTTGCCGGATTGCGCTGTTCCTTCTCGGCGACCGCGAGCCCGACCGCGGTGTGCGGATCGACGAGGCGCGAGGTCTCGCGCAGCGTGGTGCGGATCGCGGACGCGGTCTCGTTCTCGTCGGCGCGTCCGGCCGAGAACAACGCCCGGATCTCGGACAAGGCCGCATCCGACATAGAAAACCGCCGCGACTGCGCAAGCGAGGCCATCAGGCCCCGCACGGCGCCGGCGTCGCGGCCGTTCGCCTCGAACAGCAGCCGTTCGAAATTCGACGAGACCTGGATGTCCATCGATGGCGACGACGTCGGAACCACATCGCGCACCTCGTAGGTCCCGGTCGCAAGCGTCCGCGCCAGGATGTCGTTGACGTTGGTGGCGACCGTCAGCCGCTCGACCGGCAGGCCCATGCGGGCCGCCACATAGCCCGCGAACACATCGCCGAAGTTGCCGGTCGGCACCGTGAACGCAACCTTGCGATGCGGCGCGCCGAGCGTGGCAGCAGCGGTAAAGTAATAGACGACTTGCGCGAGCAGGCGCGCCCAGTTGATCGAGTTGACGCCGGACAAGCGGACCCGATCGCGGAAGGCATGATGGTTGAACAGGCCCTTCACCAGCGCCTGACAGTCGTCGAACGTGCCTTCGACCGCGATGGCGTGCACGTTGTCGTCGGGCGCCGTCGTCATCATCAGGCGCTGCACGTCGGAAATTCGGCCGTGCGGAAACAGCACGAACAGGTCGGCGCGGGCGCGGCCGCGGAAGGCTTCGACCGCAGCGCCGCCGGTGTCGCCCGAGGTCGCAACGACGATGGTGGTGCGTTCGCCGCGCGCCGCCAGCGCATGATCCATCAGCCGCGCCAGGAACTGCATGGCGACGTCCTTGAACGCCAACGTCGGGCCATGAAACAGCTCCAGCAGGAAGGTGTTGGTCCCGACCTGGCTGACGGGGACCACAGCTGGATGACGGAAGGTTCCGTAAGCCTCGCGGGCCAAGCGCGCGAGATCGGGCTCGGTCAGACCGTCGCCGACGAACGGCCTCATCACTTCGATGGCGACTTCGGCATAGGGCCGCCCGGCCAACGCAGCGATCGCCTCCGGCGACAGCCTTGGCCAATAGTCCGGCACATAAAGCCCGCCATCGCGGGCAAGTCCCGCGAGCATGACGTCAATGAAGCCGAGCGGCGAGGCCTCGCCGCGGGTGGAGACGTAGTGCACGAACGATCCCTGAGTCTGATCGCCGGACCTTAGGCGGCCCGATCCGGTTTCACAAGAAATCCATTAACACCATGAATTTATGAAGGAAACCGGCTTCAGTCCGGATCGGTCCGCCGGTTGCATGGCCTTGGGATGTGCAACCGTAGCGGTGCTATCCGGCCGGCTCGTTCGCCCGCCGGCGACTGCTCCACCAGACCGCAAAAACGGCGGCGAGAACGCCCGCAAGGCTGAACCAAGTCAGCGCGTATTGCAGATGGTCGTTGCGCAGGCGGACCTTCAGCGCGGCGGGACGCGGCGACCCGCCTTCGGGAACCGGCGACTCTTGCTCGATATAGAACGGCGCCACCGGACCCCAGTTCCGGACCTGCGCCATCTTCCCCGGATCGCGCACAAACCAGATCGAACCGCCGGAGTCATGATCCGCGACGAACCAGCTCGGCGCCTCCGGCCAGCGTAGCACGCCCACAATGTCGAGCGAGCCGGACGGCCGCGGATAGGTCCGGTCCGCGGCAAAGCCACGGTTGACCACCACCTGCTCGCCGGACGGCAGGCGTCCGGGCGCGAGCACGAAGTAGCCTGGCGACTTGATGTCGTCGCGCAAGGGAGAGCCGCCCGTGTACAACAGCGCATCGTCGGCGTTCGCAAACTGCACCGTCAGGCGCACACGCAGGAACTCGGAATCGCCCACTCGCAGCCGCGGCCACTCGGCCGGCGGCGGCAATGCGATTGGCGCGGCCGACAGACGCCGATCGAGTTGCGCGATCAGCGCCTCCTTCCAGGCCTTGCGCTCAAGTTGCCAAAGGCCGAGCCCGACCAGCACAGCCAGCCCTGCGAGCGTCATAACCGCGGGAACGATTGCCGCGTTGGACTGGCGCGAGACGATCACTGTCCGCGGCCCTCGGCGGCCTTGTGCCGGTACTGCAACGCAATCATCAGGCCTTTCATCGGCCGCAGCGGCAAGAGCGTGACGGCCAGGATCGACGGACCCCACAACAGGGCATGCACCCAAAACGGCGGCTCGTATTTGAACTCCACGATCAGCGCCGCGCCGACCACCACCAGTCCCGCCAGCAGGATCACGAACACGGCCGGCCCGTCTCCGGAATCCGCAAAGGCCAAATCCAGCCCGCAATGCTCACAACGCGGACGGAGCTCCAGGAAGCCCTGGAACAGGCGGCCCTGGCCGCAGCGCGGGCAGCGGCAGGTAAGCCCGGTGCAAAACGGCGACAGCTCAGGCATCTCGGTCATCCGGTCCTCTCAACGCAAAGGGGCGGCTTGCGCCGCCCCCCCCCGGTCGCCGCAAACCACGGCAAGCTTAGTGCGCCAGCGGCGTCCCCGCCGCCCACACGTAGATGCATGCGAACAGAAACAGCCAGACCACGTCGACGAAATGCCAGTACCAGGCGGCGAATTCGAAGCCGAGATGATGCGTCGGCGTGAAGTGCCCCTTGTAGGCGCGGACCAGGCACACGATCAGGAACGCGGTCCCGATCAGAACGTGCGCGCCGTGGAACCCGGTCGCCATGAAGAACGTCGCGCCGTAGATGTGCCCACCGTAGGTGAAAGCCGCGTGCGCGTACTCGTAGGCCTGCACGCAGGTGAACAGGGCGCCAAGAATGATGGTGAGCCACAGGCCGTTGATCAGGCCCTTGCGGTCGCCGTGCAGCAGCGCGTGGTGCGCCCAGGTCACCGTGGTTCCCGAGGTGAGCAGGATCAGCGTGTTGAGCAGCGGCAGGTGCCACGGATCGAACGTGCCCTTGAAGTGCTCGCTCGGGACCGGCGGCCAGACATTGCCGAGCAGCTCGGCGCGCAAGAACTGGTTCGCATCGGCCGGAAACAGCGCGGTGTTGAAATAGGCCCAGAACCACGCGACGAAGAACATCACCTCGGAGGCGATGAACAGGATCATCCCGTAGCGGTGGGAAATCTGCACCACGCGCGTATGGAAGCCGCCGTGCTCGGCCTCTTTCACGACGTCGCGCCACCACGCGAACATGGTGTAGAGCACGCCGATCACGCCGATACCGAACACCAGCGACGCCGCCGGGAACATCTTGTGCATCCAGGCAATCAGCCCGACCGCCATGATGAAAGCCGAGACGGAACCGACCGCCGGCCACGGGCTCGGATCGACCAGGTGGTAATCGTGTTTCGGCTTGGCGTGCGCGTCAGCCATTTCGTTCTCCGTTCAATCCTTGTCTCGGTCGTGCGCCGTATTCGGTTTCGTGTCGGTCCATCCGCGGATTCAGATCGCTCCCGGCCGCGCGGCGGCCGCGACCGGCCGTGCCGGCTCGCGCTGCGGATAGAAGGTGTAGGACAATGTGATCGAGCTCGCGCCCACGCCGTCGGCGTCCTTGACCAGCGCCGGATCGATGTAGAACACCACCGGCATGTCGCGCTTCTCGCCTGCCTTGAGCGTCTGGTCCGTGAAGCAGAAGCAATTGATCTTTTGGAAGAACACGCCGAGGTTCAGCGGCGCGACGTTGTAACCGGCGGCGGCCGTGATCTCGCGCGCGGCCTGATTGATCACCCGGTAGTTGACCGTCACGACTTCGCCGAGGCGGACCTCGATCGAATTGACCTCCGGCTCGAAGCGCCACGGCAGTCCGGGGCCGGTGTTGGCGTCGAAGCGCACCGTGATCTTGCGGTCGACCGTGTAGCCCGGCAGCGAGGTCGCCACCTGGGTCCGGCCGTTAAAACCGGTCACGCGGCAAAACCAGTCGTACAGCGGAACCGCGGCATAGGCCGCGCCGACCATCATGGCCACGCACGCACCGCAGGCCGCGGCGACGGCGAGGTCGCGGCGGCGGACGACGGTTTCGGGCGAAGCGGCCATGGCGCGGATCACAATGGGCGGTTCATGACGCCGGGTCCGAGCTTGACCACGGTGACGATGTAAACGAGTAGAACCAGCACGCCGAGCGTCAGCGCAAGCGCGATCGAGCGCGCGCGGCGGCGGCGCTTCTGTTCTTCGGTGAGCACGATGCCCGGCTCGGTCGGCTGCTGCTCGCTCATGGCCATGCTCATGCGAAAACCCGGCCGACGAAGGCGGCCGCGCCGCGCTCGACCAGCAGCGTAGCGAACAGCACGAAGAGATAGAGGATCGAGAGGCCGAACAGGCGCTTGGCGGCACCGTCGGCAACGTCGCCCGCGGGCGCGCGATAGAGCCGCCAGGCCGACGCGATCACGAGTGCGCCGGCCAAGGCCGCCACCAGCCCGTAGGCCCAGGTGGCGTAGCCCAAGAGCCACGGCGACGCCCCGACCGGCGCCAGCACGAGAGAGTAGATCAGGATCTGCCGCCGCGTTTCGGCCACGCCCGCGACCACCGGCAGCATCGGCACGCCGGCGCGCGCGTATTCGTCGGCACGCAGCAAACCGAGCGCCCAGAAGTGCGGCGGCGTCCAGAAGAAGATGATGAGGAACAGCAGGATCGGCTCGATGCCGAGACCGCCGGTCGCGGCGGCCCAGGCGATCATCGGCGGAAATGCGCCGGCGGCCCCGCCGATCACGATGTTCTGGGGCGTCCAGCGCTTGAGCCACATCGTGTAGACGACGGCATAGAAGAAAATGGTGAAGGCCAGCAGCCCCGCGGCCAGCACGTCGACCATGAGGCCGAGCATCACAACCGAGCCGACGGCGAGCGTCACCCCGAACGCCAGCGCCTCGCCCGGCTGGACGCGGCCCGCCGGAATCGGCCGCCCGACCGTGCGTGACATCTTTGCGTCGATGTCGGCGTCGTACCACATGTTCAGCGCGCCGGCGGCGCCGGCGCCCACGGCGATGCAAAGCAGTGCAAAGAAGCCGAGCACCGGATGCAGCTGCCCCGGCGCGAGCATCAGGCCGGCGAGCGCCGTGAAGACGACCAGCGACATCACGCGAGGCTTGAGCAGCGCCAGATAGTCGCCGACGCCCGCCATGCTCGGTTCGGCGCGCGCGGCGCCGGCCGGGATGGCGGGATCGAGACTGGCGTGCTCGCTCGCGAACGTCATCACTTGATCCGCGGCAACTCGTTGAACTGGTGGAAGGGCGGCGGCGACGGCAGCGTCCACTCAAGCGTGGTGGCGCCCTCGCCCCACGGGTTATCGGCTGCCTTCTCCTTGCGCATCAGCGCATGGAACAGGCCGATGAAAAACACGAACATGCCCAGGAGCGAGACATAGGCGCCCATCGACGACACGTAGTTCCAGCCGGCGTAGGCGTCCGGATAGTCGGCGATGCGGCGCGGCATGCCGGCGAGGCCGAGGAAGTGCTGCGGGAAGAAGACGATGTTGACGCCGATGAAGGTCAGCCAGAAGTGCAGCTTTCCGATCGCCTCGGAGTAGGTGTAGCCGCTGATCTTCGGGAACCAGTAGTACCAGCCCGCGAACACCGCAAACACCGCGCCGAGCGACAGCACGTAGTGGAAATGCGCCACCACGTAATAAGTGTCGTGCAGCGCTCGATCGACGCCGGCGTTGGCCAGCACTACGCCCGTCACGCCACCCACCGTGAACAGGAAGATCAGCCCCACCGCCCACAGCATCGGCGTTCGGAACTCGATCGAACCGCCCCACATGGTGGCGATCCAGGAGAAGATCTTCACGCCGGTCGGCACCGCGATCACCATCGTGGCGGCGACGAAATAGGCCTGCGCGCCGGTTGACATGCCGACCGTGTACATGTGGTGCGCCCACACCACGAAGCCGATGCCGCCGATCGCGACCATGGCGTAGGCCATGCCGAGATAGCCGAACACCGGCTTGCGCGAGAAGGTCGCGACGATCTGGCTGACGATGCCGAAGCCGGGGAGAATCAGAATGTAGACCTCGGGGTGCCCGAAGAACCAGAACAGGTGCTGAAACAGGATCGGGTCGCCGCCGCCGGCCGGATTGAAGAACGTGGTGCCGAAGTTGCGGTCGGTCAGCAGCATGGTGATCGCGCCGGCAAGCACCGGCAGCGACAGCAGCAGCAGCCACACCGTCACCAGGATCGACCACACGAACAGCGGCATCTTGTGCAGGGACATGCCCGGCGCGCGCATGTTGAAGATCGTGGTGATGAAGTTGATCGCGCCGAGGATCGACGACGCACCGGCAAGGTGCAGCGACAGGATCGCGAAATCGACCGCCGGGCCCGGATGGCCCGAGGTCGACAGCGGGGCATAGATCGTCCAGCCCGCGCCCACGCCCGGCGCGCCCGGCTCGCCCTCGACGAAGGCGGACGTCAGCAGCAGCGCGAACGCCGCCGGCAGCAGCCAGAACGAGATGTTGTTCATGCGCGGGAACGCCATGTCCGGCGCCCCGATCATCAGCGGCACGATCCAGTTGCCGAAGCCGCCGATCAGCGCCGGCATGACCATGAAGAAGATCATGATCAGGCCGTGGGCGGTGGTGAACACGTTGAACATGTGCGCGTCGGGGAAAATCTGCATGCCCGGGGCCTGCAGTTCCATGCGCATCGCCACCGACATCAGCGCGCCTATGATGCCGGCCACCATGGCGAACACCAGGTACATGGTCCCGATGTCCTTGTGGTTGGTCGAGTAAACAAAGCGGCGCCAACCCGTCGGGGTGTGGTGCTCGTCATGGGCCGCGTGATGGTCGTGCGAGCCGTGAGCCGTGGTAGCCATGTTCGTTCCTTCGACCTTTTATCGTTGTCGCCAGCCGCTTACTGCGAGTCGCGGACGGTCAGCCCGGCCGAGGCGAGCGTCGTCGCCTGCGGGGCGTCGTTGGCCGCGTATTTCTTCTTCGACGCTTCGAGCCAGGTGGCGTATTCCTTCTCGCTGACCACCCGGACGGCGATCGGCATGAAGGCGTGATCCTTGCCGCAGAGCTCGGAGCACTGGCCGTAGTAGATGCCTTCGCGCGTCGCCTTGAACCAGGTTTCGTTCAGACGGCCGGGAACCGCGTCGATCTTGATGCCGAACGACGGCACCGCGAAGGCGTGAATCACGTCGGCGCCGATGACCTGGACCCGGATCACTTTGTTGACCGGCACCACCATGTCGTTGTCGACGGCGAGCAGGCGCGGCTGGTCGGGCTTGCGCTCGTTGTCCTTCAGCATCAGCGAGTCGAACTCGAACTTACTGTCGGGATACGAGTAGCTCCAGTACCACTGCTTGCCGGTGGCCTTCACCGTGACGTCGGCCTCCGGAATGTTGAGCTGCAGGAACAGGAGCTTGAAAGACGGAACCGCGATCGCCACGAGGATGATCACCGGGACCAGCGTCCAGGCCACTTCGAGCAGGGTGTTGTGCGTGGTCTTGGACGGCGTCGGATTGGCGCGCGAATTGAACCGGACGAAGACGATCAGCAGCAGCGCAAGCACGAACAGAGAGATGATGGCGATGATCCAGAGCAGGAAGTCATGGAACCAAGTGATATTGTCCATCACCTGGGTCGCGGACTGCTGAAATCCGAGCTGCCAATTGGTCGGCTGACCCATGCTGGCTTGAGCCGTCCCGCTCCCGGCGATCAGGGCCGGCATCGCAGCCGCCACGGCGGCCCACCGCTTGCGCATCAGCATCGTCGTTTTCGCTCCTTCGACGAAATCGGTCATGTCGCGTCCATGCCGCACTGGCCTGCGTGATTGCGGGTCAAGACCGGCTGCCGATGGGCGTCCCGATCGGGGGTCGCGCGCGTCGGCGGGCGGGGCGGCGGGAGGGAATTTCCCGGGCCTCTCAAACCATAATTCCGGCGCAGTCGCAATGCGCATAGCCCCCGCTCCAATGCGACATTCTCCACATTTCGAACATTTCCCCGGCCCGTCCCCGGAATGCCGCAGCCGAAGGGTGAGACGGCCGCTCTGGAGACCGCTTGCATTCTTGACATGGCAGGCCCGCCATGTAGGTGAAGCGGACGCTTCATGGGCGCCCGCGCAGCGCCGATTCGCGGGCCATCGCCGGGTTTCCGGCCATGCAGGAACGGCATGATGGGCAGATTTGACCGCATTCGTATTACTTTTGCCGTCCGGGGCCCGGTTTCCTGGCTATTCGCCGCAGCGGTGCTGACCGGCGCCGTGGGCCACACCGGCGCCCTGGCCCAGGGAACGGTCCGCTCCGTCCACAACGACTGGCAGATTCGTTGCGACAATCCCCCGGGCGCGCAGTCCGAGCAATGTGCGCTGATCCAGAGCGTCACAGCCGATGACCGGCCCAATATCGGCCTGACGGTCATCGTCCTGAAGACCGCCGACAAGAAGTCCCGCCTGATGCGGGTGATCGCGCCGCCGGGAGTCCTCCTGCCGTCCGGCCTCGGCCTGAAGATCGACAACGCCGAGATCGGCCGCGCCGGATTCGTGCGTTGCGTTCCGAACGGATGCATCGCCGAGGTTATCATGGACGATCAACTGGTGGGACGGCTCCGGACCGGCAAGGCGGCGACCTTCATCATTTTCCAGACGCCGGAAGAGGGCATCGGGTTTCCGATCAGCCTGAGAGGCTTCGGCGAAGGCTTCGACAAGCTGCCATAACCCCAGCGGGCTGCGTCCCATCGGAACGGGAGCAGACGGCCGGGCTTGTGCCGTCCGTCCGCACCTTTAGTCTTTCCAGGCAAACGAAATGCTGGCGCCGGGAACGGTCCCGTGCGCGTCGATGTGGAGAGACCGTCTTGAACATTGGATTTGTCGGCCTTGGCGCCATGGGCGAGTTGATCGTGCCGCGCCTGATGGAGGCCGGGCACCGCGTCACCGGCTGGAACAGAACACACGACAAGGCCAAGCCGCTGATCGCAGCCGGCATGCGCTTTGCCCCGACGCCGCGGCAGGTGGCCGAGGAAGCCGAAATCGTGTTCTCCATCGTCACCGACTCGGCGGCGGTGAAGGCGATCGCGCTCGGCACGGACGGCGTCATCGCGGGGCTGCGCAAGGGCGGCATCTTCATCGACATGAGCACCATCGAACCGGACGCGAGCCGCGCGGTCGCCGCCGAGTTCGCCAAGGCCGGATCGATCATGCTGGACGGCCCGCTCTCCGGCAGCCCCGTGACCGTGAAGGCCGGACAGGCTTCGATCATGATCGGCGGCGACGAGGCGGCGTTCGAGCGCGTGAAGCCGGTCCTGCTCGCCATCGGGCCGAAGGTCACGCGGATCGGCGGCAACGGCTTGGCCTGCCAGATGAAGATCGCCGTCAACCTGCTGCTGATGGTCGAGGTGATCTGCTTCGGCGAGGCAGTCGCGCTGGCCGAGAAGGGCGGCGTGGCCCGCGACGTCGCGGTCGACGCCATCCTCAAGAGTGTCGCGGCCTCCCCGGTGCTGGGCTACCGTGGGCCATTCATCCTCGAAGGCAAGATGCCCGCGGTGCCGCTCGCCGACGTGACGCTGCAACAGAAGGACATGATTCTTGCGCTCAACCTTGGCCGCCAGCTCGGCAGTCCGGTGCCGCTTGCCGCAGCCGCCAACGAACTGATGAACGCCTGCCGCGGGCTGGGCATCGACGCCAACGATTTCGTGGTGGCGCATCGGGTCTATCGCAGGCTCGGCGGGCAGGATTCGGGAGGACGGTCTTGACGAACAGAGGTGAAAAGATCGGAGCCGCCCTGGCCAAGGCGGTGAAAGCGGCGACCGGCATCACATCCGCCACCTTGGGCGCCAAGATGTACCGAACCAACATCAAGGATGTGCCGAAAGTCGAAGGCCTCAAGCGCGACGACGGCTGGATCGACATGCAGGTGCAGTTCCTGATCGACAAAAAGTCGGCGGGCGCCGATCACGTCGTCGGCTGGACGGTGCTCAAGCCCGGCGCGAGCCACGAGTGTCACCGGCATCGCAACTGCGACGAGTTCTTCATCGTGCTGAAGGGCAAGGGCCACATCATCACCGACAATGGCCTGGAGCCGTCGGGCGAAGGCGACGTGGTCTATTCGCCGCGCGGCTGCTGGCACGGCTTCAACAACACATCGACCGAGGATGTTGTGCTGGTCTGGGGCTGGATGGGCGCGGGCTCGATCGCGGATTCCGGCTACGAGGTGCCGGCCGAGGGTCATCGATGAGCGGTCCGTTTGACGATGAGCGCATCGCCGCCGGCATGCGTGCGCAGATGGAGCTGCGCCGCACCCGGTTTGCCGACGGGGCGCTGATGGTCGGCTGGAAGGCCGGGTTCGGCGCTCCGGCCGCCCGGCAGAGCCTTCGCATCCGGATGCCGCTGGTCGGCTTTCTGGTGGACAGTGCGCTCATCGACACCGGCGCCACGGTTTCGCTCGAAGGCTGGCGGAAGCCCATCGCCGAGGCCGAGATCGCGGCCTACATCGGCCGCGACCTGCCGGCCAACGCCGACCGAGAGACCGTGCGCCGTGCCATCGTTGCGATCGGACCGGCGATCGAGCTGATCGACGTCGACGGCCCCATGGACGACGTGCCGGCCATCCTGGCCGGGGACATCTTCCAGCGCCATGTCATCCTCGGCCGGCGCGACATCATGCGCAGCGGGGCGCGGCTCGACGGCCTGAAGGCTCGCGTGTTTCAGAGCGGCAAGGAAATCGTCGCGCCGGCCGATCTCGAAACCAACACCGGCCGGGTGCACGAAACCGTCGCCCATGTCGCCGACATCGCGGCGGCGCTGGGCGAAGGCCTGCGCGCCGGACAGGTCATCATCTGCGGCTCGATCACGCCGCCGATGTTCCTGCAGCCGGGCGAGACCGGCGTGAGCTATACCTTGGAACCGGTCGGCTCCATTTCGGTACGATTCTCAGGCGGGGCATGAAGCGGAGCGACACCCGCATCCTGACCACCCACACGGGCAGCCTCCCGCGTCCCGGCAGCCTCACCGAACTTTTTACCGCGCGCGCATCCGGCGCGGCGGTCGACGAGGAGCGCCTCAAGGCCGAGGGCCGTTCGGCCGTCGCCGCGGCGCTGGCGCACCAGCGCGAATGCGGGATCGACGTGGCGGGCAACGGCGAGCAGCAGCGGGAATCCTTCGTCCTCTATCTTCGCCACAGGCTCAGCGGATTGGCCGGCGAAGGCGACCGGACGGGAGTCGCCGACGTCGAGTCCTATCCGGAATTCCAGAAGGCGCGCAGTGCGCTGCTCTCGTCCAGGCCGGCCGTCAGCAATTTCGCCCGCCTGCCCAAGGCCGTCGGGCCGATCGCCTATACCGGGCATGGGGCGCTCGACGATGAGTGCGAAACCTTCGCGCACGCACTCGAATCGGAAGGCGCGGGATTTTCCGAAACCTTCATGACCGCGCCCTCGCCCGGAATCCTGGCGGCCATCGTCCGGAACGAGCACTACGAGACGACCGAAGCCTATGTCGCAGCGGTGGCGGACGCGCTTCGGGTCGAATACGAGCGGATCGTCGAGCGGGGCCACCTGTTGCAGCTCGACTGCCCCGACCTCGCGCTCGAACGGCACGTGTCGTTCAAGGCCAAGCCGCTATCGCAGTTTCTCGAGTTCGTAGAGCTTGTCGTCGCAGCCATCAACCGCGCGCTGCGCAACGTTCCGCGCGACCGGGTGCGGCTGCACGTCTGCTGGGGCAACTACGAAGGCCCGCACGACCGCGACGTGCCGCTGAACGAGATCCTGCCGATCCTGCTGCGCGCCAACGTCGGCGGGCTGGTGCTGCCGTTTGCGAACCCGCGTCACGCCCATGAATTCAAATGCCTCCGGACGACGCCGCTCGCACCCGACCAGATTCTGGTGGCAGGCGTCATCGACGTGCTGACGAATTTCGTCGAGCATCCGGAGGTCGTCGCCGACCGGCTGATCCGCATCGCCGAAGCCGTCGGCGATCCAAGCCGCGTGCTGGCGGGAACCGACTGCGGCTTCGACACCTCGGCCGGGATGGGCCGGGTGGCGCCGGACGTGGCCTGGGCCAAGTTCAAGTCGCTGCGCGACGGCGCAAGACTCGCCTCCGAAGCGATGTTTTAGCGGGAACCGACGGGTTGAAATCTGTCGCGGCCCGTATCCGATCCCTATATTGAGGCGGTTCGCCAGGGAGCCGCTCATGAACTCGACCACGTCCCTCCTCGACCGCGCCGGCCTCAACCGCATCCGCGTCGGCAATCTGATCGAGCGCGGGCTCGAAGGCGCCGACGATGGCGAACTGTTCCTGGAGTACAAGCAGTCCGAGATGCTGCTGTTCGACAACGGGCGGCTCAAACAGGCGACCTACGACACCAACCAGGGCTTCGGCCTGCGGGCGGTGAAGGACGAAGCGGTAGGCTATGCGCACGCCTCTGACGTCTCCGAAGCCGCCATTGCCCGCGCCGCAGATGCCGTGCGCGCGGTCAAGGGCGGCCACTCCGGCCACTTCGCCGAGGCCCCGGCCCGCACCAACCGCAAGCTCTATGCCGACGACAATCCGCTCGAAGCGCCTGGCTTCGATGCCAAGGTCAAGCTGCTCGAAACCATCGACGCCTACGCCCGCTCCAAGGACGAGCGCGTGCGGCAGGTGACGGCGAGCATTGCCGCATCGTGGCAGGTGGTGGAAATCGTGCGGCCGGACGGCGAAACCTATCGCGACGTTCGCCCGCTGGTACGGGTCAACGTATCCGTGGTGGCGGGTTCAGGCGAACGCCAGGAGACCGGCTCCTACGGTTACGGCGGGCGCGAGGGTTATCAGCGCTTCATCGAGGCCGGAACGTGGCACCACGCCGTGGACGAAGCGGTGCGGCAGGCGCTGATCAACCTCGAATCGATCCCCGCTCCGGCCGGCGAGATGGATGTGGTGCTCGGCCCGGGCTGGCCCGGCGTGATGCTGCACGAGGCTGTCGGCCACGGGCTTGAAGGCGACTTCAACCGCAAGCAGACCTCGGCCTTCGCGGGACTCTTGGGCCAGCAGGTTGCGGCCAAGGGCGTCACCGTCGTGGACGACGGCACAATGCAGAGCCGCCGCGGATCGCTCTCAATCGACGACGAGGGCACGCCGACCGGCCGCACCGTGCTGATCGAGGATGGCATTCTCGTCGGCTACATGCAGGACCGCCAGAACGCGCGGCTGATGAACATGAGGCCGACCGGCAACGGCCGGCGCGAGAGCCACGCCCACGTGCCGATGCCGCGCATGACCAACACCTACATGTTGGCCGGCGGCCGCGACCCGCAGGAAATTCTCGCATCGGTGAAGAACGGCATCTACGCCGTCAATTTCGGCGGCGGCCAGGTCGACATCACGTCGGGCAAGTACGTGTTCCAGGTCACCGAGGCCTACAAGATCGAGAACGGCAAGCTCGGCGCGCCGCTGAAGGGCGCGATGCTGATCGGCAACGGCCCGACCGACCTGCACCGGGTCTCGATGGTCGGCAACGATCTGCAACTCGACACCGGCATCGGAACCTGTGGCAAGAACGGCCAGGGCGTGCCGGTCGGCGTCGGCCAGCCGACGCTGCGCATGGACCGGATCACGGTCGGCGGGACAGGCTGAAGGAGCTTTCACTTCAGACGCGGTCGCGCCGCGTCTTAACGCACCACACCCGACATGCAGCACGGCTTGCGCCGCGGGCGCGTAACCCGGTCCTTGAGATAGCAGCGCGGGTTCGAGCCGAGATAGCCCGGCCGCACATAGGTCCAGGCGCGGCAGCGGTTCTCGTCCTCGCAGGCCTGCTTGCACATTTGCGGATCGGGCTTGGCCGGCACAAAATTGCGGTAGTCGCCGCCGGTGCGGTCGATCGCATTCTCGATCGGACCGGGCCGCAATTCGACAAGACCGGCCCCTTTGACACCGGACACGCAGCACGCATTCTCGACGCGCGGCGTGACCTCGCTCTTCAGCCAGCACATCGCGCTGGAATTGCCGCGGATCGACACCGTGCCGGGATAGGAGAACGTCCAGGCGCGGCAGCGCGGATCGCGGTCGCAGCGCGCGGCGCAGACCTTGGGGTCGCCGGACGGCACCACAAAGCGCGTGTAGTCGCCACCGGGGCGATCGGTTCCGGTCTGGGCCGCCGCAGACACAATCGCCGCCGCAAGCCAGCACAACGCGGATATGGTGACGGAGAATCGCGACAAGGCGACCGCCATTTCAACGAGGCCCCTGGTTTCAGTCTAGCTAAGCCAGGTTCGCGAAGCGAGGGCTCCGGCATTGTGCGGCGGATCGACGCTGCAACGCATGATCCTCGCGTGCAATTCGCGCCGAGCGACAAATCACGCGACCGAACGCGGTCGGCACTGCGGATCGCCTGACGTCCAGAAAAGATTGCGCCCGCCGGGGGGCGGCGGGCGCAACATCCGGAGGGCGAGAGGGGATATCGCTGGTCTCCGAACCATGGCCGGCGGGAGAACCGGCCAAGCCGAAAATCCGTCACATCAGGTAGCGCGCCGGCCGATCGGTCGGCGGCCGGCACCATTCCGGACTCGATTCCGCGGCCGAACGCGCCGGCTTGCTGCGCGAACCGCGGCTCGTGCGCCGCTCTGCGGCCCGCCTGGCCAGAACATCCGTCGGGTCGTGCCAGAGCGGCTCGGCATAGGCGTCGCGCAGGTCGCTGCGGGTCAGGCCGATATCGGCCAGCATGCGGTCGTCGAGGCCAGACAACTGACCCGCCATCCGCCGATTACGGAATCGGCGCACCAGCCACGCGACGGCACAGGCCACCGAACGGCCGGCCTTGAGGGCGGTTGAAGCGGCAATCGCGGCGATCGCAGGCACGGCAGTCTCCGTTCGTCCGTTCGAAACCGGAGATGCTCCGCCGCACGGCTGCATTGCTGCGGCGCCGACCGGATGCCTCTCCGTGTCTCTGAACGCCGCACCGTCGCAAATTCCGATTGATAAGTGAGACGAATGTTTTTAATCTGACCAATCATCAAATATGATGATTGTGGGAGCGGCCGCCTCCCCTCCAGCCGGTCCGGGAGTCGCCGCCATGAGCGCGCTGATCGACATCGACCAACTGCGCACCTTCATCGCCATTGTCGAGACCGGCAGCTTCACCAAAGCGGCGGAAATCGTTCACAAGACGCAGTCCGCGGTGTCGATGCAGATGAAGCGGCTGGAAGAACGCGTCGGCCGCCCGGTGTTCGCCCGTGACGGCCGTGCCTCGAAGCTCACCGAGGACGGCGAGAGATTGCTCGACTATGCGCGCCGGATCGTGAAGCTCAACATCGAGGCGCTCGCGGCCTTCGACGACGCCAAGCTCACCGGCCGCGTGCGGCTCGGCCTGCCCGACGATTACGCCGACCGCTACTTGCCGGAGATCATGGCGCGGTTCTCGCGCGCCTATCCCGGCGTCGAGCTGACCGTGATGTGCGAGCCGTCGGTCGAACTGGTCGACCTGATCGACGCCAACGAACTCGATCTCGCCATCGTGACCGACTGCGGAACCGCGCGCGCCTCGGAGACGTTTCGGCGCGAGCGGCTGTTGTGGGTGACTTCGAACCGGCATTCGCCGCATCTGGAGGAGCCGCTGCCGCTGGCGCTCGGGCGCACCAGTTGCGGGTGGCGGCGCGCGGCGATCGAGTGCCTCGAGACGATGGGGCGGCCGCATCGCATCCTCTACACCAGCGCCAATGTCGGGGCGGTGTCGGCGGCGGTGCTGTCGGGTCTTGCCGTCTCGGTGTTTCCGGAATCGGCGCTGCGGCCCGGAATGCGCGTGCTCAGCCCGGGCGACGGCTTCCCCGAACTGCCCGCCTGCCGCGTCGGACTGATCCGCAATCCGCACGAGAGTTCGGCGCTGGCCGACGCGCTCGCCGAGCATATCGTGTCTTCGCTCGACAACCTGTCGGAAGCCGCGCAGGCGGCGGAGTGACAGACCTCAATAGGCGTATTCGTCGAACACCGGTTCGACCGAACCGCTCCAAGCACCGCGGTACTTCTCCAGCAATTCCTCGGCGGGCGTGACGCCGCGCTCGGCGATTTCCTGCAAGGGACGAAGATAGCGCGTCTCGTCGCGGCCGTTGCGGTCGAGGCGCTTGCGGCGGACCAGACCCTGCTCGGCGAGAGCCAGAGTCTCCCGCGTGATGTCCAGCAGCGTGCGGCCTCGGATCGTGGCCTTGAAGCCGAGCCTCGGCACCTCGTCGCGCAACTTCTGACGCTCGGCCGCAGTCCAGTCCTTCACGATCTGCCAGCAGGCGTCGAGGTTGGCATCGTCGTAGATCAGCCCGACCCAGAACGCCGGCAGCGACGGCAGTCGCCGCCACGGACCGCCGTCGGAGCCGCGCATCTCGATGTAGCGCTTGAGCCGCACTTCCGGAAAGATCGTGGAGACGTGGTTGGCCCAATCCGAAATTGTCGCGCGCTCTCCGGGCAGAAGCTTGCCGGCCAGATGATCGTGGAACGACTTGCCCGAGACGTCGATGTAGCTGTCGCCGCGCTTGACGAAGTACATCGGCACGTCGAGCGCATAGTCCACGTAGCGCTCGAAGCCGAAGCCGTCCTCGAACGCGAACGGCAGCATGCCGGAGCGCGCGTTGTCGGTATCCCGCCAGATCTCGGAACGGAACGACAGAAAGCCGTTCGGTTTGCCCTCGGTGAACGGCGAGTTGGCGAACAGAGCGGTAGCGACCGGCTGCAGCGCCAGCGCCACCCGCATCTTCAAGACCATGTCGGCCTCGGACGAGAAGTCGTGGTTGGTCTGCACCGTGCAGGTCCGGTACATCATGTCGAGACCGAGCGTGCCGACCTTCGGCATGTACGCGGTCATGATCTTGTAGCGGCCCTTGGGCATCGCCGGCATGTCGGCGCGCGTCCAGTTCGGCGTCATGCCGAGCCCAAGAAATCCAATGCCGAGCGGCCTTGCGACCTCCCGCAACTGCGCCAGATGCGCGAACAGCTCCGCCGCGGTTTGGTGCACGTTCTCGACCGGCGCGCCGGACAGTTCGAACTGACCGCCCGGTTCGAGCGAGATCGCGCCGCCGCCGGTGACGTCGGCAAGCCCGATGATGTTCTCGCCCTCCATGATCGGCTTCCAGCCGAGCAGGTGCTCCATGCCGTCGAGCAATGCGCGAATGCCGCGCGGCCCGCCGTAGGGCACGGGCGCGTGGCTGCCGTTTGCGAACGGAAATTTCTCGTGCTCGGTACCGACGCGGAATTGCGCCTTCGGCTTGCAGCCCGCCTCGAACCACGCGACCAGTTCGTCGCGCGTATCGATCGGCGTCATGTCGATCTGGTCACGGGCCATGCAGGGTTCCGGCGCAAAAGGGCCGCGACCATAACCACGGCGGCGGCGATTGGGCAATCCGGGATGCGTGGGGAACGCATGGCCGAATCAGGCCAGCCGTCGCACCAGCGGCAGGGCGCACAGCGCAACCGCGGTAATAACCGCGCCGGCAAGGAACGTGGCCTGCGGGCCGGCGGCGTCCCAAAGCAATCCGGCGATGACGCTTGCTGCCAGCATCGCCAGGCCCGTCACCAGATGAAATACGCCGAACGCCGTGCCGCGCAGATGTTCCGGGGCGGTATCCGCGATCAGCGCAGCAAACAGACCTTGCGTCAGCCCCATGTGCAGGCCCCATAGCGCGACGCCGATGCCGATCGCCGCGACACTGGTCCCATAGGCCAGAATCAAGTCCGCCAGCACCAGAACCGCGAGACCTGCCGCCAGCATGCCGTAACGGCCAAGGCTGTCGGACAGCGCGCCGGCCGGCCATGCCGCGACCGCATAGACGACATTCATCAGGACCATGACCGCCGGCACCAGCGCGAGCGCAAGCCCCACCGACTGCGCGCGCAACAACAGGAAGGCCTCGCTGAATCGCGCCAGCGTGAACACGGCGGCCAGGGCGACGACGACCCAGAACGCGCGATCCAGATGCCGCAACGCGCTTCGCGTCAGCGGAAACCGCGCGGGCTTGGCGCTGGCAGCACGCTGCGGTTCGCGCACAGCGAAGATCACCACCGCAAACGAAAGGACTGCGGGAATGACCGCGATCCAGAATATGAGGGTGAAGTCGTTAGCGAACAGCAGCATTAGGCCTACGACCACGAGCGGCCCCAGCAGCGCGCCAACCGTGTCGAGCGACTGACGCAGGCCGAAGCTCGCGCCGCGAACCTCCGGCGGGCTCAGGTCCGCCACCAGCGCGTCGCGTGGGGCGCCGCGGATGCCCTTGCCGACCCGGTCGACGAAGCGCGCGGCAACCAGCCAGGAAATCGTCGGCGCCAGCGGAAAGACCGGCTTGGTCAGCGCGGCCATGCCGTAGCCGAGCGCGACCAGAAACTTCCGTTTGCCCAGAAAGTCGCTGAGCGCGCCGGAGAAAATCCGCACGATCGACGCTGTGGCTTCCGCGATGCCCTCCACGATCCCCACCGTCAGCATCGAGGCGCCCATGACGGTGACGAGGTAGAGCGGTAGAAGCGCATGGATCATCTCGGATGAGAGATCCATCAGCAGCGAGACAAACCCGAGCGCCCATACGCCCGGCGGAATCTCGCGCCAGCGCAAGAACGACGCGCCGGCCTTCGGCGCGTTGCCGGACACCTAGGCCGCCTTTCGGCCCGGGGCGAAGCGGCGATAGAAGCTGTCGCCGTCCTTGGCCATCTCAAGGAGCAGCTTCGCGGGCGCAAAGCGCGGGCCGTGCTTGGCCTCAAGCCTCCGGCACAATTCGACGAAACGCGCCGTGCCCATCATGTCGATGTAGGACAAGGTGCCGCCCGAGTACGGCGCAAATCCGAATCCGAGGATCGAGCCGACGTCGGCCTCGCGCACGTCGGTGACCACGCCCTCCTCGAAGGTTCGCGCCGCCTCCAGCGCCTGCACCACCAGAAAACGCTGCTTCAGCTCCTCGACGTCGAGCGCCTCGACCTGCTCGCGGGTGAGCCGCTTCGGCTGGAGTTCTGCAATCCCCGGCCACAACCGCTTGGGCTGGCCGGGCGTGTAGTCGTAGAAGCCCTTGCCGTTCTTGCGGCCGAGCCGGCCGTGCTTTTCGACCATGTCCTCCAGGAGCTTCTTCTGCCCTGGATCGATCGCGCCCGCCCCGAGATCGGCTTCGGCCGCCCGCACGATCCGGAGGCCCAGGTCCAGCGCGGTCTCGTCGTTGAGCGACAGCGGGCCGACCGGCATGCCGGCCATGCGCGCGGTGTTCTCGATCATCGCCGCGGGAATGCCTTCCAGCAGCATCAGGTGGCCTTCCTGGATGTAGTTCAGCACGCAGCGGTTGGCGTAGAAGCCGCGCGTGTCGTTGACCACGATCGGCGTCTTGCGGATCGCGCGCACGAAATCGAGCGCGGTGGCAAGCGCGAGGTCGCCGGTCTTCTTGCCGACGATGATCTCGACCAGCATCATGCGCTCGACCGGCGAAAAGAAATGAATGCCGATGAACCTGGCCGGGTCCTTCGCCGTCTCGGCGAGCGAGGTGATCGGCAAGGTCGAGGTGTTCGATCCGAACACGACGTCGGGCACGACCGCCTGCACCTTCGCCGTCGCCTCGGCCTTCACCTTGCGGTCCTCGAACACCGCCTCGACGATCAGGTCGCAGCCTTTCAGCGCGCCGTAGTCGGCGGTGGCCGCGATCTTCGAAAGCACCGCGTCGCGTTGCGCGGCGGTGGCGCGGCCCTTGTTGACCTGGTCGGTCAGGCTCTTCTGGATACCGGCCTTGCCCTTGTCGGCGCTCTCCTGGTCGCGGTCGATCAGCACCACGTCGATGCCGGCCTGCGCGCTGACCGAAGCGATGCCCGCGCCCATGAAGCCCGCGCCGATGATGCCGACCTTCCTGAGTTGCGTGGGCGCGACATTGGCAGGACGCCTCGCGCCCTTGTTCAGGTCCTGCATCGACACGAACAGCGAGCGAATCATGGCCGCGGCTTCCGGCGAGCGCAGCACCTTGGCGAAGTAGCGCGACTCGACGGTCAGCGCGCGGTCGAACGGCAGCAGCAGGCCCTCGTACACCACCTGCAGGATGGCGCGCGCGGCGGGATAATTGTCGTAGGTCTCGCGGCGGTAGATCGCATTCGCCGCTGGGAACGTCATCATTCCCGCCTTCGAATAGACCATGCCGCCGGGCAGCCGGAATCCTTCGGCGTCCCATGGCGCCTTGGCCTTCGGATTGGCCTTGGCCCATTCCTTCGCGGCTTTGATCAGATCGCCCGCGGGCACGACCGCATCGACGAGCTTCATCGTCTTGGCGCGGTTGAGCCGAAGCTGGTCGCCCTTGAGGAGGAATTGCAGGGCATCGGCCGGCGCGACCATGCGCGCGACGCGCTGCGTGCCGCCTGCGCCGGGGAACAGCCCGATCTTGACTTCGGGCAGGCCGACGCGGGTCTTGTCGTTGTCCGCGGCAATACGCTGATGGCAGGCGAGACAAAGCTCGAAGCCGCCGCCGAGCGCGGTGCCGCCGATCGCGGCGACCCATGGCTTGCCGCTGGTCTCGATCCGCCGGTAGACCTGCGACAGCTTGCGGCTCTCGTCGAACAGCAGCTTCGCCGCCGACTCCTCGCCCTGGCTCTTCGCCATGTCGCGGAAGGCTTTGTTCAGCGACTCGAGCAGGGTCAGGTCCGCGCCGGCGCAGAACATGTCCTTTCCGGAGGCGATGACCGCGCCCTTGATCGCGGCGTCGTTTGCGACCTGCTCGACGATCTTCGACAGTTCGTCAATCGTCGAGAGATTGATCAGGTTGGCCGACCGCCCGGCCATGTCCCAGGTGACGAGCGCGATGCCGTCGGCGTCCACGTCGAGCTTGAAGTTTTCGTAGGCCATCGTTGTCTCCCCTTCCCTCCCGGCAATTGGGGAGGGTCAAAGATGCTCATTCCTTGATCGGCGTACCGTCCTTGCGCATCCAGCGGCGTCCGGACGGATCGCGCTCGATGCGGAAATCGACGTCGAGGTAATGCACCCGGTCGGCCGGCAGCCGCGTGCCGACTTCGAGATAGAGCGCGTCGCGGCCGGTGCGGTTGATCAGGCAATGGCCGACGCCGCCGTTGGCTTTCCAGCCCGCCGCATCGCCCGGCCTGAGCACGGTCTCGCCGTCGTTCTCGTGCAGCACAAGCTCGCCTTCGAGCATGAAAATGAATTCGTCCTCATTCTCGTGCCAGTGGCGCAGCGCCGACTTCGAATGCGCCTTGATGCGCGCGATGTTGACGCCGAACTGCGTCAGCCCCGCGGCGTCGCCGACTTTCTGCTTCTCGCGGCCGGCGATGACGGGCGCGAATTCCTTCGGATAGGACGCGAAGTTGGTCCAGGGAATCGTGCTGCGATCGATCTTCGGCATGGGTCAGGGTTTCCGCGGCGGATACGGCTCGCCGTTCTTGTGCAGGTAACGCGGGCCGTGCTTGTCGCGTTCGAGCCGCATGTCGATGTCGGAATAGACCACCGTGTCGCTGGGCTTGCGGGTTCCCACCTCGATATAGACCGCGTCCTTGTCAGTGCGATTGATCAGGCAATGACCGTCGCCGCCGCCGGCCTTCCAGCCCGCGCAATCGCCGGCTTTCAAGACGGTCTCGCCGTGGTTCTCTTTCAGCACCAGTTCGCCTTCGAGCACGTAGATGAATTCGTCCTCGGTCGCGTGCCAATGGCGTTGCGACGACCAGGAACCGGGCTTGAGCGTCGTGAGATTGACGCCGAACTGCGAGATCGCGACCGCGTTGCCCAACCGCTGGCGCGAGCGGCCCGCGAGCGGCTTGTGGAACGGATCGGGATAGAGAGTGACGGTCTCGACCGGCAGATTCTTGACGTCGATCTTGGGCATTTCCAATCCTGGCCGCTGAGATTAAACGCGTTCGACGATCGTCGCCGTCCCCATGCCGATGCCGATGCAGAGCGTCACCAGCGCGGTGCTGAGATTGCGCCGCTCCAATTCGTCCAGCACCGTGCCGATGATCATCGCGCCGGTGGCGCCGAGCGGATGGCCCATGGCGATGGCGCCGCCGTTGACGTTGATCTTGTCGCGCGGGATGTCGAAGGCTTGCATGTAACGCAGTACCACGGAAGCGAACGCTTCGTTCAGCTCCCACAGGTCGATGTCGGCCGTGGTCATGCCGGCCTTCTTCAGCACCTTCTCGGTGACCGGTACCGGGCCGGTCAGCATGATCGACGGCTCCGAACCGATGTTGGCGAATTGCCGGATGCGTGCGCGCGGTTTCAGGCCCGCGGCTTTGCCCGCCTCCTTGCTGCCGATCAGAACCGCCGCGGCGCCGTCGACGATGCCCGACGAGTTGCCCGGGGTGTGAACATGGTTCAGCGCCTCAATCTCCGGATAGCGCTGGATCGCGACCGCGTCGAAGCCCGCCATCTCGCCCATCTGCACGAACGACGGATTGAGCTGCGCCAGCGTCTGCATGGTCGTCGTCGGACGCATGTGCTCGTCCTTGGCGAGCAGCGTCAGCCCGTTGACGTCTTTCACCGGCACCACCGAATTATTGAACCGGCCATCGTCCCAGGCCTGCCCCGCGCGCTGCTGGCTCTCGACCGCATACTGGTCGACGTCGTCGCGCGAGAAGCCGTACTTGGTCGCGATCAGGTCGGCGGAAATGCCTTGCGGCACGAAGTAGGATTTCAGCGCGATCGACGGGTCCAGCGGCCAGGCGCCGCCGGCCGCGCCGATGCCGACGCGGCTCATGGACTCGACGCCGCCGCCGATGGTCATGTCGTGCTGGCCGGACATGATTTGGGCCGCTGCAAAATTGACCGCATCGAGCCCCGAGGCGCAGAAGCGGTTGATCTGCACGCCCGGCACTTCGTCGCCGTAGCCCGCCATGATCGCGGCGACGCGCGCGATATCGCCGCCCGCCTCGCCGACCGGATCGACGCAGCCGAGCACCACGTCGTCGACCAGCTTCGGGGCGAGCTTGTTGCGGTCCTTGATCGCGCCGAGCGCCTGGCTCGCGAGATTGAGTGCGGTGACCTCGTGCAGAGCGCCGTCGGACTTGCCGCGGCCGCGCGGCGTGCGGATGGCGTCGTAGATGAAGGCGTCGGGCATTGGGCGGTGTCTCCTGCCTCTCCGTCATTCCGGCCGAACGAAGCGGCTATCCGGAATGACGCCGAGTGGTTGGCCAAGCCTGTGCTTACAAACTTCTCGCGATCAACAGCTTCATGATCTCGTTCGTCCCCGCATAAATGCGCATCACGCGGGCGTCGCGGTAGAGGCGCGAGATCGGGTATTCGTCCATATAGCCGTAACCGCCGAACAATTGCAGGCAGCGGTCGGCGACGCTGCACAGCAGGTCGGTGGTCCAGTATTTCGCCATCGATGCGGTTTCGGTGTCGAGCTCGCCATGGATGTGGCGCTCGATGCAATGGTCCACGAACACCCTGGCCACGATCGCCTCGGTCTTGCATTCGGACAGCACGAACTGGGTGTTTTGGAACTCGATGATCTTCCTGCCAAAAGCCTCGCGCTGCTTGACGTAGTCGGTCGTCAGCGCCACCGCCCTTTCCATCATGGCAACGGCGTGCAGGGCCACGATCAGCCGCTCCTGCGGCAGCTCCTGCATGAGCTGCACGAACCCATGCCCTTCCTCGTTGCCAAGCAGGTTCTCGGCTGGAAGCGACACGTCCTCGAAGAACAGCTCCGAGGTGTCGGCGGAGTCCATGCCGAGCTTCTTGAGCTTGCGGCCGCGGCGGAAGCCCTGCGCGTCGCCGGTTTCGACGACCATGAGCGAAATGCCCTTGGCGCGTTCCTTGGGGTCGGTCTTGGCGACCACCACAATCAGATTGGCGTGCTGGCCGTTGGTGATGAAGGTCTTGGAGCCGTTGAGGAGGTAGCGGTTGCCCTTTTTCACCGCTGTCGTGCGTACGCCCTGCAGATCGGAGCCGGTGCCGGGCTCGCTCATCGCGATAGCGCCGACCAGTTCGCCGGTGGCGAGCTTCGGCAGCCAGCGCTTCTTCTGGTCCTCGGTGCCGTAATGCAGGATGTAGGGCGCGACGATTCCCGAATGCAGCGGCGCGCCGAAGGTGTCGAAGCCGGCGTAGCTGAGTTCGCGGTTGATCACGGCCTCGTGCGCAAAGGTTCCGCCCGCGCCGCCATACTCCTCCGGAATCGAGGCGCACAGGAGCCCGGCCTCCCCGGCCTTGGTCCAGACTTCGCGCGGATACATGTGCGCCTCGTGCCACGCCTCGAAATGCGGGCCGAACTCCGACGCGATGTAGCGCCGGGCCTGATCCTCGAGCAGGACGAGGTCCTCGGTCATCCAGGCCGGACGGGGAAGATTGAGCGGGCTCATGGGCTGCCGGATCGCGGGAACGAATCTGTCCGGGGCCAGAATAGCCGCGCGCGACCCGCAGCGCGAGGCCGCTCTCTATCGCGCGACCGGCCGGGGCAGTATGCTGCCATACCAAACGGACCCACGAATCCGTTCTTCGACGGGAGGATTTTATGGCTGCGACATCTCGCCTGCTGTTGGCGGCGGCGCTTGTTGCCTGCATGGGCCTCGGCGCCAACGCGCAGACCTGGCCCGACCGGCCGGTGAAATTCATCAGCTCGCAGGCTGCCGGCGGCGGCACGGACATGATCGGCCGGATGGTCGCCGACCAGCTCTCCGCCAAGATCGGCCAGCCCATCGTCTACGAGAACCGTCCCGGCGGCGGCAACGTCATCGGCACGCAGGCCGCGGCCCGTTCGGCGCCCGACGGCTACACGTTCTTCTATGCAAGCGCGGCGGCCATCGTCACCGACCCGCACACCTACAAGACCCTGCCCTACGACCCGATGAAGGCCTTCGACCCGGTCTCCAACATCGCGGAAGTCTCGTTCATGATCCTGGCGCACCCGGATGTGCCGGCGAAGACGCTGCCGGAACTGATCGCATACGCCAAGGCCAATCCCGACAAGCTGCAGATCGCGACCGACGGCCCGCGCCGCTTCTCGGGCCTGATCGCGGCCTGGGTCAACAAGCTCGCGGGCACGTCCATTGGCTACGTTCCCTATGTGCAGATGACCCAGGGCGTGCAGGACGTGCTGACCGGTCGCGTGCAGCTCATCATCCTTGCGATCCCCGCCGCACGCGGGCACATCGCGGCCGGCAAACTCGTGCCGCTGGCGGTGACTTCGGGCAAACGCCAGGAGGCCTATCCGAACGTGCCCGCCGTCGCCGAGACCTTCCCCGGCTTCGACTTCGCCGGCTGGTGGATTCTTGCCGCGCCCGCGGGCGTCCCCGCCGCGATCCAGCAGCGGGTCAATCGCGAGCTCGACACGATCCTCAAGGCGCCCGAACTGGTGGGGAAGCTGCGCAACATCGGCTTCCGCAGCCGCGGCGGCGGCACTATTCAAGAGACCAAGGACTATGTCGCCACGCAGTACGCCGCCTGGGGCAAGCTCGTGAAGGAAATCGGCCTGCAGCCGGAGTGAGGCTTCAGCCCTCGCCGTCGAACACGAAGCGGTAGGCCTTGCCGTCGCGTTCGATGGTGCCGCCGGTCGGGCTCGGGAAGTGGGTCGGAAAGATCAGCCGCCCGCTGCCGGCGTTGGCGGCGAGAAAGTTCATGCGCGTGCGCCGCGCTTCGTCCGGATCGACGCAGAACCGCGTGCTCCATTCCGGGTAGCGAAGCTGCAGCGGATGATGCATCAGGTCGGCGATCAAGAGCGCCTCGCGCGCGCCGCCGGTAAGCCGCAGCATCTTCTGGCCGGGCGTGTGGCCGTGCGCGGGCTCGACCGAAATGTCGCTCTTGATCGCGTGCGTGTCGCCGATCATCTCGGCCTGCCCGCTTTCGACGATCGGCAGCACGCTGTCCGTGATGAAGTCGCCGGTGCGCTGCAAGGCCGCCGGACCTGCGTTCCGCCAGTAGTCCCACTCGCGCTGCGCGATCAGGTAGCGCGCGTTGGGAAAAGTCGGCACCCAGCGGCCGTTCTCGAGCCGCGTATTCCAGCCGACATGATCGACGTGCAGATGCGTGCATAGCACGACGTCGATCTGCTCCGGTCCGACGCCTGCCGCGCGTAGCGTGTCGAGCCATGGCCGCTTCTGCATGTGGAAGTGAGGGCGTACACGCTGCTTGTCGTTGCCGCCGCAGGAGTCGACGAGGATGGTCAATCCACCCTGCCGGATCAGGAAGCTCTGGATCGTAAGTCTTAGCAGCCCGGTCGCGCCGTCCTGGAAGCGCGGCACCAGCCAGTCCCGGTTGGCGTCGAGGTGGGCCTGTGTGCAATCGCCGAAAATCTCGAACGGCGGCATCTCCGCGTCATCGAGTTCGACGACACGGTGAAGCGTCGTCGCGCCGATGGTCCAGTGCAATTGCCGGTTCATCGGTGCGGATTATGACTCAAGCTTCCGGTCGAAAGCGATACCGATATGGCCTAGAGTTGCCGCGCCGTTTACGGGGAGACGTCCATGCCGAAAGTGAAGGCGCTAGTGCTGAAGACCGCGGGCCTCCTGCTCGCGCTCACGACTGCCGCCGCCGCGCAGGACTTTCCGACCAGGCCGATCCGCCTGCTGGTGCCGTTCACGCCGGGCGGCAGCGTCGACACCGTCGCGCGCGCGCTTGCGACGCGGCTCGGCGAGCGGCTCGGAAGACAAGTGATTGTCGACAACCGGTCGGGCGCGAGCGGCATCATCGCGACGGAAATTGCGGTGAAGGCTCCGGCCGACGGCCACACGCTGCTGATGATCTCGTTCACGCACGCGGTCAGCCCGTGGATGTACGACAAGCTGCCCTACAACCCGCGCCGCGACTTTGTGCCGGTCACGATGCTCGCCAAGGGCGTGAGCCTCCTGAGCATTCATCCTTCGGTGCCCGCCAATTCGGTCAAAGAGCTGGTCGCGCTCGCCAGGAGCAAGCCGAAGGAATTGCATTTCGCGAACGCCGGCTCGGGCACCTACACGCACGTCTCGTCCGCGCTGTTCGCCATGATGGCCGGCATCGACATCGTGCATGTGCCGTTCAAGGGCACGGGGCCGGCGATGACCGACGTGATCGGCGGCCACACGCAGGTTCTGCTCAACTCCATCGTGACCGCGCTGCCGCACGTGCGCTCGGGCCGGCTCAAGGCGTTGGGCATTAGCGACACCAAGCGCTCTCCGCTGCTGCCCGACCTGCCGACCGTCGACGAGGCCGGCGTGCCGGGCTACGAGGCGACCAACTGGTGGGGCGTGGCGATCGCGGCCGGAACGCCGCCGGCCATCGTCGAGCGCCTGCACCGCGAGATCGCGGCGGTGCAGAACTCCGACGACATGAAGGCGCAATTCGCCAAGGACGGCGCGACGCCGATGCAGCTCAGCGCAGCCGAGTCCGGACGCTTCTTCCTGAGCGAGATGGAGAAGTGGGGCAAGGTCGTGAAGGCGGCGAACATCCAGCGGCAGTGACGCCGCTTACTTTGAGCGTGATCTGGTCCGAAAACCGGTTCCCACTTTTCCGGATCACGCTCAGAACTGCTCAGCCTTCAACTCCATCGTGCTCGCCGCGCCCGACTGGATGCGCGCCAGTTGCGCCTGCGTCTCCGGCAGCACGCGCTCCATGAAGAAGCGCCCGGTGACGAGCTTGGCGTTCATCCTGTCGGCCGATCCGTTGGCGCCGGCCTTCAGCTTGGCGCGCGCCGCCGCCGCCATCTTGGCCCACATGTAGCCGAGCGCAACCAGGCCGAAGAGGTGCATGTAGTCGGTCGAACCCGCGCCGGCGTTCTCGGGCTTGGCGAGCGCGTTCTGCATGAACCACATGGTCGCGGCCTGCAGATGGCCGATCGCCTTGCCGAGCGGCTCGACATAGACCTTCATGCCGTCGTCGGCAGCCTGGTCCTTGATGAAGCCCTGCACCTCGGCGAAGAACGCCTGCAAGGCGCGGCCGCCGTCCTTCGGCAGCTTGCGGCCCACGAGGTCGAGCGCCTGAATGCCGTTCGCGCCCTCGTACAGCATGGTGATGCGCGCGTCGCGCACAAACTGCTCCATCCCGTGCTCGGCGATGTAGCCGTGGCCGCCGAACATCTGCTGCGCCATCACAGTGTTGGCGAAGCCCAGGTCGGTGAACACGCCTTTGATGACCGGCGTCAGTAGGCCCATGTGGTCGTCCGCCGCCTGCCGGGTCTTGTCGTCCTCGGAGCGATGATGGAGATCGGACGCGAGCGCCGTCCACATCACCAGCGCACGCGCGGCCTCGTTGAACGAACGGATGGTCATCAGCGTGCGCCGCACGTCCGGATGAACGATGATCGGATCCGCCGGCTTGTCCTTGAACTTCGCACCGCCAAGCGCGCGGCCCTGCAGGCGCTCCTTCGCGTAGGCCGCGGCGTTCTGGTAGGCGACCTCGGACAACGCAAGGCCCTGCACACCGACGCCGAGCCGCGCCTCGTTCATCATCGTGAACATCGCGGGCAGGCCGCGGTTCTCCTCGCCGAGCAGCCAGCCGGTCGCACCGTCGTAGTTCATCACGCAGGTCGAATTGCCGTGGATGCCCATCTTCTCTTCGAGCGAACCGCACACGACCGCGTTGCGCGCGCCGGGCGAGCCGTCGGCGTTCGGCAGCATCTTGGGGACCACAAACAACGAAATGCCCTTGGTGCCCTCCGGCGCGCCCTCGATGCGCGCCAGCACCAGATGCACGATGTTCTCCGCGAGATCGTGCTCGCCGGCCGAGATGAAAATCTTGGTGCCGGTGATTTTATAGCTGCCGTCCGGCTGCTTCGCGGCCTTGGTGCGAAGGAGCCCCAGGTCGGTGCCGCAATGCGGCTCGGTGAGATTCATCGTGCCGGTCCATTCGCCGGCGATCATCTTGGGCAGGTACAGCGCCTTCTGCTCGGGCGTGCCGTGCGCGATCAGGGCGGCGATCGCGCCCTGCGTCAGGCCCGGATACATCGCAAACGACATGTTGGCCGAGCACAGGAACTCATTGACGATCTGGGTCACGACGATCGGCAGGCCCAGGCCGCCGAACTCAGCCGGCGCGGAAACGCCGATCCAACCGCCCTCGACGAACTGCTTGAAGGCCTCCTTGAAGCCGTCGGGCGTGGTCACCGCGCCGTCGGGCGCGCGCGCGCAGCCCTGCTTGTCGCCGATCCGGTTGAGCGGGGTCAGCACCTCCTCGCAATACTTGGCCGACTCTTCGAGAATCGCCGACACCACGTCGGGCGATGCGTCCGAAAAGCCCGGCAGGTTGGCGTGGCGGTCGATTCCGAACACGTCGTTCCAAAGGAACATCACGTCTTCGACGGGAGCCTTATAGGTCGGCATGGCTCGTTCCCCAGGTTCTGGATCAGGTGCTGGATCAGGTTCTGGATCGGGCAAGTATCCCAAAAGGGCATGTAGGTGCCGTTAAGGGCCGATGCAGGGAAAAGCGAGACGGCGTAGCCCGCTGCCAGGAAAGCCCCGGTGCCCGGCGGGCCAGAGGCTAATTCAACTACAGATAGTATTTTTTTCCTCATGTTCTCAGAAAGCGAGGCCCTGCCACCCGGCCTTCAAAGCGACATCGAGCGCTAATTCTCCGTTCCGGACCAAACGGTTAACCACTTGTTTACCATCGTGAACAAAAGATCGCTCGGGGACATCTGGGCGCGCCTGTCGCCACCTTTTCGTTTGCACGCGCCGGCTCCAAGGGACTTTCGAGGTCCCTGCGTCGAGGCTTCAGCGATCCGAAGGACGGCGTGCGGCATAAACGCAGATCATACCGAGAGCCCGAGAGCGACGACGAGGACGCGATCAGCGACAACCTCGCCGCCGTCAACGAGCGTCTTGACGACCTGACGCGCCAGCTCGAGCGCATGGCGCAGCTTGGCACGGAGCCGCGTGCGGGCGCGGGCGCGCGTTCGACCGATCGCGTCGCAGAAGCGCTGGCACGGCTCGACCGCAGGCTCGACGAGATCGACGAGGACGACGACGTTCACGAGCGCGAACCCGTGCCGCCGCGCCGGCGCAAGCAGGCTCCCCGGCAGAAGGTCGTGCCGCCGCCTGTGGCGCCGCCCGGGCCCGCCGGCTGGGCCGCGCAGATTTCGGCGCGGCAACGCGCGCTCGACGGTGACGTCGATGAACCCGAGCCGGACGCAGACACACCGCCCGTGAGACGCCGGACCGCGCTGCCGGCCGGACCGGACCTTTCCGGTGTCGAGCAGCAGCTTCGCCAGATCACCAGCCAGATCGCGACGCTGCATCAGCCATACGAAGACGGCCTGACCGTCCTTCGCAACGACCTTGCCGAAATCGGCCGATTGTTGACCGAGGCCATGCCCAAGCGCGCGATTGAGGACTTGGAAGCGCAAGTGCGCGCGCTCGCCGAACGCATCGACCGCAGCCGGCAGGCCGGCGCCGACGCCAACGCACTCGCCGGAGTCGAGCAAGGCCTCGCCGAGGTGCGCGATGCGCTGCGAACGCTGACCCCGGCCGAAAATCTGGTCGGCTTCGAGGACGCGGTTCACGCGCTCTCCCACAAGATCGATCAGATCGCGGCGTCGGCCCAGGCGCCGCAGGATCCGCTGGCGTTCAAGCAGCTTGAACAGGCCGTGGTGTCGCTGCGCGGGATCGTCGCCAACGTGGCGTCGGACGGCGCGCTGGCGCAATTGTCCGCCGAGGTGCATGGGCTCGCCGACCGCTTCGAACGCGCGGCCGCGGAAAGCAGCAGCGAGGCGCTGGGCCGGCTGGAATCCAGGATCGCCTCTCTGATGGAGAGCGGACGCACCGTTCCGCCGGAGCTTGAAGGATCGATCCGCTCGCTCAGCGAGCGCCTCGACCGGCTCAATCTGAACAAGGGCGATCAGCTGGCGCTGGAAGCGCTCGAGGACCGCATCGCCAAGCTGTCGGAGAAGCTCGACGCATCGGACGCCCGGTTCGGCAATCTCGCGGCCATGGAGCGCGGCATGGCTGAGCTGCTGGTCCACCTCGAAGTCATGCGCAACGGCGGCGTGCCGCAGCCCGCGCCCGCCGCGGCGGATGGCGCGACCGATCCGATCCATGCTGCCGCGCCGCTGCCGCAGCCCGAGGCTCCGCCATACCAGCTTCAGGCGCCGGCCTACGAGCCGCCTCCGCCCGTGCAAACGCCGGTCGTCTACGCCCCGCCGCCTCACGCCGCCGCCCCGCGTCAGGCGCCGCGGCCGGCCCCCCGCGCATTCCGGCAGGAGCCGATCGATCCCGATCTGCCGCCCGACACGCCGCTCGAACCGGGCGGCGGCGCGCCGCGCCTGCGTCCGGGCTCGCCGGCCGCGCGCATCGCCGCTTCCGAAGCCGCGCTCGGTCAGGCCCGGCCCTCGCCGTCGGATTCCGGCGCCAAGTCGGCCGCCATAGCCGCGGCGCGCAGCGCGGCCATGTCCGCCTACCTCGACGATCCGCCAGGTTCGCCGAAGAGCGACGGCGGCAAGCGTCGCGGCTGGTTCAAGCGGCGGCGCCAGGCCGAGCCGGAACTGCCGACAGTGAAAATTCCGGAGCCGCGGCGCCCCGTTGTCGACGCCGACGAAATTTTGCCCCCGCGCAAGCGCGCGATGAAGCATTTCAAGACGATCCTGATCACGATCAGCGTCGCGATCATCGTGATCGGAGCGGTGCAGACTGCGCTCGAACTGCTGCTGCCCAGCCAGCCATCGTCGCCGCCGCCAGCCGTCGAGCGTTCCCAGGAACGCTCCCAGACGCGGCCCCCGGCGCCGCAAACGCGCCCGTCGCCCGGCCGTCCGATGCCCACGCCCGGCGGCCCGGCGGCTCCGTCCGTCCCGGCGCCAGAACCCGTCGCGCCGGCCGGACGCTCGTCGCTGCTGCAACCCTCGACGGTCGCGCAACTGCCGTTCGTCGACGTGACCGGCTCGATCCCGCCGCAACCGGCGCCGGTCCAGCCCGCACCGCCGCGCACCTCCAGCCCGGCCACCACGCCGGACATCGCACCGCCGCCGGGCGGCCAGACCGACACACTGGCTTTGCCGGCGTCCGTAGGGCCGGCGCTGCGGGCCGCGGTCCTCGCCAACGATCCGGCCGCGTTCTACGAGCTTGGCGCCCGTTACGCCGAGGGCCGCGGCGTCAGCCCGTCGCAGACCGAGGGCGTGCGCTGGCTGCAGCGCGCCGCCAATGCCGGCTTCGCACCGGCCCAGTTCCGGCTCGCGGGCCTGAACGAAAAGGGCGACGGCATCAAGAAGGACGTGCAGGCGGCCCGCCGTCTGTACCTAGCGGCTGCCGAAAAAGGGCACGCCAAGGCCATGCATAACCTTGCCGTGCTTTATGCCGAGGGTGTGGACGGCAGGCCCGACTACAAGGCCGCGTCGCAATGGTTCCGCAAGGCCGCGGGCTACGGCATCTCCGACAGCCAGTACAACCTGGCCATCCTCTACGCCCGCGGCATCGGCGTAGAGGCGAATCTCGCGGAATCCTACAAGTGGTTCGCCTTGGCCGCTGCCAAGGGCGACGCCGACGCCGCCAAGAAGCGCGACGAGGTGGGCTCGCGGTTGAGCCAGCAGGTCCTGACCGCAGCCAAGCTTGCGGCCCAGACCTTCACACCCGAGCGCGAGCCCGCTGCGGCGACGGACCTGAAGGTCCCGCCCGGCGGCTGGGATCGGGCGCCGGCGACGCAGGTCCGCGCAAACCGCCGCCCGCCCGCGCCGGCGGCGCGTTGAATAAGACGTTACGTCCCGCTGTTACATTTAGGTGCAGACTGACGCATTCGCGCCTATACAAAGCCGGGCGCGAGTTGCCGTGATCTGCGGCGACCTGACGCAACAGGCGCGAACCCTGCAATCCCGGCCGGACCGCACGCGTGCAGATCTACCTTCCGATCGCCGAACTGCCCGTCAACATCTTCCTGGTCCTCGCCATGGGCCTGGCGATCGGGTTCATCTCCGGGATGTTCGGCATCGGCGGCGGCTTCCTGATGACGCCGCTGCTGATCTTCATCGGCATTGCGCCTGCGGTCGCGGTCGCAAGCGTCGCGAGCCATATCGCGGCGTCGTCGTGCTCTGGCGCGCTCAACTACTGGCGGAGAAACGCCGTCGACCTTGCGCTTGCGCTCATGCTGCTGGCCGGCGGCATATTGGGTACCGCGGTGGGTGTCTGGCTGTTCACGATGCTTCGTGCGCTCGGGCAACTCGACCTCACCATCGGTGTCTCCTACGTGGTGCTGCTGACCTCCGTCGGCGCGCTGATGATCAACGAGAGCGTACGCGCGATCGTGCGCCAGCAACAGGGCCTGGTCGCCGCACCGCGGCGCGGCGGCACCCATACCTGGGTCCACGGCCTGCCGCTGAAGATGCGCTTCAAGCGCTCGAAGATTTACGTGTCCGCAATTCCGGTCTGGCTGATCGGTTTCGTCATCGGCTTCGTCGGCGCCATCATGGGCATTGGCGGCGGCTTCCTCCTGGTCCCGATGCTGATCTATTTCCTGCGAGTCCCGACCGCGACCGTCATCGGAACCTCGATGGTGCTCACGCTGATCACCATGGCGTCGGCGACCGTCATGCATGCCGCCACCAACCAGCTCGTCGACGCCGTGCTGGCGCTGATCCTGATGATCGGCGGTGTGGTCGGCGCGCAGTTCGGCACGCGCGCAGGCCAGAACATGCGCGGCGAGCGCCTGCGGCTTCTGCTGGGGCTCCTGGTCCTGGCGGTCGGGCTGCGGTTCGCCTACCAGCTCGTGATCCAGCCGGAGGACCTCTATTCCATTCGCATGCTGGGAGGCGCCTGATGCGGCGGCTCGCCATCGCGCTCGCAGCGGCTGCGGCGCTCGCCGCCGGGACGCTTCAGGCGTCCGCCGAACGGCTGATCACCTCGATCTCGAGACACCAGGTGCTGGTGAGTTCGAACTTTACCGGCACCTCGATCGTCCTGTTCGGCACGATCGAGCCTGACACGCCCACCGCGCGCCGCCGCGCCGCGACTTACAATCTCGTCGCCGTCGTGTCCGGACCCAAGCAGACCACCGTAACGCGCCGCAAGGAGCGCGTGCTGGGAATTTGGACGAATGCCGACTCGCGCACGTTCGTCGGCGTTCCGAGCTATCTCGCGGTTTTGGCCAACCGGGCGATCCCCGACATTGCCAGCGCCGATCTCCTGCGCCGCCTTCAGATCGGATTCGACAACACCGTTCTGCCGCAGCAGATCGGCGCCGATGTGGGAGACGTGGCGCGCGACGATCCGTTCCGCGCCAATTTCATCCGGCTGAAGCGGCAGCAGGGCCTGTACATGGAAGTGACGAACGGCGTGACGTTCCTCACTCCGACGGTGTTCCGCGCCGGCATCCCGCTGCCGGCGGGAACGCCGGTCGGCAACTACGATGTCACGGTCCGCGTGTTCGCCGACGGCAACCAGCTTGCACAGGCGAATTCCGCGTTCGAGGTCGTCAAGGTCGGGTTCGAGCAGTTTATCGCAGGCGCCGCGCACGACTATGGCCTGCTCTACGGTATCGCCACCGCGATCATGGCGATCTTCACCGGCTGGCTCGCCAGCGTGATGTTCCGCAAGGACTAGGTCGCGCAATGACGGAGCGGAGGTACCGCCCTTCGTTACCGGCAATTGCGCTCGGTGCGATCGCCGGCATCGCCGCGCTGATGGCCGCGATGACGCTGGTGCCGCGCAAAGCCTCTGAAGCCGGTTTCGGGATCGATACCTATGCGGTGTTCGACAGCCACAGCAAGGGCAAGTTTCACTTCGCAGCCGCCGACGAGCCAGACGTTCTCGAAACCGTCCGGCAACTCAAGGCGCAAAGGATCGTGCTCTGGCTGGGTGCTTCGCAGGTCTTCGGAATCAATGGATACAAACCGCCGGAACGCACGGTCGCATACCGCGTCTTTGATGCGCTGATACCGGACGGCGTGGCCGTAATCGCGGTGACGTTCCCGCAGGCATCGCCGCAAGAACACCTGATTTCTCTCCAGTACATGATCGGCAGATTTCAGATCTCCGGTCTGATCGTGGGCGCCGCATTCGGCGACATGCGTCACAACAGCGTTCGACCCAACGTCGCAGGCCTGCTTGACGACACGCCGACGCGCGAGGGTTTGCGCGCCGTCGGCTCGCCGCTTGCGACGGCGCCTCTCGGTGCGTCCCAGCCGGCGGTTGCGCAGCCGGACCGAAGCGCCAGCTTGGCGGAGCGCAGCGAGGCCCACCTGACGCGCACACTCGAAGACTGCTGTGGCTTTGAGACGTTTCGGCAGACCGGCCGGGCCTGGATCCTCCTTGGACTGCAGGACACCAGGCGCGGTATCGAGAGCCTGCGCGCCAGATTGACGCGCGACTTGAGCCGTTACCGGGTCGGCATGGTCGAGCGGCACTATGCAAACAACCGCTAGGCCTGGCGACACATGCTGGACATTGCCCGGATGCGGAACATTCCGGCGCTGGTTTACATTGCGCCGCGGCCGACCGACTTTTTTCCGTTCGACCCGACGGCCTACGCGGCGTTCAAACAGGACCTTGCTGCGCTGGCTGCGGAGCGCGAGGCCGGTTTTGCAAACATCGAGGATGCCGTATTCCCTGACGACAAGTTCGGCATGGCGGATCTCGCATTCGGTTTTTATGCGCGCGATCCGTTTCATTTCTCCGCCGACGGGCACGCGCAGATGGCCGACGCGCTGCTTCCGCACATCCGCCGCCACATTGTTGAGCGTCGCGACCGCCGATGATCTTCAATTCTCTGACATACATCGCGTTCCTGTTCGTCGCGACCGTCCTGTACTGGATGCTGCCGCGCGGCCCGCGGCTTTGGATGATCTTTCTGGCGTCGATCACGTTCTACGGATTCTGGAGCTTCAGCTTCGTGCCGCTGCTGATGGCCTCCGTGGTCCTGGACTATGTGGCGGCACTTTGGATCGCCGCCTTGCCCGACGGCCGGAAGCGCAACGCGATCCTGACCGCCGCGATCGCGGCCAACCTGGGCTTCCTGTTCGTCTCCAAGTATCTCGTGTTCGTCCTCGGCCAAGCGGAGGGCCTTGCGCGATGGCTCGGGATTGAACCGGGAATCGGATTTTCCCTGCCATTCCACGTCATCCTGCCGCTCGGCATCAGCTTCTATACGTTCCAGTCGATGAGCTACACGATCGACGTGTGGCGACGTGCAATCGCGCCGACACGCGATTTCATCCTGTTTGCGGACTATGTGCTGTATTTCCCGCAACTGGTGGCCGGGCCGATCCTGCGCGCGGGCGAAGTGATCTGGCAGCTCGACCGCCGGCCGGAGTTCTCCTGGAGCCACGTCTCTGCCGGATTGCAGAGCGTCATAGCCGGGCTGTTCCTTAAATGCGTCCTGGCCGACAATATCGCGCCGCTGGTCGACTCCGGATTTGGCGCTCGCGACGGAAGCGACCTCGGCGCCGTCGATGTCATCGTCATCTCCTTCCTGTTCGGATTTCAAATCTACTTCGACTTCGCGGGCTATTCGCTGATCGCGATCGGATCGGCCCGCATCATGGGGCTTCGCTTCCCGAACAACTTCGATTTCCCCTATCTCGCCGCAAACCCGCGGGACTTCTGGCGGCGCTGGCACATTTCGCTTTCAAGCTGGATACGCGACTATCTTTACCTGCCGCTATGCCGCGTTCGCGGCCGGTCTCATTCCGAAGGCGGACTTGACGTCGCGCCGGGCGCGGACGCCGGGCGGCGGCGGCGCACTATGGCGCTCTGGGTTACCTGGACGCTGATGGGCTTCTGGCACGGCGCGAACTGGACATTCCTGCTGTGGGGCTTGTGGCACGCGGCGCTGGTCTCGCTGCACCGTCTGTTCGCGGCGCGCCTGCCTTGGAGCGTTCCGGGGCCGTTGTCGTGGGCTGCGACCTTGCCGCTCGTGATGCTCGGCTGGATTCCATTTCGCGCAACGAGCCTCGATCATGCACTGGAACTCTGGGGGCGGCTCCTGGTCTGGGAAGGCTGGTTCCATAAGTCAGCCCAGGGTGGCCTGCCGATCCGGCTCGCCCTGCATCGCGACTCGTATTACGTGGCAGCGATCGTCATGATTCTGATCGTCGCGGCATGGGCCGTGCACCGATATGTCTTGCCGCGAATGGGCGACCGGCCGCGTATGAATTTGGCGCTTCAAGGGATCGCAATGGCCGTGGCAGTGCCGTTGATCGTCCTGTTCCTGCGCCCGATCCACCAGTTCATCTATTTCCAGTTCTGATCGCCGCGTTCAATCCGGCAGGCAGTGCCTGCCTGCGACCGCATAGACGCGCCGCTCTCCGAGCATGTGCGCCGTGAACGCGAGCGTCGTGAACAGCTCTGCGAACGCGCGATCCCGCACATTGAGCCCGCCCGCATAGGCCCCGAACGCCGGCATCACGACGCGCGAGCCGTCGACCGCGAAGCAGCGGCGGCTGACCGACCGGCCGCGCCGCGCCACCCGCGCCACCGGGTGCAAGTGGCCCGCGATCTCGCCAGTGGCTTTCGGCGACGGCAGATGCCGGAACGTCACCGCACCGACCGGCAGCGCCGCGACGAAGCGGCCGCCGATGCCCGCCGCAGGCTCCGGATCGTGGTTGCCCGCGATCCAGACCCAGTCGCGGCCGCGTTGCAGGCCCTTGAGCGCGGCGCGGTCGGTGTCGGCGAGCCGTGCCGGGCCGCCGCCGTCGTGGAAATTGTCGCCGAGCGCGACCATCACGCGCGGCGCATAGCGCGAGATGAGGCGCGACAGCCGCGCCAGCGTCGCCGCGGTATCGTAAGGCGGCAGCAGGATGCCACGTGCGGCGAAGCTCGAACCCTTTTCCAGATGCAGGTCGGACACCGCCAGCAGGCGATGCTCGGGCCAGTACAGTGCACCGGCCGGATCGGCCGCGAATTCCGCGCCGGTCAAGTACAGAGGCGAATCGAGCCTTTCGGGGCGCCGGGCCGGCGCGGCAACGGAAGCAGGCTTTGCCGGCACGATGGCCTACCTTTGCGGCGCTTTCGGTTTGGCCTGCTGGCGGGCCGGTTTCTTGTCAGCCTTCTTGTCGGGCTTGGCCGCGGCCTTGCCTGCGGTGAACAGAAGCCGCGCGGCCTCGCCTTCCACGATCAGCCGCTGGCCGTCGACGCGCCAGCGCTGCGCCGACCGCAACGAAGTGAGGAAGGCCTGCTCGGTCTTCATGCGCGCACCGCCGCAGGACTTCCGCGTGGTCGCGATGTTGACGATATCGATCCGGTCCTCGCGGATGACGACGCCGGCATTCCAGGTGTTGCATCCGGCGTTGCCCGACCCGCGCAACTCGTCGCCGCGGCGCGTGACCGTCAACGTGATCCCGGACTTTTGAACGTCGAAGCCGCTGATGGAGATCGCCCGGTAGGCTGTATCCAGCGGGAACCCGCGCGGCGCATCCTGCGCGGCCGCTGGAACCGCCATCGCGAAACAGGCCAATAACAAAGCGACGATGCGCATCATTCCATCGCCTCCTTGATCAGATCGCCGGCCGCCTCGGCCATCACGTCCTCCGCCGCCTCGCCATAGACCGGTTCGCGGCCGATTTCCAGAAGCGCCGGCACCGCGAGCGGAGACACCCGGTCGAGCGATTTATGGACGATTCGGCCCTCGATGCGCGAGAGCATTTCGCTCAAGCGCCGGATGTCGAGCAGCCCGGTCGCGGCGTCCGCCCGCGCCGCGCGCAACAGCAGATGGTCGCCCTGGTGCTTGCGCAGCACGTCGTACACGAGGTCGGTCGAAATCGTGAGCTGGCGCCGCGACTTTTCCTCGCCGGGAAAACGCTTCTCGATCAAGCCGGCAATGATGGCGCAGTTCCGGAACGTGCGTTTCATCAGGGACGATTCGGCAAGCCAGGCCTCCAGGTCGTCGCCCAGCATGTCGGCGTCGAACAGCGCGGACAACGACAGCTCGCCGTTGCGGATGCGCTGAGCGATGTCACCGAAGCCCCAGACCGCCAGCGCATACTCGTTGGCGACGAAGCCGAGCGGCTTCAGCCGCGCGCGCTCGAGCCTGCGCGTCAGCAGCATGCCGAGCGTCTGGTGGGCGAGCCGGCCCTCGAACGGATAGCAGACGAGATAATGCTTGTCGGCGCGCGGGAAGGTCTCCACCAGCAGGTCGCTCACGCCCGGAACCACCGAGCGCCATTGCTGGATGCTGAGCCACTCGCGCACCGGATCGGGCAGCGCCTGCCACTGCCGCGGATCGGCCAGGATGCCGCGCACGCGCGCAGCGAGATAAGTCGACAGCGGGAACTTGCCGCCCTCGTAGGTCGGGACCTTCGGCTCCTTGGCGGTGCTGCGCGAGACGTAGACCTCGTCCTCGACGATGGCCTCGAACTTCAGGATTTCGCCTGCGAACACGAAGGTATCGCCCGGCACCATCATCTCGACGAAATACTCCTCGACCTCGCCGAGCAGGCGGCCGCCGCGCGCGATCGGACCGGTCGACCCGGCGCCGCTTGCACGCGAGCGCACGAGCCGCACCTTCAGCATGTCGGCCTCGACGATGGTGCCGACGTTCATGCGGTAGCGCTGCGCTACCATGGGATGGGCGATGCGCCAGCGGCCGTCTTTCGTCTGCCGGACCTTGGCGAAACGCTCGTAGGCTTTGAGCGCGTAGCCGCCGGTTGCGACGAAGTCGACCGTGGCGTCGAAATCGGCGCGGGTGAGCCCGGCGTAAGGCGCCGCGGCCTTCACCTCGCGATAGAGATCGTCGGCCAGGAACGCCTCGCCGCAGGCGCAGCCCAATACATGCTGCGCCAGCACGTCGAGCGCGCCGGTCCGCAATGGCGGTGTGTCCTGTGCATTTTCTGCGACCGCCGCGATCGCGGCACTGCATTCCAGCACCTCGAAGCGATTGGCGGGCACGAGAATGCCGCGCGAGGGCTCGTCGAGCCGGTGGTTGGCGCGCCCGATCCGCTGCAGGAGCCGCGAGGAGCCTTTCGGCGCGCCGACGTTGACGACGAGATCGATGTCGCCCCAGTCGACGCCGAGGTCGAGCGACGACGTGCATACCACCGCTCGCAGGCGCCCGGCGGTCATTGCGTCTTCGACCTTGCGGCGCTGCGCCACGTCGAGCGAGCCGTGATGCAACGCGATCGGCAGCGTGTCGTCGTTCAGGCTCCAGAGCGCGTTGAAGATCATCTCGGCCTGACTGCGGGTGTTGACGAACACCAGCGTCATCTTGTGGCGCTTGATCAGTTCGTAGATCTGCGGAAACGCATGCGCCGCGGTGTGGCCCGACCACGGCAGGTATTCGCCCGGCGCCATCATGGTGACATGCGGCTCCGCCCCGCCGTCCGCAACGACGAGATCGGCGCGGCGCGCCTCGCCTTCGGTCTGCGGCACGAGATAGCGGCAAAGGTCATCCGGCTCGGCCACGGTCGCGGACAGGCCCGTGGCGGTGAGCCCAGGAGCGAGCCGGAACAGCCGCGCCAGACCGAGCGAGAGCAGATCGCCGCGCTTCGACGTCACCAGCGCGTGCAATTCGTCGAGCACCACGCGCTTGAGATCACCGAATAAATAGGGCGCGTCGGCGCTCGCCAGCAGCAGCGCCAACTGCTCCGGCGTGGTCAGAAGAATGTCCGGCGGATCGCGGCGCTGGCGCTGGCGCTTCGAGGCCGGCGTGTCGCCGGTGCGGGTCTCGATGCGGATGGGCAGTCCCATCTCGCGGACCGGCGTCTCCAGGTTGCGCGCGATGTCGACGGCAAGGGCCTTGAGCGGCGAGATGTAGAGCGTGTGCAGTCCGGTCCTTCGCCCAGAGCGTGCACGCGCCATGGCGGAAAATTGCTCGCTCAATTCCACCAGCGTCGGCAGGAATCCCGCCAGCGTCTTGCCGCCACCGGTCGGCGCGATCAGCAGCACAGAGCGCCGGTCGCGCGCCCGCGCCAGCAATTCGAGCTGATGGGCTCGGGGCGTCCAGCCGCGGGCGGAAAACCAGCGTGCGAAGCGCTCGGGCAAGAGCGCTTCCGCCGGCATTGCGAGGTCTGCGATGGCGCTGGCGGGTTGCAAGCGGCGCGGTCCTGATTTCCAATCGCAGCCTACCATGGGCTTCTATTCGGCAATTGTACGACCGCTGGCCTTCCATCTGGAGGCGGAGCGCGCGCACGACACGGCGCTCCGGCTCGGCGGCGCGTTGGCATGGGCCGCGCCGGCGCTCCGGCCGCTGCTGTCAGTCAACGATCCGCGGCTCGCGACCGAAGTCGCGGGCCTGAAATTCCCGCATCCCATCGGGCTTGCGGCGGGCTTCGACAAGAGCGCCCAGGCGATCGAGCTTCTGGCGTCGCTCGGCTTCGGCAGCCTCGAGATCGGGTCGGTGTCGATTGACCCCTCCGACGGCAATCCGAAGCCGAGGCTTTGGCGGCTGCCGCAGGACCATGCCCTGTTGGTGCACTACGGCCTGCCGAATCACGGAGCACGGGCTGTGGCCGCGCGCATTGCCGGCGAGAAACTGCCGGTGCCGCTCGGGGTCAACATCGCCGTCACCAACCGCGGGCCGGGCGCGCCGCCGCTTTCCGCCGAGCGCATCATCGCCGAATACGCTGGCGCCGCGCGGCTGCTTGCGCCGCACGCCGACTACCTAATGCTCAACCTGAGCTGCCCCAACACCGAGGACGGCCGCGACTTTTTTCTCGACGGCCGCAACATCGACGCCTGCCTTGCGGCGCTGGGTAAACTCGGCCTCCAACTGCCGGTTTTCGTGAAGGTGTCGTCGCTCGGCGGCGTCGAGGCGGTCGAGCGCGTGCTCGCCGCCGCCGACCGGCACGCCTTCGTCAAAGGCTTCATGTTCAACCAGCCGCCCGGCAAACCGGAGCGGATGCGCACGCCGGAGGCGCTGTGGCGGCATCTGCCGGGCACGGTCGCAGGCCTGCCGTCGCTCTACCGCCCGCCGGAACTCTGCACCGCCGAATGCTTCCGCCGCATGGACCGCAGCCGCCACGTGCTGCTCGCGGCGGGCGGCGTCGATTCGGCCGAGAGCGCCTACGCCAAGATTCGCGGCGGCGCGTCGCTGGTGCAGATTTTCACCGCGATGGTCTATGAGGGGCCGCTGCTGGCGCGCCGCATCGCGCGCGGGCTCTCGCGGCTCTTGGAACGCGACGGCTTCAAGTCGGTCGCGGACGCGGTCGGCGCGGACGTGCGTTAACCCGCTACGGCCAACAGGCCTGGCACCGGCACGCCTTTCTCGGTGCGGGTCGAAACGGATTGCGCTTTCAATACGCGCAATCCCGCACCTTCGATTGCAGCACGCACATGTTCGGCGCCATGGGCGTAGCGCAATGTTTCTTGCAGCCGCACGCCGGGATCGTCATGGGTCTCGACCGTGAAGGCGAACAGCCCGCCGGGCTTCAGCACGCTCGCCACAGCGGCACAAACCGGCGCGAGGTCAGCGACATAAACGAACACGTCGGAGGCAAGGACGAGATCGTAGTCTGCAGCCGCTTCGCCCGCGAGGAACGCCATCAATTCGGCAGCGGCAAGACGGTCGTAGACGCTCTTGCCGAGCGCCTGCTCGATCATGCCGGGCGAAACGTCAACGCCCGTGAGCCGCACGCAGTACGGCTTGAACGCAACACCGGCGAGCCCCGTGCCACAGCCGAGATCGAGCACCGCCTCGAACCGCATCGACGCCGGCGCGAGTTCTTGCACCGCCTCCAGAAGCAACTCCGGTCCGCGATAGCCGAGCCGCCCGACCAGCGCCTCGTCGAATTCCGGCGCATGTTGGTCGAACAGCCGGCGCACAAAATCCGCGGCCATGGCCGACGTCGCCCGACCCACGCCGAGCCTTGCAAGATGCAGCCGCGCGCCGTGGCGATCCTCGGGGTCGGCGTCGCGCGCCGCCACGAACGCCGCGATAGCGCCATTGCGGTCGCCCGTCCGCTCGCGAATCGTCGCCAATGCGAACCACGCCGCGGCGAAGCCCGGCGCATCCTCGACAACCTGCCGAAGGATATCGGCGGAGGCCGCCGCATCGCCGCGGTCGAGATAGTCCAGCGCCCAGCGATAACGCCGGTCGGCGACCAGATCGCCGGACGAGACGAACACGGGCTGCACGGACATCGGACGGCTGTTCACAACCTTGAAAGCGCCGCGATCATTCCATGCTAGATTGGCCTCCGACGCAACGGAGGTCCGAATGGCCGGACGACTCGATAATTTTCTCGGTGGATCGCCGCTTGCAGTGATTTTCAAGCTGGTGCTGCTGTCGATTCTGATCGGCGTAGTTCTCTCTGCGCTCGGCCTCGACCCATGGAACATCGTCAAGAGCATCCAGAACCTGGTGCGGGCGATCTGGGACATGGGTTTCGACGCGATCCATATCGTCTGGCGCTATTTCCTTCTCGGCGCTGTGCTGGTGATCCCGATCTGGCTGGTGCTGCGCCTGATCCGGACGCCGAAGGGCCGCTGAAATTTCCGCGCAGGCGACAATCGACGCGACGGCCGTCACCCATCGCCGGGTATTCGCGATCGCGGCGCCGGCGATGCTCGCCAATCTCACCACGCCGCTGCTCGGCGTGGTCGGCACGGCCGTCATCGGGCGGCTCGGCGAGGCGCATCTGCTCGGCGCGGTCGCGCTCTCGGCGCTGGTGTTCGACTGCATCTTCTGGCTGTTCGGGTTTCTACGGCTGAGCACGGTCGCGCTGACCGCGCAGGCGCTGGGGGCAGGCGACGCGGCCGAGCAACGCACGGTGCTGGCGCGCGCGTTCCTGATCGCGGGCGTCATCGGTCTTTCGCTGATCGCGCTGCAGGTGCCGCTGGCCGCCCTGATCTATCCAGCGATGGGCGGCAGTGCTGCGGTGACTGAGGCCGCGCAGGCCTATTTCTTCATCCGCATCTGGTCGGCGCCGTTCGTGCTGGCGAACTATACGATCCTCGGCTGGCTGATCGGGCTCGCCCGCGCCGGCACCGCGCTCGGCATCCAGATCGCCGTCAACGTGCTCAATATGGCGATCACCGCCACGCTGGTGCTGGCCTACGACTGGGGCGTCGCGGGTGCGGCCATGGGCGCGCTGATTGCCGAATCCGCGGGCACGGCGCTCGGCCTCGCCGTGGTCGCGCTGCTGTCGCGCGGCGGACGAATCGAGCGCGCGGCGGTGCTCGACCGCAACAAGCTCGTCCGCCTGCTCGCCATCAACCGCGACATCATGATCCGGACCGCGGCGCTGATCGCGGCGTTCCTGTTCTTCACCGCACAAGGCGCGCGCAAGGGCGACACCCTGCTCGCGGCCAACGCCGTGCTGCACAACTTCACCCTGATCGGCGCCTTCTTCCTCGACGGCTTCGCCACCGCGGCCGAGCAGCTCTGCGGCCATTCGCTCGGCGCGCGAAACCGCGCGGCGTTTGCGCGCGCGGTGCGGCTGATCGTCGGCTGGGGCTTTGCGTTCGGCGTTGCGGCCACCATGGCGTTCTTCGCCTTCGGCGGCCTGCTGATCGACCTGATGACCGCGAGCCCTGAGGTGCGGGAGGTGGCACGGACCTTCATGGGACTTGCGGCGCTGGCTCCTGTCGCGGGCGTTCTGGCTTTCGCCTTCGACGGCATCTACGTGGGCGCCACCTGGACCCGAGACATGCGCAATCTGATGCTGCTGTCGCTCGCGGCCTTCCTCGCCGCGTGGTGGCTGCTCACACCGCTCGGCAATGCCGGGCTGTGGCTGTCGCTGCTGGTGTTCTTCGTCGCGCGCGGCGCGCTGCAAGGCGCGCGCTATCCGGCATTGCTGCGCGCGACTTTCCGGACCTGATCAAGCCGGCCAATCCTCGGCCGTTACCGCCGCGGCATTGACACCGACGAGGTCGGACAGGGCCTTCGCCTCGCCGCGGTCGAGCAATGCAACCAGCGCCGCCTTGATCTCGTTGACGAGGCCAAGCCCGCGGAAGACGAGCGCGCTGTAAAGCTGCAACAGGTCCGCGCCGGCGCGCATCTTGGCGATCGCAGCAGCACCCGAATCGATGCCGCCGGCTCCGATCAGCGGGAACGCGCCTTCGACCCGCACGTAGGTCTCCGCCAGCATCCTCGTCGACAGCGCAAACAGCGGCCGGCCGGACAGACCGCCGCCCTGCCTGGCGGTGTCGCGGTCGCGCAGGCCCTTGGGCCGGCCCACGGTCGTGTTGCCGACGATCATGCCGTCGATCCTGCGCGCGCGCGCCACGCCGACCATGTCGTCCAGCTCGGTGAGCGTGAGGTCCGGCGCGATCTTGAGCAGCACCGGCGTCGGCCCCGCATGCGGCACGACGCGGTCGCGCGCCTCAACGATGCGTCCGAGCAGGTCGTTCAACGCCTCGGCGCGCTGCAGGTCGCGCAGGCCGGGTGTGTTGGGCGAGGACACGTTGACGGTGACGTAGCTTGCGACCGGCGCCACGGCTTCGAGCAGCCGCACATAGTCCGCGCTGCGATCGAGCGAGTCCTTGTTCGCCCCGACGTTGACCCCGACGATGCCGCCTCGCCCGGCCCGGGCCGCGAGCCGCCGCAGCGCCACGTCGGCGCCATGGCTGTTGAAACCGAACCGATTGATCACCGCCTCGTCGGGCTCAAGCCGAAACAGACGCGGCCGCGGATTGCCCGGCTGCGGCAGCGGCGTCACGGTGCCGATTTCGACGAAGCCGAAGCCGAGCCGCAGCAGCGCGTCGGCCACCTCGGCGTGCTTGTCGAAACCCGCCGCCAGCCCGACCGGATTCGGAAAATTCAGCCCGAAGGCGCGCACCGAGAGCCGCGGATCGTCCGGCGCGGGGCGGCCATGCGGCGCCACCTTGAGGGCCGCAATGGCCAGCGTATGGGCGGTTTCCGGATCGAACGCCCGCAGCACAGGCCGGGCCAGCCGGGCGAAAAGTCCAATCACGGCGCGCTCCGGGCTAGTGGCCCGATTCCAACATTCGCATCCCGTTTCGGCATGCGTGTTTGCGAATGTTGGAATCAAAGGACCACTAGTGTCGCGATTCGGAAGTTCGCCTGAATGCTCTGCTTATTCCGTAGCGAACTTCCGAATCAAAGCGACACTAGCAACATTATGATTCTAGTGTCCCTTTTGAACCCGAAGTTCGCAATCGAGCTTGCCGCGCAATCGGGCGAACTTCGGGTTCGGGACACTAGCAAATATATGTGCTCGTGGAGCTTTGGATTTGACATTCGCTTCGCGGGTTCGCGACAAGGTGGGTAGCGAATGTCAAATCCGCTCCACGAGGGCGCGCGGACCCTATCGGCCTGAGCGGTGTTCATCAAGCAAGGCACTGGACAGACGCCTTGCAAGGCTATAATTCCTAGTACTGGATCAAAGTCTTAGCACCCGAGTCGAGAGGCACCGATGCCGAGCGCCCCGCTGACGCACAACCAGATCTGGACCGCACTCGACCGGCTCGCAGCGCGCGCCAAACTGTCGCCGTCGGGCCTTGCCAAGCGGTCCGGCCTCGACCCCACCACCTTCAACAAGTCCAAGCGCATCACGCCGGACGGAAGGCCGCGCTGGCCATCGACCGAATCGGTCGCGAAGGCCCTGGCCGCGACCGGCGTCAGCGTCGAGATCTTCGTGTCGCTGATCGGCGACTCCAAGGGCTCGGCGCAGGCGGTACCGCTGATCGGCTTCGCCGAAGCCGGTGCCGGCGGCTATTTCGACGACGGCGGCTTCCCGGTCGGCAAGGGCTGGGACGAGATTGCGTTTCCCGCGGTCAACGACGAGCACGCCTACGCGCTGGAGATTTCCGGCGACTCGATGATGCCGGCCTACCGCGACGGCGATGTGATCATCGTGTCGCCGGCGGCACCGGTGCGGCGCGGCGACCGCGTCGTGGTCAAGACGAAAAAGGGCGAGGTGCTGGTCAAGGAGCTCAAGCGCCAGACCGCCAAGCTCGTGGAGTTAAAGTCGCTCAACGCCGCTCACGCCGACCGCTCGCTGTCGCTCGACGACGTGCTGTGGATCGCGCGGATCGTTTGGGCGAGCCAGTGATCTTCCTGCGAAACGGAGGCATCGCATGACGTTGCAAACGATCCATCCGAACGCATGCCCCTGCTGCGAGGACATGCTGCGTGGCCGGCTGAGCCGCCGCCGCTTCATCCAGACCGCGGCCGCCGGAAGCGCGGCGGCGTTGCTGTCGCCGTACTTTGCGGTCGCTGCTGAGGGAAATTACGAAGCGATGGTGCTGGCCTGCATCGACCCGCGCGTCCAGGCGCCGGTGCGGCGCGCCATGGTCCGGCGCGGGCTGTCGGGCCAATACAGCCAGTTCGTCATCGCGGGCGCCGCGATCGGCGTCGTCGCCGAACCTTTCAAGGACTGGCACAAGGCGTTCTGGGACAATCTCGCGACCTCGATCCAGCTTCACAAGATCAAGCGCGTGATCGCGCTCGACCACCGCGACTGCGGCGCTGCCAAGATCGCCTATGGCGCGGACAAGGTCGCCAATCCGAAGATCGAGACCGAGACCCACCGCGCCGCGCTTGCCGAATTCCGCAAGCAGGTCGCCGCGCGCCATTCGGCACTCAAGGTCGAGACCGGGCTGATGGCTCTCAACGGCCGGATCCAGATGTTCGCGTAACGGTTGGCCCTTACTGCCCCGTCCAAAGCATCCATCCGCCGCGCGCGAGGTAAACGACGGAAAGTCCGTAGATGATCCAGAGCGTCCATTGCCGGAAGCCGTGGTCGCTCATGCGCTCGACCACATAGGGCGCGGCCATGGCGCCGATCAGCGCCAGCACGATGGCCGGCAGCCACATGGTGGCGCTCAGTTCGCCGACGCCTGCGATCGAGCCGAAATAGAGTCCCCGCAGCACATGGCTGAAGGTCTGCGTCACCGCCTTGGTGGCGTTGGTGGTCTTGCGGTCGAGTTGGCTCTTCTGAAAGAAGATATCGAGGAACAGCCCGCCGACGCCGGACAGAAACTGGATCACCGTGGTCACCACGCCGGTGAACACCGGGACGCCGCGCCACTCGATGCTCGGCCGCATCGACTTGGGCAGCACGTCGACAAAGAACGGCATGGCGCCGAGCAGGATGTAGACCACTGCCTTGTCGGGCACGTAGGCGATGGTCCGCATGACCGCGAAGGCTACGATCGCGCCGGCGAAATAGCCCCAGAAGATCGGCCACCGCACGAAGCTGCGCCAGTGAAAGGCGCGCCAGCCGTTGGTGCCGAGCTGGATGATCGAGAACAGCACCATCGCGGTGGCGACGTCGAAATAAACGAGCAGCACGCCGAGCAGCACCATGCCGCCGGCCATGCCGAACACGCCGGAGATGAACGACGAGACGACGATGGTGGTGCCGATGATGGCGAGCGCTGCGGCGGTCATCGGCGCGGGCTTAAGCCGACCGCGCCAGCGCGCCGTCGATCATGTCGACGGTGTTCTTCAGCCCGTACACCGCCACGAACGAACCGAAGCGCGGGCCTTTCTCCTGGCCGAGCAGCACCTGGTAGAGCATGTTGAACCAATCGAGCGAGACGCCGGGCTTGCCGTCCTTGGCCTTCTTCTTCTCGTCGAGGAACGGCGGCCGGCGGCCGATCTCGTAGACCACGTCCTGGATTTTCTCGGCCGGCGCGTCGACCGGCAGTTCGCCAAGCGCGTCGCGCAAGTCGAGCAGCGCCTTGCGCTCGTCCTGGCTCGGTTCGCGGAACTTCTTTTCCGGCAGCACGAAGTCGCGAAAATAATGGATGGCGTATTCGACCGCGGCGTTGAGCTTGGGATGCGTCTGCGGCGTCACGCCGGGACGATAACGCCCGATGAATCCCCACAGCGTCTCGGCATTCTCCGCGTTCGACGACGACACCAGCGTGAGAAGCATCGAGAACGAAATCGGCATCGAGGGCTTGGGCGGCTCGCCCGTATGAATGTGCCACACCGGATTGGAAAGCCGTTGCCGCGCGTCCTGTCGCTCGTAGCCATCGAGGAACTGCTCGTACTCGTCGACATGACGCGGGATGACGTCGAAGTAGAGCCGCTTCGCCGACTTCGGCTCGCGGTACATGAACAGCGACAGGCTCTCGGGCGAGGCGTAACGCAGCCATTCGTCGATGGTGAGCCCGTTGCCCTTCGACTTGGAAATCTTCTGGCCCTTCTCGTCGAGGAACAGTTCGTAATTGAAGCCTTCCGGCGGCATGCCACCGAGCGCGCGGCAGATCTCGCCCGAGAGCTTCACCGAGTCGATCAGGTCCTTGCCGGCCATCTCGTAGTCGACGCCCAGCGCGACCCAGCGCATCGCCCAGTCCGGCTTCCATTGCAGCTTGCAGCGCCCGCCGGTGACCGGAACGGTGAAACGCTCCTCGGTGCCGGGCTCCTCGTAGGTGATGGTGCCGTGCCTGGCGTCGTGCGCCAGCACCGGCACCTGCAGGACGACGCCGGTGCGCGGATCGATCGGCAGGAACGGCGAGTAGGTCTGCGCGCGCTCCTCGCGCAGCGACGGCAGCATGATGTTCATCACCGCGTCGAAGTTTTCGAGCATCTTGAGCAGCGTCGCGTCGAAACGGCCGGATTTGTAGCACTGCGTCGACGACAGGAACTCGTACTCGAAACCGAAATGATCGAGGAACGCGCGCAGCCGCGCGTTGTTGTGCTCGCCGAACGACGGGTGCGTGCCGAACGGATCGCGCACCTTGGTCAGCGGCTTGCCGAGGTCCTCTGTCAGCATCTCCTTGTTCGGCACGTTGTCGGGCACCTTGCGCAGCCCGTCCATGTCGTCGGAGAACGCGATCAGCCGGGTCTTGACCTTGTCGTCGGTCAGCACGCGGAAGGCATGCCGCACCATGGTGGTGCGTGCGACCTCGCCGAAGGTGCCGATGTGCGGCAGGCCCGAGGGCCCGTAGCCGGTCTCGAAGATCACCTCGTCTTTGGGCTTGCGCTTAAGCCGCGCGACGATCTTGCGCGCCTCCTCGAACGGCCAGGCGTTCGACTGTTCGGCAAGCTCGCGCAGCGAGGCGGCGGTTTCGGCAACGGACATCATGGGCTCCGGGGACGGCCCCTTCATAGGAACCGGCCGAAGGGGCGTCAATCGCCGGCCTGAAACGTGCAGGTCTACAGCGGGCTGTCGGGATGTGCGGGATGCGACCGCAGCTTCATGGCGTCGCCGAACACGCCGAGCGTGATGGCGCGAGCGAGATACTGGGCCAGGCAGATATAGCCGGCCTCGCTCTGCTGAAACTCGTCCGGGATCAGTCCGCCGCCGCTGCCCTTGGCCTGATTGAGCAGGCGCTGCGCCTCGTAGCGCCGCACGATCATGACGTTTTCCCGGGTGGCGATCGTCCGGAGCAATTCCCGGACCGCCTTGTAGTTCGTGTCCTGCTCCATGCGGTCGACATACTGCAGGCCGACCAGCACGACGTCGACCTTGTGATCGCGCAGCCAGCGCAGAGTCTCGACGACCGTGTTCTCCAGTTCGTCGAGCGGCACGTAGGCCAGCGCATCGTTGGTGCCGACCTGCCAGAGCACCAGGTCCGGCTCGGTCAATGCGACCTCGTTCTGAATGCGCGCCGCGGCTTGCGCCGACAATTCGCCGGAGACTCCGCGGTTGATCATCACCACGTCGAGACCCTTGATGGCGTGCTGCAGGATCTCCCTTGCCTCGTCGGTGTGTCCGCCACGCCTGGCGGTGCGCCGCACCAGCGTCGACGCGCCGATGGCCAGAATCTTGATCTTCTGGTGCTGCCGGAGCGCTTCCGAGACGTTGGGCAACGGCGACTCGACCGCAATCGCAGCATTGCCGACCTGGCAATCCTGCGAAAACGGCGCCGGCATGGGCGGCGTGCCCTGCAGCGGGGCCGCACTCTGCCCCTGCGCCGACGGCGCGAGGAGCAGCGCGGTCAGGATGCAGGCGCCGGCGAGGACGCCAGCGAAGACACCCTTGTTCCCCTGCGTGCCTTGAAGCTCTCCCTCCATTCCGGAAGCCATGCGGTAAAGACCAGGATCGCGATGCCGAAGATTACCACAGCGGTATCGACCGCAATATTGCCTTGGAAAATGAAACGTATGATTTGCCCGGCCAAGCTCAAGATTGAGCCCATGCAAAATACGTACAGCGAGTTGCGCCCCAGCATCGACAGGACCTCGACCAGGCGGGATGCAAACCGCAGGATGTATGGGTAGGTCACCGACATCACCGCGATCAACGCCAGGAATTGGATGATCCTGGGCGGCGTGACATAGGTCTTGCTGAGCAGGAAAAACAGGCGCGGCTGCGGGAATTTGGTCGGATCGGGCCACCAATTATAGAGCACCACGAACAGGCCGGCGACGACGATCGGCAGCGCGATCAGCCGGATCGGGAATATGTGGCGGCGCACAAATCCGCCGACGCCGTCCTCCCGCGCCAGCACGAATCCGAGCACAAACACGAGCTGCCAGGCCAGCGGATTGAAAAACCAGCCGCCCTCCACCGGCCAAGTTGGCACCGAGATGCGGAACGTCAACGTGACCGCGTAGACCAGCAGCGAGATCGGGAGCAGCCAGTTCGGGGCGTAGCGGTCGATCAGAACGATGACCGGGGCCGCCATCATCAGGACCACGTACAGTGGCAGGATGTCGAAATAGCCGAGCTGGTGGGTGAGTAGCGCAAGTCCGACATGCGTCGGCACCGGATCCTGAAAGATGGCCGCCGCATTGTGCCATTCCAGCAGCAGCGGGTTGTCGCGCCACAACGCCACGCCCGCCAGCATGGCGATCGCAACCATGGTGATCATCACCTGGGCGGCGTAGAGCGTCAGAGCGCGGCCGCTGACCCGCAATACGATGTACCAGGCGGTGGGCTGGTTGCCGGGCGATCCGACCATGTAACGCATGGCCCAACCGGCGAGGAACACGAACAGGTCGGCGGAATCGGAAATCGAATAGTTGGCGTGCGTGAAGCGCGAATAATAGATACCTGGAATGTGGTTGATGAAGATCGCGACCAGCGCGAGGCCGCGCCAAAAGTCGACGGGATTGGCTTGACGGCTCATCCGAAGTCCAAGATCGATCGGGCCCCGATAAGGTTAGAACCCGCGCCGGGCTTTGAATAGCGCCGACCGCGAGGTTCCACGATTTTTGATTTCCGGCGCGGCCGTCAGAACGGACCAATCGGGAAGTAGCGTAGCCACAGGTCGCTGAAGCGGCCACGCTCCCACAGCCGGAACAACGCCCAATTGAACGCAAGCCGAAGCGTGTCGTTCCCGCGCCTGACGGCGATGCCGACACCCTCCCCGAAATAGCGGCTCTCGGTGAACGGGCCGCCCTTGAAGACGCAGCAGCCTTGGGAGTCGGTGCCGTTGAGCCAGAACGCCAGCGAGATGCCGTCGCCAAACAGGAGATCGACGTCGCCGCGCCGCAGCGCCTCCCGCGCAAGTTCGGCGGAGGCGTAGGTCCGCAGATCGGCTTCCGTGAACAAGGCTTTGAGGAAGGCTTCGTGCGCGGTGCCCGCCACCACTGCAACTTCGCGGCCTTCGAGCTGCTCCGGCCGCACGTCGTCCAGCACCACGTCCTTGCGGGCCACGAACCGCGCCGGCGTGCGGTAATAGGCGTCGCTGAAATCCGCGCGCTGCCGGGTCTGTGCGGTGACCGCGATCGAGGCCATCACGGCGTCGCCGCGATTGTCGTTCAGCGAGTCCAGCACGGTGTCGAAACGCCGCATCTGGATCGTGCACGGCACCTTCAGCTCTTCGCAGATCATGCGCGCCAGATCGACGTTGAAGCCGGCGGGATTGCCGTCGGGCCCGGCGTAGTTGAACGGCGGGTAGTCGATCTCGGTGAGGAACCGGATCAGGGTGATGCGCGTCAGGTCGGGGCGCTCGGGCCGCCGCTTGGGATCCCAGAACCCCGGCAGCGTGACGGCCGCGCCCGGCGCGGGACCTCCCGACTGCGCCGCAGCCGGGTTAGCCGCCGTCCAGGACCCGACCTGCAGCACGGAATGAGCCACAACCAAAAGAAGAACAAACGTTCTTATTCCCGCTTTCAAAAACATATTTATCATCGCAGGTTGTATCGAACGGCCGGGACCAATCGCCCGGCCCTTTTATAGCTCAATCGTTCGATCGGGGCAGCGTCGGGAATCGGTCGGGGGGCCGGGATGGCGTACCGGGAGGGGGACGGCGCGGTCGTCGACCGCAGCCGCCGGAGGGTTCGTTTCGCGGCTGTGCCGGTCCTGCCGGCCGCATCCGGCTATTTCGCAAAGCCGGATTGGCCCGTACGCGCACGCCGCGCGCGCGCCGCCCTGCCCCGCTGTCCCGAACTCGACTGCCTCCGCCGCAGCATCGCGCCGGGTGTTCTGGCATTCGCGGAACTGCGCGCGGCGGAAGCGGGCGTGGGCGCCGACGAGGTTCTAATCGCGGCGGGGATCGTCGACGAGGAGACCTACGCCAGGGCGCTCGCCGCCGACCTCGGCATTGCGTTCGAGCCTCTGGGTAGGATCGCGCGCAGGCAATGCCCCGCTGCGGACGGCCACTTGATCGCGGCAGCATGCACCGGCCTCCTCCACGTTGCCGCCGCCGGCGAACTCATCATCGTCGTTGCGCCACACCTCGTTGACAGCCGTCGGCTGATCGCCGCGGTCCGGGCCAGCAACGGCCTTCGCACCCGGATGCGGATCACCGGCGCCGGACGGTTGCGACACTTCGTGGCCCGGCACTGCGCCGGCGAGATCGAACGCCGCTCGGTCGATGCATTGCGGACGGCCCGGCCCGCGTTATCCGCGCACAGCTCGCGCCCGCGGCGGCGCGCGCTGTCGGCCCTGGCCGCCAGCGCGGTGCTCGCGCTGACCGCGCCGGCGACCGCGCTGGTTGTCGTAGAGGTCGCGTTGGCGGCGGTGTTTCTCGCCTGGACGGGATTGCGAGTGTTCGGCCTGTTGAGCGAGCGCATGGCGCGCTGGCGGCCGCACGCCATCGCGGACTCCGACCTGCCGGTCTACTCGGTGATCGTGGCGCTGCACCGCGAGGCCGCGATCGTACCGAAGCTCGTCGCATCTCTGCAGGCGCTCGATTACCCGGCGGAGAAACTGCAGATCGTCCTTGCACTGGAGCCGGACGACACGGAAACCCGCGACGCAATCGTCCGGCTCCGGCTCGGCGCACCGTTTGAGATTGCGATCGCGCCGGTGCGCGGACCCCGTACCAAGCCGAAGGCGCTCAACGCCGCGCTGCAGTTTGTGCGCGGCACGTTTGTCGCCGTCTACGATGCCGAAGACCGGCCGGAGCCGGACCAGCTTCGCCGCGCGCTGGCAGCCTTCGTAGCCAGTGACCGGCGGCTGGCCTGCGTGCAGGCGCGGCTTACGATCGACAACACCGAAGACTCGTGGTTGGCCCGGATGTTTACGGCGGAATACGCCGGGTTATTCGATGTTTTCCTGCCGGGACTCGCCGCGTGGCGCCTGCCGCTGCCGTTGGGCGGATCGTCCAACCATTTCCGGGCGGCCTCGTTGCGCGCGATCGGCGCGTGGGATCCGTACAACGTCACCGAGGACGCCGATCTCGGAATGCGGCTGGCGCGGTTCGGATATCGTACGACGGTCATCCCGTCGACGACCCATGAGGAAGCGCCGGCTCAATTCGGTATTTGGCTCCGGCAACGCACACGCTGGTTCAAGGGCTGGATGCAGACCTGGCTGGTGCACATCCGCACGCCGGTCCGCCTCCTGCGCGAACTCGGGATCTCCGGTTTCGCCGTTTTCCAGCTTGTGGTGGGCGGGACCGTTCTCGCGGCGCTGGTGCACGCGCCGTTCGCCGCCTACCTTGCCTGGGAGATCGCGACTGCGCCGGCAGGCGCTATCCTCACGCAGGCGCTCACCGCCATCTACGCAACATCGCTGTTCGCAGGCTACCTGATCGCGGCAATTCTGGGTCTGATCGGCCTGGCGCGCCGCGGGCTTATCGGTAGCGCCTGGGCACTGCTGCTGATGCCGCTCTACTGGCTGCTGCTGTCGGCGGCCGCGTGGCGCGCGCTCTATCAGCTCGTCCGCGATCCCTATCGCTGGGAAAAAACCGAGCACGGGTTGGCGCGAAATTCGCGGCTGGCCAGGATCACGCGCCCACAACCGACGGTCACAGGTAACGGCGCAGGTCATCCGCGGCGTCCTTCGGGCGCCGCTTGAGGCTGAAGGGCGCGACGAAGCGGCCCTCCTTGTTCATCAGGTACACGATGGTCGTGTGGTCCATGGTGTAGCCGCCGCCGTCGAGCGGAACCTTCTTGGAATAGACGCGGTAAGCCCGCTCTACGGAACGGATCGCGTCGGCGTCTCCGGTGGCCCCTACGACTCGAGGGTCGAAGCTCGACAGATAATCCTTGAGCTTGTCCGGAGTGTCGCGCTCCGGATCGACGGTGACGAACAGCGCGCGCACGCCCTTGGCATCCGGCCCGAGCTCGCGCAGCACCTCGGAGACCTCGAACAACGTCGTCGGACACACGTCCGGACAATGGGTGAAGCCGAAGAACACCAGGAACGGATTGCCCTTGAGGTCCTGATCGGTGATCGGCCTGGAATTATGGTCGGTCAGTTTGAAGGGGCCGCCGACTGCCGACTGAAGCACCACCGGTGCGGGGCTGCGCCCGGTGACGATGAAGATCACCGCAAAGAACAGCACCAGACCTGCGACGAACGCGCCTAGGAGCAGCAACAAGCGTGCGGTACGGGGTCCCATGGTCCCGGGGCCTCAGCCGAAGCAGGCCACGAAGCCCGCCCGGATCATTTCGAAGAACACCGTCGTGCCGTAGTGCGCCCAAAGCGCCACCGTCCCGGCCAGAATCAGTCCCGCGACAGTCGCGGCCAGAACGATCGGTACCGCGGAGCGCGTCGTTATGGCCTCGGACATGGAACGGTCTCCCGACGGGCGGCCCCGGCAACGCTTGCCTCCGGCCGCGCCGGCAAACCTTCACATAAGACCGATCCGGAGCGCCGGCAACCCGCGCCTGGGCCGCACCGCCAAACGCATCGAGGCACCGCCCGGAGGGGACAGCGCCTCGGATCGTGGGTGCAACGGTCGTGGCGTCCTATGACGCCAACGCGGTTGGAGAGTGGTCCGCGCCGTTGGTGCGTGCGGACGGGCTGCGGCGTGTGGCTGCGGGCCGCGACGCACCTTGGGCGTGCCCGCCGTCGATGCGGAAGAAGCTCACCCGCTCGGTCATCGCCTGCGACTGCTGCTCCAGGGACTTGGCGGCGGCGGCGTTCTGCTCCACCAGCGCCGAGTTCTGCTGCGTCACGTGGTCCATCTGGGTGAGCGCACGGTTGACCTGATCGATGCCGCCGGCCTGCTCGGCGCTGGCGTAGGCGATCTCGGACACGATGCCCGCAACCCGCTTGATCGATTCCACGATCTCCTTCAGCGAGTCGCCGGCCCGGTTGACGAGCTGCACCCCCGACTGCACCTGCGACGAACTGTTGGTGATCAGGTTCTTGATGTCGTTGGCCGCCTGCGACGACCGTTGCGCGAGGCTGCGCACCTCCGACGCCACCACCGCGAACCCCCGCCCCGCTTCGCCCGCCCGCGCCGCCTCCACGGCGGCATTCAAGGCCAGCAGGTTGGTCTGCCGCGCGATCTCGTCGATCACCCCGATGATGTCGGAGACCTGCCGCGACGACTCCTCGATCCGCGCCATCGCCTCGATCGCCTGCGTCACCACCTGACCCCCTCGGCCCGCGATCTCGTGGGTGTCGACCGCGAACTTGTTGGCCTGCTGGGCGTTCTCGGCGTTCTTCTTCACCGTCGCAGAGATCTCCTCCATCGACGCCGAGGTCTGTTCCAGGCTCGCCGCCTGCTCCTCGGTGCGCTGCGACAGGTCGGTGGTGCTGGTCGAGATCTCGCTCGCGGTGCTCGCCACCTCCCGCGTCGCGGTCAGGATCGAGCTGATGGTCTCCTGCAGCTGCGCAATCGTGGCGTTGAAGTCGTCCTTGATCTGGGCGTAGGCCTCCGTGAACCCGCCGTCCAGCCGATACACCAGGTCCCCGCTCGACAGCTTGCCAAGCCCCTCGGCCAGGTTCTGCACGATCCGCATCTGCTCTTCGGCGGTCTTGGCCTGGGCCTGGGCCTGCTCCTCGGCGGCCTGCGCCCGGGCCCGCGCCTGCTCCTGCTCGGCCTTGGCCTGCGCGTCGGCGTTCGCCCGCCGCTCCTCGTCGGCCAGCCGCTTCTGTTCCTCGGCCTGCTTGCGGTGCTCCTCGGCGTCGCGGCGCTGCTCCTCCGCCTGCGCCTCCAGCCGCTTCTTCTCCACCGCCGCATCGCGGAACACCACCACCGAGCGCGCCATCGAGGCGACCTCGTCCTTGGTGCGGATTTCCGGCAGCGCCAGTTCGGTGTCGCCCGACGTCAGCCGGCGCATGCTCTGGTCGATCGCCGTCAGCGGCTTCACCAGCCGACGCTGCACGTAGAACATCCCGATCGCGCCAGCCGCCAGAATGCTCACAAGCGCGACAATCAGGAGAAGATTGCGATTGTGGCCGAGGCTCGACAGCAACTGCTGCTCGCTCTTCGACATGCTGCTCTCGGCCGCAGTCACGAGTTCGCCCACCGCCTTGTCGAGCGCACCCTGGATGGTGGCGTTCTCGGTGACGGCGCGGTTCGCCGCCATATTGGCCTGCAGTTCGCTGTTGCGCAGCGCAAAGATGCCGTCGGCGGCGGTTCCAAATGCGACCAGCTGGTCGATCATCGCGCCGACTTCCTTGTCGCCGATCGACTTGGAGACCTTCCTCAGGAGGTCCGCCGCGGCGACGAACCGCTCGCGGATCGGTGTGAGCCCGCTCGCTTCGCGCGCCACCACGCCTTCGCTGATCAGGCTGGTCAGCAGATGGGTCTGCGATGCGGTCTCGAGCGAATTGCGCAAGGCGGCGATCTGCGTGCCGGCAAGGGTCTTAAGCAATGCGCCCGACTGCTTGATGGCCTCTTCGCCCGCCATCATCATGGCGAGGTTCAGGTCGTCGACCACCTTGTTCAGCACGCTCGTCAGCAGCACGTGAGCGCGGAAGATGTGGCTCAGCCGCTCGGCGCTTTCGGTTTCGGGGCGGCCGGAGGTCTTGAAGTCGGCAAACGACATCAGCGTCGTGACCTGCTTCCTGAGCTGCTCGACGTCGGGGTCGGATGGCATGTCGGCCAGGAGCTGACGCACGCGCTCCGCAGTCGAGGTATATCGCGTCTCCAGAACCCCGAGCAGTTGCGGCGACGACGCCGCAGCGCCCGCCACCAGCAGACCGGACACGAGGTTGATCTCGGACACGACGTTCAGCGTCGTTTGCAGCCGCTGCAATCCGCCGTCGATGAACGATCGCGTGGCGCGGTTGCCGACCTTTGCGACGTCTTCGACCGCCGAGGCCACGTCGGCATGCGACTTGTCCACAATCGGCGCGAGCTTCTCGGATATCTTGCCGTGCACCTGGTGCAGCTCGTGCTGCTTCGCGGCGATCTTGGAGCGCAGCTCGGTCCGATTGATGATCGCCCGCTCCATCGCCTGGAGATTCTGGTCCAGCTGGCGCGCCGAATTCTCGACCGCAGAGAAGGAGGCGTTGCCTTCCTGCTTGGTCTTCAGCCGCTCCACGATCGCAGCCAGGCCGCGACGCCGCTCCGACATCGTGTTGGCGATCGTGCGCTGCTCTTCGACGGTTGCCGCACCGACGAAGCGCGCGGCGGCGGCCGCGATCTCTCCGGTCATGCCCGACATCCGCAGCGCGTCCGCCATCATCGGCACATCCGAGCCGGCGACCTGCCGGAATTCGCGTTCGATGGCCGAGAAGGACACGATCGCGACCCCGGCCGCGACAACGGTCATCAGCGCCACCGCGCCGAAGGCCGTTTGCAGCTTGCCCTTGACGCCGAAGCGAATGGCGCCGTCCGTCTTCGCCTTCGCCGCAGGCTTGGCAGATTTCGCGTCGCGCTTATTCCGGAGCTTGAACATCGGTCCCCCAGAGTCCAGTGGTCGCCGCGGCGGTGAAACCGCGTACGGGATGGCAGGTGAGTTTCGCAATTCCCGATCCGGCCTTGCCGCCGCCGGCAGTTGCGACTGCGCGTGCAAGGACGTCCCGCAACCTCGGGATGCCGCATGCGACCAACGCAGAAGCCAATGTCCGCGGCCTGCACTGCACGGCGTGTCCCCTCCATTCGTCAGCTTTGCCGGAGATTTGGCCGGAAGCGGCCGCCTCGCGGGTGCCCGACACGGAACCAGGAAGTTTGAGGGACGCTAGAAATTTATGACTAATAAATGGTTAACGCCTTATTGATTAACGCCGCCGGTTGCCCGGCGGCGTTTGTGCGATGGGTCGCTCGATCGTCCGCGTTCACGAGGCTATCGCGACGGGATCATGCCCGTTGGCGCCTTTGTGACGGGCGGACGGGCTGCGGCGGCCGGCCGCAGTCCGCGACGCATCCTGGGAATGGCCGCCGTCGATCCGGAAAAATCTCACCCGCTCGTTCATGCCTTCCGACTGCTGTTCGAGGGACTTGGCGGCGGCGGCGTTCTGCTCCACCAGCGCCGAGTTCTGCTGGGTCACCTGATCCATCTGCGCCAGCGCCTTGTTGACCTGGTCGATGCCGCCCGCCTGCTCCGCGCTGGCGTTGGCGATCTCGGAGACGATGCCGGCCACACGCTTGATCGATTCCACGATCTCTTTGAGCGAGTCTCCGGCCCGGTTCACGAGTTGCACGCCCGACTGGACCTGCGACGAGCTGTTGGTGATCAGGTTCTTGATGTCGTTGGCGGCCTGCGATGAGCGCTGTGCCAGCGAACGGACTTCCGAGGCCACCACCGCGAACCCGCGGCCCGCTTCGCCCGCCCGCGCTGCTTCCACCGCGGCGTTCAGCGCGAGAAGGTTTGTCTGGCGTGCGATCTCGTCGATCACCCCGATGATGTCGGCGACCTGGCGTGACGACTCTTCGATCCGCGCCATCGCCTCGATCGCCTGCGTCACCACCTGCCCGCCCCGGCCCGCGATTTCTCGCGTGTCGACGGCGAACTTGTCGGCCTGCTGGGCGTTCTCGGCGTTCTTCTTCACCGTCGCGGAGATTTCCTCCATCGACGCCGAGGTCTGCTCCAGGCTCGCGGCCTGTTCCTCGGTGCGCTGTGACAGGTCGGTCGTGCTGGTGGAGATTTCGCGCGCCGTGTTTGCGACCTCGCGGGTTGACGTCAGGATCGAGCTGATGGTCTCCTGAAGTTGCGCGATCGTGGCGTTGAAGTCGTCCTTGATTTGCGCGTAGGCGTCGGTGAAGCCGCCGTCCAGCCGGTACACCAAGTCGCCGCTCGACAGCTTGCCGAGACCCTCGGCTAGGTTCTTGACGATCTGCGCCTGCTCTGCAGCGGTCTTGGCCTGGGCCAGCGCCTGCTCTTCGGCAGCCTGCGCCCATGCGCGGGCCTGCTCGCGCTCGGCCTTGGCCTGGGCCTCGGCGTTCGCGCGCCGCTCCTCGTCGGCCAGCCGCTTCTGTTCCTCGGCCTGCTTGCGGTGCTCCTCGGCCTCGCGGCGTTGCTCCGCGGCCTGCGCCTCGAGCCGCGTCTTTTCAACCGCCGCGTCACGGAACACCAGCACGGCCCGCGCCATGTGCCCGATTTCATCGCCACGGACGACGCCCGGAACCTCCATGTCGTGCCTGCCCTCGGCCAGTTCGCCCATGGTCGAGACCAGGGCCGCAACCGGGCGCGTGATCGACAGCGCGATGATGACGGTCAGCACGCCGGTCACGGCGAGAAGTCCGAGGAACAGTCCGGCCAAGCCCAGGAAATCCGAGAAGGCCTCATTGAGGACCGCGCGGACGGCGGCCAGGAAGTCGGCCGCCAGCCGGTCTTCGACCGTTTTCAAGGTATCGATGTATCTCGTCGCCGCTGCGAACCACTGCGGCCCGGCTATGCCTCCCAACTCCTTGGTGAACGGTGCGTTTGCACCGACCGTGCGCATGCGCTGGAACTCGTCGACGGCCGTGCGGCGTACTTGGCAAGACAACGTGCGCCGATCGGGCGCTGCAAAAATTGGGTCGGGACTGTGACGAACGGGGCGCGCGTAGCGACGCAAGCCGGAGGGACGTTCGGCGGCAAAAGCTGCGGCCCGGCAGTCCTAAAATTTCACGGCCATAACTAGGAATTGATGGTTAATGACCCGTTAATATCTTGGGAAATCTGAATAATCTGAAGTATTAACATGGATCAGAATGGCGAGCCCCAAACAACAACCAAAGTATATCAAGGATTGAATTCACGTCATTCCACAACCGGATGTCGGAGAATGATCCGGCGCTGGAGCGGGCGAAGGGAATCGAACCCTCGTATGCAGCTTGGGAAGCTGCCGTTCTACCATTGAACTACGCCCGCATTGCTGGGCTTTCTAGCACAGCCCGGAAATTTTGGCTCCCCTTTTGCTCAGATTCAACAGCCGGACGACTTTGGGCGAGCGACCAGTCAATCCGCCAAACCGTGTTCGTCAGGTACGATGCGGGTTGAGGGAGGACAAAAATGAACGAAGAAAGACGACGAGCTCTCAATTCAGTCTGCGACCGGTTTGACTTATTGGTCGTCGAACTCAATGAGATTGTTGCAGCAGAGAACCGGCTTCAGCCGCCTAAGCCTTGAAGTGCTTCGAGAGCTTGAGGCCTTGCGCCTGATAGTTCGAGCCGATGCCCATGCCGTAGAGCGTTCGCGGACGCTCGGCCATGCGCTCGTACACCAGCCGCCCGACGATCTGGCCGTGCTCCAGAATGAACGGCACTTCGCGCGAGCGCACCTCCAGCACCGCGCGCGCACCGCGCCCGCCTGCGCCCTCGTAGCCGAAGCCGGGATCGAAGAAGCCCGCGTAGTGCACGCGGAATTCGCCGACCAGCGGATCGAACGGCACCATCTCGGCGGCGTAGTCGGGCGGCACCTGCACCGCCTCCTTCGAAGCCAGGATGTAGAATTCGTCCGGGTCGAGGATCAGGCTCTTGTCGGCGCGCGCCGGGATCGGCTCCCAGTAATCCACGACCGCGTGCCCGTCGCGCTTCTCCACGTCGATCAGGCCGGTGTGGCGCTTGGCGCGATAGCCGACGATGTTGTCAGGGCCGAGACCTGCGAGATCGACGCCGACTGCGATCCCCTCGCCGACGTCGGCCTCGGCGTCGTCGGTCAGCCGCTCGCGCGCGTGCAGGTCGCGCAGCGCCACGGCGTCGAGCAGCGCCTGGCCGCGGCGGAAGCGGATCTGCGACAGCCGCGTGCCTTCGCGCACCAGCACGGGAAACGTCTTCGGAGAGATTTCCGCATACAGCGGCCCGCGATAGCCCGGCCGGATGCGGTCGAAGCCGCGCGTCTCGTCGGCGATCACACGGGTGAACACGTCGATGCGGCCGGTCGAGCTTTTCGGATTCGCGGCGGCGGAGACATCGTCCGGCAGTGCGAGATTCTCCTGCAACGGCACGATATATACGCAGCCGGTTTCCAGCACCGCGCCGCCCGCGAGCGGAAATGCGTGCAGCTTCAATTCTTCGATGCGCTTGGCGACGGTGGTGCGCGGCCCCGGCAGGAAGCTGGCCCGCACCCGGAACGCGGTGTTGCCGAGCCGCAGGTCGAGACTCGCAGGCTGGATCTGGTCGGGCGCGAACGGCGCGACGGGCCGAATCCCGCCGGCCTCCGCCAGCTCGGCGATCTGGAAGTCCGGAAGAATGCCTTTGGCGGCCATCGGCGGGCGCCCTTGCAGCAGCGCGGGTCGGGTTTCGCGATTGATCTAGCCCGCCATGCGGCTTGACGGAACGCCGCCGCGACCGTAACAATCCATTTATCCCGTGGTCATTTGAGCCGGCCGGCTTGCAGCCACGTAAAACAAATCGCTAAAAGGCCGGGGACGCGTGTGCCCGGCCCGGAATTTCCGGCCGGGTTTTTGTTTGGCCAAAGGAGGCCCCGCATGTCCGCGTCGACGACGCCGAAGTACCGCCCCGAAACCCGCTTGGTGCAGTCGGGCATCCTCCGCTCGCAGTTCGGCGAGACCTCAGAGGCGCTGTTCCTGACCCAAGGCTATGTCTACGACAACTCGGCGCAGGCCGAGGCGCGCTTCAAGGGCGAGGACCCCGGCTACCAGTACTCGCGCTTCGCCAACCCGACCGTGCACATGTTCGAGCGGCGGATCGCCGAGTTCGAAGGCGCGGAGGCGGCGCGGGCGCTGTCCACCGGCATGGCCGCGGTGACGCTGGCGATGATGGGCCAGGTCCGCGCCGGCGATCATATCGTCGCCTCGAAGGCGATCTTCGGCTCCTGCCTCTATGTGATGGAGGAGTACCTGCCGCGCTTCGGCGTTTCGTCCACCATCGTCGACGGCAACAACCTCGACGCATGGCGCGCGGCGATGCGTCCCAACACCAAGACCTGCTTCCTGGAGACCCCGACCAATCCGAACCTGGAGGTGCTCGACATCGCCGAGATCGCCAAGATCGCGCATGCCGCGGGCGCCACGCTCGTGGTCGACAACGTGTTCTCGACGCCGCTGTGGCAGAGCCCGCTCGAACTCGGCGCCGACTGCGTGGTCTATTCCACGACCAAGCACATCGACGGCCAGGGCCGCTGCCTCGGCGGCGTGGTGCTCGGCTCGCAGAAGTTCATCATGGACAACTGCCACCAGTTCATCCGCCAGACCGGCCCGTCGATGTCGCCGTTCAACGCCTGGGTGATGCTAAAAGGCCTGGAGACTCTGCCGGTGCGCGTGCGCCAGCAGAGCGACAGCGCCGGCAAGGTCGCGGAAGCGCTCGCCCATCATCCCAAAGTGTCGCGGCTGATCTATCCCGGAAGGCCGGACCATCCGCAGGCGCATATTGTGAAGAAGCAGATGCGCGGCGGCTCGACGCTGGTGGCGTTCGAGGTCAAGGGCGGCAAGAAATCGGCCTTCGCGTTCCAGGACGCGCTGAAGCTTATTCGCATCTCCAACAACCTCGGCGACGCCAAGAGCCTGATCACCCATCCGGCGACCACGACGCACCAGCGCATCACCCAGCAGCAGCGCGACGAACTGGGCATCAGCGACGGCATGGTGCGGCTGTCGTGCGGCCTGGAGCACGCCGACGACATCATCGACGATCTGACGCAGGCGTTGGCGAAGGCGTAAAGCGCGGCTACCGCCGAGTGCGGACCGTGGCGGTCAGGGTCTGCCGCGTCGCCGCCTCGGCGACCGCTTCCGCGAGCAGCTTGCCGATGCAGCCGTAGCTCCAGTCGTTCATGTGCAATTCGTCGGGCGACAGGAACGTGCTGAACGGAATATCTTCGGTCAGCCGCCAGTAGCGCATCACGGCAAAGCGCTGGAACAGTCCGGCGCGCGCCTGCCGCGCGGTGGCGTCGATCATGTCCACCATCCGGTTGGCGTCCTGCTTGTCGATCACCTTCGGCGCGTATTGCGGATTCATCAGGATCGGATCGACGCCCGCGGAGCGGATGCGGTTAAGCCCGTCGATCAGCATTTCGATCGAAGGCCCGACCGGCTGGCCGCGCAGGACCGAGTTGCTGCCGACCTGCCAGACCACCAGATCGGGCTTCTCGGAGAACACCTCGCTGTCGAAGCGCGCCAGCATGTCGCGCATGGTCTCGCCGCCGATACCGCGATTGACCACCCGCACCTGGGCGCGCGGGTAGATCGCCTTGAACTCGGCTTCGAGCCGCGACGGATAAGACCGCGCGGGCGAACTGGCGCCGGCCCCTTCGGTCGACGAGGAACCGATCGCGACGATGGTGATCGCCAGTCCCGCGGCGAGCCGCTGGCTGGTGCGCTTCAGCGGCTGCTCGAGCCGGGTCAGTTCGGCCGGAGCGACGCACGGGTGGTTTTGCGCCGCACCCTGGGCCGCCGCAGGCAGCACGGCCGCCATCAGCGCCAGCGAGGCCAACGATCCAACGAACCTGGGAAGTGCCGTCATCGACCAGCCGCCAAAAGGTGCCTTGCTGCGGGATCCGTATTCCCCGACAGTGCAGCGTTCCTATCGAAGATTCCTAAACGTCCCCGTAAGCGATCCCCGGGCATTTTCTTAACCGCTTGCGCCGGACCGGTCTTGATCGGGCGCAAAACGTCCTGCCCTATTAAGATGAATAAATATCATTTTGCCCGGCCGTCCGTCGAGCGGCAAAAAACGTGGTCGGCCATGCAGTTATGGAATTGGACCGCGTAAACGTGCCGGCCGCACTGCATTGCAGCCATGTTTCCCGGGGGAAATCGCCGCCCGATTGAATTGCCTCTCGGAGGCGGGCTATTGATCGCGCCCGTCGGACGAGAACGGAATCGAACGGCCCAGCGCCCCATGTACAGCACCGTCACCCGCAACATCGAGGTCAAGGTCACGCCGCGCTTCATGAACGAGCGCTCGTCGCCGGAGAACGGCTATTATTTTTGGGCCTACACGATCGAGATCACCAACCGCAGCCCGGATACGGTTCAACTGAAAACGCGGCACTGGAAGATCACCGACGCCAACGGCCGCATGCAGGAGGTCCGGGGCGAAGGCGTGGTCGGCGAGACGCCGGTGCTCGAACCGGGCAAGTCGTTCGAGTACACCAGCGGCGTGCCGCTGCCGACGTCCTCGGGCTTCATGGCCGGCACCTACGGCATGGTGTCGGCCGCCGGCGAAGGCTTCGACATCGAGATTCCGGCTTTCTCGCTCGACAGTTCGAACGCCAAGCGCACGATCAACTAGTGGTCCAATTCTAACATTCGCATCCCGTTTCGGCAGGCGCGTTTGCGAATGTTAGAATTAAAGGACCCTAGCAAGTATATGGTGCTAGTGGAGCTTTGGATTTGACATTCGCTTCGCGAGTTCGCGGCCTAGCGGGTAGCGAATGTCAAATCCGCTCCACTAGCGCGGCGCGCAAAGCTCGCCCTTAAACACCCGGCAGGCACCCGCGCAGGCGGTTGAGCGCGGCGCGCGGCAGGAGCGCGAGCGCAGTTCCGGACACCGCGAAGTCCTGCAACGCGATCATGCGCGCTTCGGGCAGCGCGATGCAGCCCGCGGTGCCGACGTTCGGCGCTTTCCAGACGTGGATGAAGATGCAGGAGCCGGCGCGCGAGCGCGCGTCGGTCGGATAGTTCACCACCAGCCCGCGGCGGTACATCGGCAGAATCTTGCTCATGTTCTCGGCGTCGACCTTGGGTCCGACCAGGCGGCGCGATGTGATGGTGTTGTAGGCCGGCGACGAGAGGTCATGCACGCAGATCGTGTCGCTCGTCACCGGGATATGTCCCGGCCGCGACGACGGCACGGTGCCGAAACTGTGCCCGATGGCATAGACGCCGGCCGGCGCGCGCTTGTCGCCCTCGACCTTGATCGGCTCGCCGGGGCGCGAAAAGTTGCGATAGAACTGCGACCAGCCCATGCCGGCACGGCCGATCAGCGCCGGCTCTGCCGCGCCGAGCGCGCGCCACGGCGATCGCGGACCGGCCCGCTCGAACAACTGCATGCGGGCCGCGACCGAATTCATCCCGTCGGCGGTGACCATGACCAGCCGCCGCACGCCGTCGAGCGGCGCGGGACAGCCGCCTTGCGCCAGCGCCTGTGGCGCGGCCATCGCGGCGAGCGCAAACGCCGCGGCGATGCGCGTCGCGCGCCTCATGGGCCGGCGCTCCGGGATTCGGGCGCTTCGGCGGCAGGCATGGGCTCGTCCCGGATTTCGTCGGGCGCGAAGCGATACTTGGCGCTGCAGAACTCGCAGGTCACCGAAATCGCGCCGTCCTCGACCATGTCGTCGCGGTCGTTCTGCGGAAAGCTCTTCAGCATCGCCGCCACCCCGTCGCGCGAGCACGAGCATTGCGCCGCGATCGCACTGTCGCGGAACACCCGCACGCCGCGCTCGTGGAACAGCCGGTACACCAGCCGCTCGCTCGACAGCGACGGGTCGATCAGCTCGACGTCCTCCACCGTCTCGATCAGCGAGCGGCCTTCGACCCAGGCATCGTCCTCGGCCACCTCATGCGCCGCGGTGCCCTCCGGCGCATCGCCCGGATCGAGATCGGCGACGCGGGCTCGCTCCGGCGCCTTCGGCAGGAACTGCAGCAGCATGCCGCCGGCGCGCCAGCGGTGGCCGGCGCCCGCGGACAGTTCCTCGCCGACCGCGAGCCGCACCCGGGTCGGGATCTGCTCGGAGCGGTGAAAGTATTCGTGCGCGGCGTCCTCCAGCGATCCGCCCTCGAGCGCCACCAGGCCCTGGTAGCGGCTCATGTCCGGCCCCTGGTCGATGGTCATGGCGAGATGGCCGCGGCCCATCAGCGCCCCGGCGGAAACCGCGCCGGCGTCGATCGCGCCCGCGACGCGCTCCTTGTCGAAGCGCGCGCAGGCGCGGACCGTGCCCGGACTGCGGAAATCGACCACCAGCATCCCGACCGGCCCGTCGGTCTGGGTCTGCAGGATGAAACGGCCTTCGATCTTCAGCGCCGTGCCGAGCAGCACGGTGAGCGCCACCGCCTCGCCGAGCAGCTTCGCCACCGGCTGCGGATAATCGTGGCGCGCCAGGATTTCGTCGACCGCGGGCCCGAGCCGGACCACGCGGCCGCGCAGGTCGAGCGCGGCGATCTCGAACGGCAGCACGGTGTCGTCGGCGGAGGTCTGCGCCGGTGCGCGGACGGGAATGTCGATGCGGGGTTCGGTCATGGTTGTCCTATGTAGTGCGCGCGCAACGCGATGGCGACCCCGGTTTGCCTTCGTTCCACCGCGTGGTTTTGTCGTTCGCAGCCTCCTCGCTACAGCCAACGCTCCGCAGGGCGGGGTCTTGGATTTTCTGGGCGCCCGCATGCCCTTCGTCCCTGTTCCCTCAATCGAGGATGGAGCGCCGGGAAGGCGCCCGGGGAGCTACTGACGGGAGCCCCCCGACCGGTCTGGCGCGACCGGCCGTGCGTCTGGCGCGACGCACGAGCCCCTTGGCGAAGGGGCCCTGGGCGCCTCCCGGCGCTCCACCCGCGGCGGCAGTATGGGACCGCCGCGCCCCGCGCCGTGCTTGCGTCCCTATAGAAGACGCCTTCAAATGCGCGAGGCGATGTTTTCCTTATATTCCTATAGGAATTCTGTCAAGCGCGCAGTTCGACTTCGTGGAAGTGTCTGGAGAGAAGAATGGGGCAACTCGTCGACGGCCAATGGACCGATGAAAACGTCCTGGTCCAGCACGACGCCAAGGGACTGTATTTCAAGCGGGACTCGGTGTTTCGCCATCGCATCGGCGAGCCTGAGTTCCCCGCCGAGCCCGGCCGCTATCACCTCTATTGCTCAGTCGCCTGCCCGTGGGCGCACCGCACCACGCTGATGCGGACGCTGAAGAAGCTGGAGCCGTTCGTGACGCTCACCGATACGTTCCAGGAGGAAGGCGGCCAGGGCTGGTCGTTCGGCGAGAAGGGCCATGTCGTGCCCGGCACAGATAAGCGCGTGCGCTACCTGCACGAGCTCTACACCATCGCCGATCCCGGCTGCACGACGCGCGTCACCGTGCCGACGGTGTGGGACGCCAAGACGCGGCGCATCGTCAACAACGAGTCCTCCGAAATCATCCGCATGTTCAACACCGCGTTCGCCGGGATCGCGGAGCCTTCGCCCGACTACTATCCCGAGGCGCTGCGCTCCGAAATCGACGCCACCAACGCGCTGGTGCTCAAGGGCGTCAACAACGCGGTCAACGGCTGCGGCTATTCGATCTCGCAGGAGGCCTACGACCTTTCGATCAAGGCGCTGTTTGGCACGCTCGACGAATTGGAGGCGCGGCTCGACCGGCAGCGCTACATCTGCGGCAACGTGCAGACCGAAACCGACTGGCGGCTGTTCCCGAGCCTGGTGCGCTTCGATCCCTGCTACTACGTCGGCTACAAGTGCAACCTGCGAAGGCTCGACGAGTATCGCAACCTGTCGAACTATCTGCGCGAGCTGTACCAGACGCCGGGGATCGCCGGCGTGTGCGACATCGAGGGCATGAAGCGCGGCGTGTTCAGCAAGGCGGGGCCGGTCGGATCGAACGGCATCGTGCCGATCGGGCCGGCGGTGGATTATTCAAGGCCGCACGACCGGGGGCGGATTGCGAAGGCGAATTGACTCACCCGTGCCACGGGCCGGTTACCTCCCCCTGAAAGGGGGAGGTCGCCCGCCGTAGCTCGCGAAGCGAGCGAAGGCGCGGCGGGTGGGGGTCCGCGATTTGCTCGCGAATTACGAATAGCAGCGCAGCTTGACCCCCACCCCAACCCTCCCCCTTCAAAAGGGCGTTCACGCCCGTCTTCGACGGGCTATGGGGAGGGAGTCGCGCTTGCGCTCGTGGCCGCGCCGTCACTTCACATCACTCACGGCCATCTCCATCCCAGCATCGCCCGCGCCCACTCCGGCATCGGCACCACCTGCTGCACCAGCTCGGTGCTGACCGACAGCGCAATCGCGCCGGCGAGCGATACGGCCGTCGCCGCGATCACCCGCCCGCCGAACATCTCGTGGTCCGGGTTGATGACGCGGCTGAAATAGATGCGGAACACGATCGACAGCCGCTGGATTGGCGTCACCACCGACACCGGCGCGAGCGCCAGCGCCATGTAGCGCAGCAACTGCCCGAAGCAGACTCCGACGCCGGAGATCGTGAACCACTTCGCGGCCTCGCGGTCCTGCGCGCGCACGTGCCGCCACTGGCCCGGCAGCAGCAGCACCACGGAGAACACCAGCGCCGCGGCGGCGTAGGACACGAGGCCGCCGGCGATGCCCGCCTGCAAGCCGCCGTTCTCGATGGCGAGACGAATGAGGATCGGGCTGACGCCGTAGCCGGTCGAGGACAGCAGCGCGAAGGTGTAGCCCTCGGCGTAGTTGGGCTGGAACAGGCGCGGCTTTGCGGGAGCGGCCTCCGGCGTCTTGCGCCGCCGCTCGTAGGTCAGCATCGGCCCGAGCACGACGAGGCCGATGCCGAGCAGGCGCAGCGGCGTCAGCTCCTCACCGAGCACGACGATCGCAAGCACCAGCGTGATCAGCAGGTTCCATTGCTGGATCGGCGCCACGAGATTGGCGCCCATGGCCTTGGAGGCGCGGTAATTGCAGTAGCGGCCCCAGACGAAATGCAGGATGCCGGCCAGCGCCAGATAAGCGAGTGCCAGTCCTGAGAAGCCCGCGAGCGCGCCGAGCGCCCCGAAAGCCACGACGAATACAACGAACAGCGGCACGCCGACCGGCACCGTGATCGACAGCGCCTGCACCACCGAGGCGGTGATGACGCCGCGCCGCGCGGTGACGGTCTCGAAGGCGAACACCGCCGCCGACAACAGCGCGAGAAATCCTCCCAGCACGGGTGTGTCCTTAGTTCTTGCGCTGGCAGTGTAGCCCGCATGGAGCGAAGCGGAATGCGGGAATTTCACAACGGCCGGAGAGACCGGCCCCGGATTGCGCTTCGCTCCATCCGGGCTACGGCCTCAACGCTCTCTCAGAGTGTGGCCCGCATGGAGCGCAGCGAAATGCGGGAGCGGATCGCGAAGCGGCAAGACTGTCCCGGATTGCGCTTCGCTCCATCCGGGCTACGGGCTCACCGCCCCGCCAGGCACCACGCCAGAATGCCCTTTTGCGCATGCAGGCGGTTCTCGGCCTCGTCGAACACCACCGACTGCGGGCCGTCCATCACCTCGTCGGTAACCTCCTCGCCGCGATGCGCCGGCAGGCAGTGCATGAACAGCGCGTCGGGCTTGGCTTTCGCCATCAGGCGGGCGTTGACCTGGTAGCGCTTGAGCAGGTTGTGGCGGCGCGCGGCCGCCTTGTCGCCCATCGACACCCAGGTGTCGGTGACGACGCAGTCGGCGCCCTTCACCGCCTCCTCCGGGTCGGTGCCGACGCGGATCGCCGCGCCGGAAGACCTGACCCAGTCGGTCAGCCACTTTTTGGGCTTCAACTCGGGCGGCGTTGCGACCCGAAGCTGGAACGCGAACCGCTCGGCGGCGTGCATCCACGAGGCCAGCACGTTGTTGCCGTCGCCGGTCCAGGCCACGGTGCGGCCCTTGATCGAGCCGCGATGCTCCTCGAAGGTCATCACGTCCGCCATCACCTGGCAGGGATGCGAGCGGCGCGTCAGGCCGTTGATCACCGGAATGGCGGCGTGCTCGGCCAGTTCCAGCACGTGGGCGTGGTCGAGGGTGCGGATCACGATGGCGTCGACGTAGCGCGACAAGACGCGCGCGGTGTCGGCGATGGTCTCGCCGCGGCCGAGCTGCATCTCGTGGCCGGTGAGCGTGATCGACTCGCCGCCAAGCTGGCGCACGCCGACGTCGAAGGAGACGCGCGTACGGGTCGACGGCTTGTCGAAGATCATCGCCACGGTCTTGCCGGCGAGCGGGCGCGCGGCGGCCTTTCCGCCCTTCATGGCGCGGCTTGCCGCGATCATCCCGCGCAATTCGCTCGACGGAATGTCGATCAGGTCCAGGAAATGGCGGATGCCGTTGCCGCTCACCCGGCCGCCCCCTGCTTGCGCCCCCCCTGCAGCGAGCGCTCGACCGCCGCGCAGGCGCGGTCGAGGCGTCCGACCGCATCGGCGATCTCCGCCTCGGTCACGATCAGCGGCGGCAGCAGCCGCACGACATTGTCGCCCGCACCGACGCCGAGCAGCTTCTCGGCGCGCAGCGCGTCGGTGAGGTCGCCGTTCGGCACCGCCGCGCGCAGGCCGATCAGCAGGCCCTCGCCGCGCACCTCGGCGATCACCGTGGGATGGCGGTCCTTGATCTCGGCAAGCCGCTGCTTGAACAGCCGCTCCAGATGTTTGACGCGGTCGAGAAAGCCCGGCGCCAGCACGACGTCGAGCACAGCGTTGCCCGCCGCCATGGCAAGCGGGTTGCCGCCGAAGGTGGAGCCGTGGGTGCCCGCGGTCATGCCCTTGCCTGCCTCGGCGGTTGCGAGCACCGCGCCGATCGGAAAACCCGCGCCGAGTCCCTTGGCGAGGCCCATCACGTCCGGCGTCACGCCGAGCCGCTGGTAGCCGAACATTTCGCCGAGCCGGCCGATGCCGGTCTGCACCTCGTCGAAGGCGAGCAGCAGGCCGTTCTCGTCGCAAATCTGGCGCAGCGCCTTGAAGAACGCCGGCGGCGCACTTCGAACGCCACCCTCACCCTGCACCGGCTCGACCAGGATGCCCGCGGTTTCCTTGCCGATCGCCTTCTTCGTCGCCTCGATGTCGCCGAACGGCGCCTGATCGAAGCCGTCCATCACCGGGCCGAAGCCGTCGAGGTGCTTCTTGTTCTTGGCTGCGGCGAGGGTTGCCATGGTGCGGCCGTGGAACGAGCCCTCGAAGGTGACGATGCGCCAGCGCTCGGGGTGGCCGTTCGCGGATTGGTACTTCCGCACCACCTTGATCACGCCCTCCATCGCCTCCGCGCCGGAATTGGCGAAGAACACGACGTCGGCGAAACTCGCCTTGCACAGCCGGTCAGCCAGCCGCTCGCCTTCCGGCACGCGGTAGAGGTTGGAGACGTGGATGACGCGCCTGGCCTGCTCGGTGATTGCCTCGACCACGTGCGGGTGCGCGTGGCCGAGCGCGTTGACCGCGACGCCCGAGGCGAAATCGAGATAGCGCTCGCCGGTCGTGGACACGAGCCAAGAGCCCTCGCCCCGCTCGAAGGCGAGGTCGACGCGCGCATAGGCGGGCATGAGATGCGATGTCACGAGCGACCACCGGGTGCTGAAGGTGCCGAATGTGCCGAAATGAATCGTGCCGCCTCGCCGGGCGGCACGTTTGAATATCTTATTTTTCGGACGTTCGGGCGTCAACTTGACGGCGGAAGCCGTCCGGGCGAGCTCGGCCAGAGGCCGACTCAGCTGAGGAGACTCGATTGTCGTGAAAATGCAACAAGAACTGTGGACGTGAGTCGGCCCGACTCTTGCGCCTGAGTCTCGCCATATTGTAGCGTCATCGCCGTCCAATACGACATGTCGTAGCGGACAGTTCCCTGTGTTGATTGCGTGAGCATGCTCAGACCGGCCCCTTGGCCGGGCTGCGGGGACGGATTCTGCCGGGGCCCCCGGCGCTTCCGCGGAGGGGAGAAGGCTCATGACGTGGACCGACGAGCGGGTTGAGCTTCTCAAGAAGCTTTGGGCGGACGGCCTGTCCGCCAGCCAGATCGCCGGTGAGCTGGGCGGGATCACGCGCAATGCGGTGATCGGCAAGGTGCACCGCCTCGGCCTGTCGGGCCGCGCCAAGTCGCCGTCGTCCTCGGCGCCGCGGGCGCGCAAGCCGCGATCCCACATCATGCGGGTCAACCGCCCCTCGATGCGCGGCAACACCGCGCTGGCGCTGGCCTACGAATTCGAGCCCGAGCCTGAGCCGGAGCTGATCGAGAACATCATCCCGATCGGGCAGCGCCGCACGCTCCTGGAGCTCAACGAGGATACCTGCCGCTGGCCGATCGGCGATCCGGCAACGCCGGAGTTTTTCTTCTGCGGCGGCAAGCCGATCCCCAGCCTGCCCTACTGCCACTATCACTCACGCGTCGCCTATCAGCCCGCCGAGCAGCGCCGACGCGACCGCCGTCCGCCCGGCCCGCCGTTCCGGCAGGGATAAGTTACGGCAACCGGCGGCTAAGCCGCGCTTCTTCCGAAGCGATCGTCGAGAGCGTAACCCGCGCCGCGCACGGTGCGGATCGGATCGATCTCGCGGCCGCGGTTGAGCGCCTTGCGCAACCGGCCGACGTGAACGTCCACGGTGCGCTCGTCGATATAGACCTCCGAGCCCCACACGCCGTCGAGCAATTGCTCGCGCGAGAACACCCGGCCTGGCCGCTCCATCAGGAACTCCAGCAGCTTGAACTCGGTCGGCCCGAGCGGCACCTCGCGGCCCGCGCGCGACACGCGTTTCTTCTCGCGGTCGAGCTCGATATCGCCGTAGCTCAACACGTCGGCGACGCGGCCGGGGCTGGAACGCCGCAGCAGCGCGCGCACGCGCGCGATCAGTTCCGGCACCGAGAATGGCTTGACCACGTAGTCGTCGGCACCGGTGGCGAGCCCGCGGATGCGCTCGCTCTCCTCGCCGCGCGCGGTCAGCATGATGATCGGCAGGGTCTTGGTTTCCGGCCGGGTCCGCAGCCGCCGGCACAATTCGATGCCGGACAGGCCCGGTAGCATCCAGTCGAGCACCACGAGGTCGGGGGTCTCCTCGCGCAACCTTGTGTCGGCGTCGTCGCCGCGGTCGACGGTCTGCACCTCGTAGCCTTCGGCCTCGAGGTTGTAGCGCAGGAGCAGCGCCAGCGGCTCCTCGTCCTCGACGATCAGGATGCGTGCGCTCATCGTTCCGTATCCCCGAGGCCCCTCACGACACCGGCACGCCGGCGAACGCCTTGGTGTCGTCGCCCTTCGGCCGCTGATCGGCGATCTGGCGGCCCTCGATCATGTAGTGCACGGTTTCCGCGATGTTGGTCGCGTGATCGCCCATGCGCTCGATGTTCTTGGCGCAGAACATCAGGTGAATACAGAACGTGATATTGCGCGGATCCTCCATCATATAGGTCAGGAGCTCGCGGAACAGCGAGGTGCAGAGCGCGTCCACCTGCTCGTCGGCCTTCCAGACCGACAGGGCCGCCGGCAGATCGCGGCTGGCGTAGGCGTCCAGCACCCGCTTGAGCTGGTCCAGCACCATCGATGCCATGTGCTCGACGCCGCGAATCAGTTTCTGCGGATGAAAGTCGCCCGAGAGCGCGCTGACGCGCTTACCGATATTCTTGGCCAGGTCGCCGATCCGCTCCAGGTCGTTGGCGACCCGCAGCGCCGCGACCACCTCGCGCAGGTCCACCGCCATCGGCTGGCGGCGCGCGATGGTCAGGATCGCCTTCTCCTCGATCTCGCGCTGCAGAGCGTCGATCGCCGGATCGGACGCCACCACGCGCTTGGCGAGGTCTGCGTCGCGCCTGGTCAGCGCCTGGATCGCGTCGGAAAACTCGCGCTCGGCGAGCCCGCCCATTTCGGCGACTTTGCTGGTCAATTCCTGCAAGTCGGCGTCGAAGGCCTTTGCGATGTGTTCGGTCATGACGGTCATGGTTCGAATCCTTAGCCGAAGCGGCCGGTGATGTAGTCTTGCGTCCGCTTGTCCTTCGGCGTCGTAAACATCACTTCGGTCGGGCCCTCCTCCACGAGGACGCCCAGGTGGAAGAACGCGGTGCGCTGCGATACGCGCGCCGCCTGCTGCATCGAGTGGGTGACGATGATGATCGTGAAGTTCGACCGCAATTCGTCCATCAACTCCTCGATCCGCGCGGTCGCGATCGGGTCGAGCGCGGAGCACGGCTCGTCCATCAGGATCACTTCGGGGCTCACCGCGATCGCGCGCGCGATGCACAGCCGCTGCTGCTGGCCGCCGGAAAGACTGGTGCCGGAGTCGTTGAGCCGGTCCTTGACCTCTTCGAACAGGCCGGCCCGCTTCAGGCTGGTGACGACGATCTCGTCTATATCCTGTTTCGACTGCGCAAATCCATGAATGCGCGGCCCGTAGGCGATGTTCTCGTAAATCGATTTCGGGAACGGATTGGGCTTCTGGAACACCATGCCGACGCGGGCGCGCAGCTGCACGACGTCAAGCGCAGGGTCGTAAATATCCTGGCCCTCGATCTCGATCTTTCCGGTGACGCGCGCGATCGGGATCGTATCGTTCATCCGGTTGATGCAGCGCAGGAACGTCGACTTGCCGCAGCCGGAGGGGCCGATCAGCGCGGTCACCGCGCGCTCCGGAACGTCGAGGCTGACATCCTTCAGCGCGTGCTTCTCGCCGTAATAGACGTTGACGTTTCGCGCCACGACCTTGGTCTTGGCGTCCGCCGCGGCGTCCTGCGCCAGGATGTGCTCGACCTGGACCATCGTGTTCACATTCATAACCCACTCCTCGGCGCGCGTCTCACCACCGGCGCTCGAACATCTTGCGGACCGCGATTGCGGCACCGTTCATCACGAACAGAAACAGCAGCAGCACCATGATCGCAGCCGCGGTCTTGGCCTGGAACGAGATTTCCGGAAGATCCGACCACAGGTAGATCTGAACCGGCAGCACCGTCGCCGCATCGGAGATGCCCGTCGGCACTTCGACGATGAAGGCCACCATGCCGATCAGAAGCAGTGGCGCAGTCTCGCCGAGCGCATGCGCCATGCCGATGATCGTGCCGGTCATGATGCCGGGCATCGCGAGCGGCAGGACGTGGTGAAAGATCGCCTGCTGGTGCGAGGCGCCGACGCCGAGCGCAGCTTCCTTGATCGAGGGCGGTACGGCCTTCAGCGCGGCGCGCGAGGCAATGATGATAGTCGGCAGGACGAGCAGCGCCAGCACAAGCCCGCCGACCAGCGGCGCAGAGCGCGGCAGGCCCATGAAATTGAGGAATACGGCGAGGCCCAGAAGGCCGAACACGATCGACGGCACCGCCGCGAGATTGTTGATGTTCACCTCGATGATTTCGGTCAGCCGGTTCTTGGGTGCGAACTCTTCGAGATAGATCGCGGCGGCGACGCCGAGCGGCAGGCAGATGATCAGCGTCACGAACAGCGTGATCGCGGATCCGACCAGCGCACCCCGGATGCCGGCCAGTTCCGGTTCGCGGCTGTCGCCGGAGGTGAAGAACGCCCAGTTGAACTTCGACTCCACATGGCCGAGTTCGCGCAGCCGCTCGAACCAAGCCACCTCGCGGTCGTTGACGCGGCGATTGGCTGCGGGAGTCTGGAACGTGACGACCTGCCAGGCGCCGGGCGCCGCGGTGGCGTCCGACTGCAGCGGCAGAAGCACAGTACCGGCCGTCTTGGTGTCGCCGATCTGCGTGAGCTTCACGAGACCGCCGTTGATCGCGATGAGCCGGCTCGGATCGTTTTCGGTGAGCGTCAGTTCGGCTCGCGTTCGTCTGACCGCGGCAAAATTGTCCGACGACAGCGCGATCTCGATCTCGCCTGAGGTCCCGCTCGGCGTCGCGGTGCCGGCTCCGGCCTGGCGCAGGACGCGCGTGCTGAAATTCTTGTAATAGAGGTCGGCGCGCTCGGAGATCAGCACCGGCACCTTCACGGTCTGTCCGATCAGGCCCGGATCTGCGACGACGTCGGCACGCAGCCGGTCGGCCGCACCGCTCGAAAGAAGGTTGTCGAGCTGGCGGCGGCCAATGCGGTCCTTGACGTCCGGGAAGATGGATCGCAGCGCGTTGCGCACGAGGGCCTGGAAATCGCCCTGCCGGATCGCAGCGGGGTCCTTGGTGTTGTTCGGATCGATCTCGGCGGGATCGAGCCGGACCGACAGGACGAACTGGTGCTGGGTGAACGCCGGCAGGCCCTTGCGGACGATGTCCGTCAAAACCACAAGGATGAACAATCCAGTCAACCCGATGGCGAACAAGCCGTAGAACTTGAAGCGCGTTTCGGCGCGGTAGCGCGCACGCACGCGCGCCTGCGCACGGTCGCTGACCAGATCGAGGGACGGAAGGGTTCGGACCGCTGCGTTAGTCATATTGCTCTCGGTAACGCTTGACGATCTGCAACGCGATCACGTTGAGCGTCAGTGTGAAGAAGAACAGAACAAATCCGAGCGCGAACGCCGCCAGAGTCTTCGCGCTTTCGAACTCCTGGTCGCCGACCAGGATGGTCTTGATCTGCACCGTGAAGGTGGTGACCGCTTCGAGCGGATTGAACGTGAGATTGCCGGCAAGCCCCGCCGCCATGACGACGATCATGGTCTCGCCGACGGCGCGGCTAATCGCCAGCATGAACGCCGAAACAATTCCGGAGAAGGCCGCGGGCAGCACCACCTTCTTGACGGTCTCCGACCTGGTCGCTCCCATGGCGTAGGAGCCGTCGCGCAGCGATTGCGGGACGGCGTTGATCACGTCGTCGGACAGGGACGACACGAACGGGATAATCATCATCCCCATCACGAGGCCCGCAGCGAGCGCGCTCTCGGAAGCGACGCTGAGACCGAGCGCCTCGCCCGCGCCACGAATGGCAGGCGCGACAGTCAGCGCGGCGAAAAAGCCCAGGACCACGGTCGGGATGCCGGCAAGGACTTCGAGGATCGGCTTGGCAAAATTTCGGAAGCGGGGCGTGGCGTATTCCGCCATGTAGATCGCGGCGAACAGTCCGATCGGTCCCGCAACCAGCATGGCGATCGTTGTGATCAACAGCGTGCCGACGACCAACGGAACGATGCCGAAGGCGCCGGACGATCCGACCTGGTCGGCCCGGATTGCGGTCTGCGGGCTCCACTGCGTTCCGAACAGGAAATCGATCGGCGACACGCGGTCGAAGAACCGGACGGTTTCGAACAGCACCGAGAACACGATGCCGACCGTGGTCAGAACCGCAACGGTCGCGCAGGCAAACAGCACGTATTTAACCGCACGCTCGACGTGATTGCGCGCCCGGAACTGGTCGGTCAAGGCTCGCATTCCCAAGGCAAGTCCGAGCAGCCCCAGGACCAGCCCCGCACCGACAATCAACATGTCGGCATAGCCGCGGACCGAGGCGTAGACTTCGGCCGCCCGCCGGACGTCGGCGGTCGCCGTCGCGCTCGGACGGCCGGAAACGATGGAGCGAATCTCACGGAGCGCCGCGCCGCGCTGGAGTTCGTTGGTGGCGGTCGCGGGATCGAGCTGTGCGACCGCCTGCGCCTCCACGATGCGGTTCGCCACCGGCAGACCGATGACGAACAGGGCCAGCATGGGGAGCAGAATGGCGAGGACCGCAAAAAGCCCGTGATAGACGGGACGGGAATGCAGCGAACGCCCGGCCGCCCCCGCGGCCTTCGCACGCGCGCGCCCAAACGCGAAACCAATCGCGATCAGCAGAGCCAGAATACCCAGATAAGCCAGCGTCATGACGCCCGTACCGATCAAACGCGAGGAAGCAAGGGGAGCGGCTGCGACCGCGGCTGTGCCTGTCCGGCACAGCCGCGCCCAAGGTTACGATCAGGACAACGGTCCAGCCGTCATCGGCGTCAAGCCGGTCGTGCTCTTGCGAACCTCGTCGAGTTCCTTTTTCGGAAGCGTGACGAGGCCTTTCTTGGCGAGATAGCCATCCTCACCCAGCGCCTTGGCCGAGACGTACTCGGCCGCAAACTTGTCGATGCCGGGCACCACGCCCACGTGCTGCTTCTTGATGTAGACGTACATGCGGCGAGCTCCGGGATACTTGCCCGAAGTGATCTGGTCGAACTCCGGAACGACGCCGTCGAGCGGCACGCCGCGGAGCTTGTTGGAGTTCTCTTCGAGGAACGAGAAGCCGAACACTCCGAACGCGTTGCGGTTGGCTTCGAGTTTGGCGACGATCACGTTGTCGTTCTCGCCGGCTTCGACATAGGCACCGTCTTCACGCAGCGTCTTCCAGACCCGGTCGAACGCCTTGGGATCGGACTTCTTGAGCGAAACCAGCGCAGGAATCTGCTCGGCACCCTTTTCCAGCAGCAGCTCGTGGAACGAGTCGCGGGTGCCGGAGGTCGGCGGCGGACCGAGAACCTCGATCTTGATGTTCGGCAGCGACTTATCGATGTCCGACCAATTCCGGTTCGGGTTCGGGATCAGCTTGCCGCCCGGTCCGGGGACTTCTTTGGCAACCGCGAGCAGGAGCTGCGCCAGCGTGAGCTTGATCGGGGTGCCCTGCTTCGATTGGGCGACGGTGAGTCCGTCGAAGCCGATATTGATCTCGACGATGTCCTTCACGCCGTTCTTCTGGCACATCTCGAACTCGCCCTTCTTCATGCGGCGAGATGCATTGGTCGCGTCGGGGTGGTTCACGCCGACGCCGGCGCAGAACAGCTTCATGCCGCCGCCGGTGCCGGTCGATTCCACGACCGGAGTCTTGATGCCGCCGGTCTTGCCGAGCTGCTCGGCCACCGTGGTGGTGAACGGATAGACGGTGGACGATCCGACGACGCGGATCTGATCGCGCGCCGAGGCCTGGCCTGCGGCGAGCGTGCCTGCCGCCACGAGGGCAAGCGCGCTGGCGAGAGTAAGGTTTCTCACGGGTTCTCTCCTGTTTTGCCTGTTTGACGCCAACGGACGATGCGGCGCGGATGAATCATCCGCGGCGCCGGCCGGTGGCCCTGTTCGCTTGAGACGGGATGGTGCTGCAACGCGGAACTCGGTGGCAGTTGGGCCTGCCGATCGGAGACGTTCCGAACCGCAGCCAGCACCGTGTCTAAATCCCGCATGTCATCGTTCTATGATGGTTCGATGACGGCTGGATGACAGACCAACCCATTGATCGAAATGAGGAGATAGAAATCCCGCTAGACCAGCGGCAGCCGCGCGATGAAGGTTGCGCCCTGCCCCGGCCGGGACTCGATGTTGAGCCGCCCCTGATGGCGATTGAGGATGTGCTTGACCAGCGCGAGGCCGAGGCCCGTGCCGCCCTGCGCGCGGCTTTCGCCGACGTCGACGCGGTAGAAGCGCTCCGTCAGGCGCGGCAGATGTTCCGCGGCGATGCCCGGGCCGTAGTCGCGGACCGACACCTGCGCCTCGCCCTTGCCGTCCGGCGTCGGCACGCGCGAAAGCGCGATGTCGACGCACTTGCCGCTCGCGCCATACTTAAGCGCGTTCTCGACCAGGTTCTCGAACAGGCGGATCAGTTCGTCGCGGTCGCCGAGCACGATCAGCGGCTCCGGCGGCGCGGCAAGTTCGATGGCAACGCCGCGGTCGCGGGACAGCACCTGAAGGCCGTCGACCACCTGCCGCACGATTGCGGCCACGTCGATCGGGGTTTCGGGGCGCTGGTGCGCACGCAGCTCGATGCGCGACAGCGACAGCAGGTCGTCGATCAACCGCGCCATGCGCCAGGACTGCTGCTGCATGATGCCGAGGAAGCGCTCGCGCGCGGCGGGGTCGTCGCGCGCCGGGCCTTGCAGCGTGTCGATGAATCCGGTGATGGCGGCAAGCGGCGTGCGCAATTCGTGGCTGACGTTGGCGACGAAGTCGGCGCGCATCTCTTCGACCCGGTGGATTGGCGTCAGATCGTGCACGGTCATGACCACGATGCCGTCGCGGCCCGAGGGCGTCACCGGCGCGACGAAGGCCTCAAACCAACGCGCCGACGGCACGCGCAGTGAAAACTCGATGCGCTGCGGCTTGCCGGTCGCGCCGGCGCTGCGGATCGCCTCCACCAGTTCGGGCATACGCAGCGCGAGCGAGGCGGGTTCGCCGCGCCGCAATGCGGGCGCCAGCGCCGCGGCACCGGTGTTGAAGACGACGACGCGGCCGTCGCGGTCCAGCACTGCAACCGGGTCCGGCATGACGGAAATCGCGGCTTCGAGCAGGGGATAGTCCGCGGGGCCTTGCACCGGCGCTGCCGCGGGCGCAGGAGCACTTACCTCGGCGCGGGTTCCCAGGAACCGCTGCAGCCAGCCACCGCCCCGTCCCGCGCCTGCGTCACCGGCCGCCGCCATCGCGCCGCCTTTCTAAGCCGAGCATCAGTTCGCGCAGACCGAGGGTCAGCAGCGCCAGCGCGAACGGAAATAAATAATAGAGCAGCCGGAAGATCAGCAAGCCCGCCAGCAGCTCTTCCCGCTCGTATTGCCACAGCGCGATCAGCATGGCGGCGTCGAACACACCGAGGCCGCCGGGCGAATGGCTGGCGAACCCGAGCAGCGTCGCGGTGACGAACACCACTGCGACGGTGATAAAATCGACCGGCGGGGTGTTCGGCACCAGCATGTACATCGCCATCGAACAGCACAGCAGATCGACGATGCCGATAAAAATCTGCAGCAGCGTCAGCGGCCCGCCAGGGAGTTGCACCTGCCAGTTGTCCCGGCCGATCACCCGCGGCGCGGCCCAGACCCAGGCGACGTAGCCCGCGAGCACCGCCAGCGCCGTAACCCCAAGTCCGCGGTTGAACCATTCCGGCAACTGGTCGATCGCCGATGCTGCCTCCGGATGGATGATGAAGCCGAGCCCCAGCACCGTGACGTTGCCGAGCCAGAACGTCAGCCCCGCGATGAAGCAGACCTTGGCCACCTCCACCGCATCGAGCCCCCAGGCCGAATAGACCCGGTAGCGCACCGCGCCGCCGGTGAAGGCGCTGGCGCCGACGTTATGCCCGACCGAATAGGAGGTGAAGCCGCCGAGCGAGGCGATGTGGTAGGGCACGTCGCCGCGGCCAATGGTCCGCAGGGCGAACAGGTCGTAGAAGGTGAGCGTGAAATAGCCGGCCGCGACGAACAGCGCGGCGACCATGACATCCTGAATCGAGATGGTCACAACGGCGGCCGCGACCTTGCCAACCTCGATATCGTGGAGCTTGCGGTACAGCACGAACGCGGCGACGACGATAATGGTGACGCTGAGCAGGAAACCGACCCGGTGCCAACCGACCTTGCTATCGAACGTCCGCGCCGCGGCGCGCAGCCAATCCATTCTTTGCCCCAGGCCGGTGCTCATCTTTTGTTGGCCGCCTAGTATCAGAACTTCCCAGCGCAAGCGAGGGCACGGGCCCGGCGCCACATTGCCCAAAGCGGCGGCGGGGCTATGCTTGTGAGGGTCCCGCCCGCCGATCCCATCCTCGACCGAACACCGGAGCCGCCCGTGAACGCCCTGACCATCGCCCTCGGCAACTACGGACTGACCAAGCCGCTCAAGGACGGGCTGGTCAAGACGGGCCGCTTGCCGCTGTCCTATGCCCCGATCGAGCAGATCGTTCCCGCCATGCGCCGCATGTGCCGGAACCTGGAATACGACATCTGCGAGATGGCGTTCACGACCTATGTCTGCGCCCGCGGCTACGGCCTGCCGTTCACCGCGATCCCCGTGTTCGTGACGCGGAACTTCCATCACTGGGCGATCTTCTACAACACCAAGTCCGGAATCCGCACGCCGAAGGACCTGGAGGGCCGCAAGGTCGGCGTCAATCGCGGCTACACCGTCACCACCGGGCTGTGGGCGCGCGGCATATTGCAAAGCGAGTACGGCGTGGACCTGAACAAGGTGACCTGGATCCCGACCGACGACGAGCACGTGGCCGAGTTCAAGGCGCCGGGCAACGTCGACTACCGCCACCGCGGCAAGGCAATGAAGGATCTGCTGCTCGCAGGCGAGATCGACGCCGCGCTCGGCGAGCTCGCGCTCGACACGCCGGAAATCCAGCCGCTGATCCCGAACGCGCGCGATGCGGCCTTCGACTGGTTCCGCCGCACCGGCATCTATCCGATCAACCACGGCGTGGTGGTGAAGAACACGCTGCTGAAGGAAATGCCCTGGATCGCGGACGAGCTGATGGCCGCGTTCGAACAGGCCAAGGCGATCTACCTGAAGGACATTGCGGGCGCGGCCGGCCTGTCGTCCTGGGACAAGGCGGCGGCGCAGAACGCGGCCGTGGTGGGCGATCCTTTCCCGTTCGGCATCGAGCAAAATCGCAAGGCGCTGGAAGCGATTACGCGGTTTGCGGCGGACCAGGGGATGGTGCCGCGGAAGTTTACGGTCGAGGAACTCTTCACCGTGCCTGCGTGAATGCCGCAGCCGCCCGGAATTGACAGACGTCTGACGATTTGAGACGATTCCACAGACCGGATTGCGCCATTGCGCCCCGGCAACGCCGTGCAGTGGCGCCATTCGCCCATGACGCACGGGCCAAGAACACTTCAAGAATCATATCGCACGGCACCTGCAACGCGGCTCTAGGGATGGAGAACGCCATGGCCGAACTCAAGAAAGTCAAAGCGTCGATGATGAACGCGATTCACGACCTGCCGTTGCTGGTCGCGCGCGACGAGGGCTTCTTCCGCGACGAAGGGCTCGACGTCGATATCCTGGTCACGCCCGGCTCGGGCCAGCACAACTCCGACGACCGCGCGCTGAAGGACGACATCTTCAAGCGCGGGCTGGAAGCGACCTACGATCAGGGCCAGTGCGACCAGTTCCGGATGTGCGAATGGGGCATCATGAAGCGGGCGGTGGAAACGATCCAGCAGAAGGACCTGCGCCCGGCCAAGATCGTCGCGATCGGTTCGGCGATGTCGAGCTTCGCCATCGTCGTCGATCCGCGTTCCGGTATTTACGAGCCCGAGCAGCTCAAGAACGTTCCGATTTCGGTGAGCCGCTACAACGGTTCGCATTTCACCATGCTCAAGATGATGGAAGGCTTCATCAAGCGCGACGAGATCAAGATCGCCAACCACGGCACGCACCGCCAGCGCATGGAGGCGGTGATGAACGGCCAGGCGAAGGCCGCAAGCCTGCAAGAGCCCTGGATCAGCGTCGCCGAGGCCAAGGGCGCGCGCGTCCTGATCGAGTCGCACTCGACCCGGAGCGAGGCCGCGGGCGACGAGATGGACGGGCCGACGCTCGCCAAAATGTTCCGCGCCGAGGCGCACGCCGCGGAAGCGATCCAGAAGAACCCGGAGAAGTACGCGCACTATCTGCTGGACGAGGCCGGCGGCATGATCGGGCTAAGAGATCTCAAGCTGTCGCGCATCCTCAACGCTCCGCCGACGCCCTATACCCGGGAACGCTTCGACGACAACTACAACTGGACGCTCGGCTGGGGCCTGGTGCCGCCGGGGGCGACCTATGAGAACACGGTCGACAACCGCGCCTGGCAGTAGCCGGCAACTTGGCCCGACGGAGCGCGGCGCCGGTCCCGAACCGGCGCCGTTTGCTTTTCGGCCGCGGCGTTCTTATGCGTGGTGCGGGGGTGCAAATGAAAAGGCCGCGCAAGGCCACACCGGATTTGCCGCTGGACGCGCTTTACCGCCGCCCGGGCTTCATGCTGCGGCGGGCGCACCAGATCGCGGTCGCGCTGTTCCTGGAGGAGACCGGCGCGCTGCGCGTCACCACCACGCAGTTCGGCATTCTGCACCTGCTGAAGCACCAGCCCGGCCTCGACCAGATTTCGGTCGCCAAGCTTCTCGGCCTCGACCGCTCGACGACCGGCATGGTGCTCAAGAGCCTGGAGGCGCGCGGCCTGATCGGCCGTAGCGTCGGCATGCACGACCGCAGGAAGCGCACGCTCGCACTGACGCGCGACGGCGAGCACATGCTGGCGCGGCTGAAGGCCCCGGCCAGCCGCGTGATCGGGCGGCAACTGGCTGCGTTTGCGCCGCGCGAGCGTAAACTGTTCCTGCAGATGCTGGAAAAGTTCGTGCGCGCATTCAACGAATCGACGCGCGTGCCGCTGGAGGCGCATCGGGTGGCGAAACGCAAGGGCCGGGGTAAAGACTGACCGGTTCGCCGCCCTGCGTCGGAAACGGAACGGACGGGCGTTTCTATCCGATATGGCTCTTATGATTTTGCAGGTACCAGTCCGCGATCTCCTCCCGCGTTGCCCACCACACGCCATCGAAGCCCTTGGCGTAGTCGAGAAACTGCCGCAGCGCGCGGGCGCGGAACGCGCGGCCGACGATGTGCGGGTGCAGGCCGACGCTCATGATGCGCCCGCTTCTCTCGCCCGCGCGATAGAGCTCGTCGAACTCGTCCTTGAACAGGCCGAAAGCCTCGTCGGCGGTCAGGTTCCTTCGCAGGAACATGCCGATGTCGTTGACTTCCTGGGTGTAGGGAATCGACACCAGCGGCCCGTGTGCGGTCTTGATCAGATACGGCTGCTCGTCGTTCATATAGTCGCAGTGATAGGTCAGCCCCAATTCCTTGCAGATGTCGGAGGTGTTGACCGTGCAGCGCAATGACGACGACAGCCAGCCCTTCGGGCGGCGGCCCGCGGTTCGCTCGATCGCGTCGAGCACGCCCTCGATCACCGCGCGCTCCTTGGCGCGGTCGTCGCGGTACTCAATCATGAACTCGGTCTGGATGTGGTTGTGCGCGATCAGCTCGTAGCCGCGCTGCGCCGCGGCGACCACGATCTGCGGCAGGCGTTCGCACAGGATGCCGTTGACCGTGCAGCTCGCGGGCACCCTGGCGTCATCGAAAATGTCGTAGAGCCGCCAGATACCGGCGCGGTGGCCGTACTCGCGCCATGAGTGGTTGTTGAAGTCGGGAATGCGCGCGGGCAGCAGCCGCTCGTTGATCGACGGGCCGCCGGGGAAGTACGGCCCGTCGCGGTCCTGGGTCAGCTCCCAGTATTCGAGGTTGAGCGTGACCATCAGCGCGAGCCGCTTGCCGTTCGGCCATTTCAGCGGCTTGCGATCCGGCATCGGAACGTAGTCGTAGAGCAGACTGGTGTCCTGCATTGAGTTCCCTCCGCGGCCGCTCAAACTCCTTCTTGCCGGTTGGACGGCCCGTCCCCCACCTGCCGCCGCAACCGGCGGTCTGCTAACATTCGGCCCAACAGCCTGCCCAAGCAAGACAGGCATTGCACTGGGGAGAGCACAATGGACATCGAACATGGCATTGCACGGCGAGCTGTCCTCATGAGTGCGGGAGCGGGGATCGGCGCCGGACTGGCCGGCGGCCTGTCGCAGGCCGCAACACCCGCGGCGGCGGCCGGCGGCGAAATCTGGAGCAAGGAATACTGGGCGCAGAAGGGCGCGGTGAAGCTCAGCCTGTGGCGCAAGCGCATCGGCGCGCCGAAGGCCGGCGAGATGCCGCGGCCGGTGCTGTTCCTGGTGCACGGCTCGTCGAATTCCGCGCGCACGTCGTTCGACCTTCCAGTGCCCGGCAGCAGCATCGACTATTCGGCGATGAACCTGTTCGCGCGCGAAGGCTACGACGTCTGGACCATGGACCACGACGGCTACGGCTTCTCCGGCTCGTCCGGCAACAGCTCCGATATCGCCAGCGGCGTCGAGGACCTCAAGGCCGCGATTCCCGTGGTGCTGAAGGAGACCGGCCGGAGCAAGGTGCACATGTACGGCCCGTCGTCGGGCGCGATCCGCGCCGGCGCCTATGCGCAGGCCGAGCCCGACCGCGTCGACCGGCTGGTGCTCGCCGCCTTCACCTACAAGGGCAAGGACTCGGTGGAGATGGACCGGCGGCGCAAACGCATCGAGCAGCTTCGCTCGAGCAACCGCAGGAAGCGCGACGCCACCATGGTCCGCTCGATCTTCACCCGCGACGGCCACGCCGAAGGCTACGAACCCGCACTGATCGAGGCGATCATCGCCGCCGAAACGAAGCACGGCGACAGCGTGCCGAGCGGCACCTACATCGACATGGCGGTCAACCTGCCGCTGGTCGATCCGACGAAGGTGAAGTCGCCCGTCCTGATGCTGCGCGGCGAGCGCGACGGCAACTCGACCAACGAGGACCTGCTCGACTTCTACCGGCAGCTTCCGAACGGCGACCGCCAGTTCGTGATCCTGCCGAACACCGCGCACAGCCTCGGCTGGAGCAAGAACCGGCACCTGTTGTGGTACGCGGTGAAGAACTTCATCGGCGCACCGGCGGCGGTGTAGGCGAAGCATTCGCACATAGCGCTGTGTATCGCGACCGTCGTTGTTGCGCCCTTTCCCCTTGAGAGAGAGGGAGCGGCCGCGCAGGCCGCCACTCGCGGCCGCTCAGTTTCGCGCCGAAAAAAACGCGCGCAATTCGGCGTAAGTCTCCTCCGGCGCTTCTTCCGACAGATAGTGCCCGCAGGGAAGCGCCTTCATGCCGGCGATGTTTCTCGCGTACTTCGGCCAAACCTCCGCCGGCCGCTGGTGCTTGCCGACCGAACCGGTCGCGCCCCACAGGATCAGCGCGGGACATTCGATGCGCTTGCCGGCGGCGAAGTCGGCGGTGTCCATCTGTAGATCGACGCTTGCCGTTGCGCGGTAGTCCTCGCACATGGCGCGCACGGTTTCGGGGTTGCGGAAGCAGCGCTTGTACTCCTCCAGCGCCTCACGCCCGAAAAAGCTCAGGCCCTTCTCGGTCTTGGCGAGCTTCTTGGTAATGAAGAAATCCGGATCGGCGCTCATCAGCCGTTCCGGCATCGGTGCGGGCTGGATCATGAAGAACCAGTGATAGGCGTAGGTCGCCCATGCCTGCGTGATGTTGTTGAACAGATGGTGCTGCGGGACGATGTCGAGGATCGCCGCACGCTCAACCTTGTCCGGATGATCGAGACACATGCGGTGCACCACACGCGCGCCGCGGTCGTGGCCCGCCACCATGAATTTGCCGAAGCCGAGCGCAGCCATCACCTCGACCTGGTCCTGTGCCATGGCGCGGAACGAATAGCTCTCGTGGTTCGGCGTGCTGGGCGGCTTCTCCGAGTCGCCGTAGCCGCGCAGGTCGGTCGCGACCACGGTGAAATCCTGCGCCAGCCGCGGCGCGAACTTGTGCCACGACAGATGCGTGAACGGATTGCCGTGCAGCAGCAGCACCGGCGGGCCTTTGCCGCCGTGCGCCGCAACGATACGCGCGCCGGAGGTCTCGATCTCGGTGCGGGTGAAACCTTCCATCGTCATTCACAAAACTCCAAGGTGTGCGGAAAAGGCGGTTATTGGCTCGCCGCGAGGCCCGCGCGGCGAACGATAGCGCTCCAGCGCTCGATCTCGGCTTTGACGAACGTCTGCAATTCCTCCGGACTCCCCGTCACCTGCGGCCCCATGCCCCGACGGTTGAGCTCCGCGCGCACGGTGGCATCGCTGAAGATCGACTGGACCTCGCGGTTCAACAGCGCCACGACCTGCGGCGGCGTCTGGCCCGGAGCGACCAGCATCTGCCACGACGCCGATTCGAAGCCGGGAACGCCGGCTTCCGCCACGGTCGGGATATCCGGCGCGGCCTCGACCCGCTTTGTGGTGGTGACAGCGAGCGCGCGGACCTTGCCCTGGCGGATCATCGGCAAAGTCGACGTCGAGTCGCCGAACAGCACCTGAATGTGCCCTGCCAGCAGGTCGTTCATCGCCGGCGGCGTCGCCTTGTAGGGGACATGCGTCATGCTGGTGCCGGTGAGGCTTTGCAGCAGCTCCGTGCTGAGATGGTGCATGGAGCCCGGCCCGCTCGATCCGTAGTTCAATTCCTTCGGCTTCGTCTTGGCGAGCGCGATCAACTCGGCGACCGACTTGGCCGGGAACGACGGCTCCACCACCAGGAAAAACGGCGACGACGTCAGCACCGCGACCGGGACGAGGTCCTTCAGCGGCTCGTAGGCGAGCGACTTCAGCATGGTGACGTTGATCGCCATGGTGGTGCTGGTCGCCTGCATCAGCGTGTGGCCGTCGGGCGCGGCACGCACCACGGCCATCGCCGCAATGGTGGTGCCGGCGCCCGGCCGGTTCTCGACGATGAACGGCTGTCCCAGCCGGCGCTCCAGGTGCTGCGCCACAAGCCGCGCCAGCAGGTCCGATCCGCCGCCGGCCGCAAACGGAACCACGATCGTCACCGGGCGCGCCGGGTAGGACTGCGCATGCGCAGCAGCGACTGCCGCGGCAAGACCCATGGCCGCCACCGCCATTCGCGTCAGCACTTGCATGCCGTCCTCCTCGACAAAGCCGGCGCATCATGCCGGCAGCGGATGATCGCGAAGATATCGTTCGTATTCCGGCTCGACGTCGATCTGCAACGTCGCAAGCAGGCGCACGACGCCGTTGTAGAACGCGATCGTCGTCACGAGATCGATCAAGTGCTCGCGGCCGAGCGCGCGCTCCAGCGCCGCATAGGTCGCATCCGACATTGCCATATCCACGGTCATCTCACGCGCGCCCTGCAGCACCAGCCGGGCGAGCGGTTCGAGCTTGGTCGCGCGGCCCGCGGTTTCCTCGGGAATGGCCCGGATGTCGTCCTCGGTCGCGCCGAAATCCTGGCCGATCTTGACGTGGTGCGACCACTCGTAGGGCGAACGCGTCAGCCAGCCGACCTGCAGTATCGCAAGTTCGCGGAGCCGCGCATCGAGGCCGCTCTTGAAGCGGATGAACTTGGCAATGCCGTCGATCGCGCGCAGCGCGTTCGGGCTGTTCGCCATCGCGCGGTAGAGCGCGATCGGCCGCGCCAGCAGGTCGCGGTCGGCGGGATCGAGATCGGACGGATCGAGATAAGGGACGCGCGCCATTCCTGATCCTTAATCTTCCTGTTGTGCAAAGCGCGCCGGCGCTTCGGGCAAGAGCCCCTTGCGCTGCTGCGCCAGCGTCTCGCGGCCGGTGGTTTCCCAGTCGCCTGCGGCCGTGCGGCGCGCGAAGATCTCCCACCGCTCGGTCCAGTCGCCGAGCGTGTAGCCGTGCCACGGCGCCTGCACGTTGAGCGGCGGCAGGCCGAGTTCCTCCCACAGCGCGCGGGCATGCTCCATGTAGGGCTTTGTCGGCAGCGCGAGCGGCGGCATCGGCCGCTTGCGCGTGGCGTCGACCAGAAGTCCTGAGTCGGTCTTGTTGCCGGAATACTGCGCACCCTGCACGCCACCGCGGCTGGGCATAATGTGCATGTCGTCCACCGGGTTGGTGCGGTAGGCGAGCGACCACAGCACCGCGTCCATGCTCTCGAGGTCGATGTCCTCGCTCACGGCAATGACGATCTTGCCGCAATTGCTTTGCAGCGTCGCCGCGCCGTGCAGGCCGCGCCAGACCTCGGTGCGCGCGGCGCCGTCGGCGAACTGCAGAAAGATCACCGGACGCAGGTTGGTCAGCCGCTCGTGCATGAACACACGGCGGATGCCCTTCACGCCCATCTGCGTCTTCAGATGCGCGAGGAACAGCGGCTCGTAGGCCACCTTCTTGATGACGCTCGATTCGCTCGGCGTCACCTGGCTGATGATCTGCGCGAACACGGCGTTCCTGCGGTGTGTGATCGCGGTGATTTCCATCGGCATGTTGTAGGCTTCGAGAGCGACATAGCCGTTGCTCTCGCCGAACGGCGCCTCCGGCTCCAGCACGTCGGGGTCGATCAGGCCCTCGACCACGATCTCGGAATCCGCCGGCACATCGAGGTCGATCGTGCGGCAGCGCGCCATGCGGATCGGCCGGCCCACGGCCCCGCCGGCGATTGCGAGTTCGTCGACGTCGACCGCAAGCTTCTGCGGCCCGGTGAACATGACGACAGGCGCCGCACCGACCACGACGGCGATCGGCATCTTCTCCTTGCGCTCGCGGTATTTGAGCCAGTGCAGATAGCCGCCCGCGCCGGTCGCCTCGCGCGCCACCATGCGCACCACGGCGCGGTCGGCCGCCTTCAGCGCAACGCGATAGGTGCCCATGTTGCGCACGCCGCTGTCGGGGTCTTTCGTCACGCAGAGCGTCGCGGTGAGATAGGGCGCGGCGTCGAAACCCGGCGTCGACACCGGCACCGGCAGCGCTTTCAACCCTTCGGTCTTCAGCGCGTCGCCGGTGACGACCACGTCGTGACACGGCGCATCGTTGGTCAGCATCGGCGCAATGGGATTGGCGATGGCCGCCATCCAGGCGTCGCCGATCTCCTCCACCTTGCGGCCCATGCCGAGCGCGTAGATGTCCGGCGACGAGGCCAGCGCACCGACGACGACGGGCATCTCGTAGCGGCGGCCCTTGCCGTCGGTGACGTTGGTGAACAGGAACGCGCGGCGCTCGCTTTCCGGTAACCCGCCGACGAACTGCCAGCGCACCAACGGGATCAACTCCCTGTCCTTGTCGATCGGCCGGTCGATGCGGATGAGCAGACCCGCCGCTTCGAGGTCGGCGAGGTGCTGCTGAAGATCGAGCCGCGGGCCGGATTTGGGTTTGTCGAGCATGGCGGTCTCTCGTCGGGCCATGACGATAGCACGGCATCGGGACAGCAACGACCGCCTCGCGTTGGGCACCGCCATAGCGCAGAATGGCGCAACGCCAACAAGAACCCTTGCGAGGAAACGTGACCGACCGAGCCAACGATCCCGCCTTCATCTACTTCCCCGAAAACTACCGCTGGTCGATGGGCCTGCTGCTTTGTCTCTCCGGCGCGCCGTGGGGCGGCGCGGAGGTCGATGAGGTCAACCGCGTGGGCCGCGCGCTGCGCGGCAAGGTGGGCGACGACGCCTCCTGGTTCGAGGAGTGGGCGCGCATGGGCGAGTTCGTCGAGGCGCGCGGCCGCGACGAACTGAAAAAGGGCCATGTGCTGACCGCCTCCACCTGCCTGATGCGCGCCGCGCATTACATGCAGATCGGCGAGCGGTTCTACCAGCACGGCCCTCGTTCGGCGGAGATTTACAAACGCGCGGTGAAGGCGTTCGCCGAAGGCGCAGCGCTGCTCAGGCGCCCGCGCATCGAGGCGGTCGAAGTGCCCTACCAGGGCAAGACGTTGCCCGCGCTCTACGTGCATCCGGCGCCGGAGGTGGCGGGCACCAAACCCGCGCCCGCGATGGTGTTCTTCGACGGCTTCGACATCACCAAGGAGATTCAATACTTCAAGGGCGTTCCGGACCTCGCCGCGCGCGGCATCGGCTGCCTGATCGTGGACGGCCCGGGCAACGGCGAGAGCATCCGCTTCCGCGGCCTGCCGCTGATCGCGGAGACGGAGAACTACGCAAGTGCGGCCTACGAGTATCTCGCCGGGCGCAAGGACGTCGATCCGAAGCGCATCGGCGTGATGGCGATCTCGCTCGGCGGCTACTACGCGCCGCGCGCGGCCTCGCTCGAACCGCGCTTTGCCTGCTGCATCGCCTGGGGTGCGCAGTGGGACTACTACGAAACCTGGCGGAAGCGTTTCGAATTGCTCGACAGCGGCACGGTGCCCTCGCTGTCGGTGCCGCCCGAGCACCTGATGTGGATTTTCGGCGTAAACAGCCGCGAGGCCACGATGAAGAAGCTCGAAGGCTTTCGCCTGGACGGCATCGTGCAGCAGATGCGCTGCCCGTTCCTGCTTACCCACGGCGCGGGCGACGAACAGATTCCGCTCGCTGTCGCGGAGAGGCTCCACGCCGCGGCCGGCTCGAAGGACAAGACGCTCAAGGCGTTCACGCGCGACGAAGGCGGCTTTCACCATTGCCAGGTCGACAATGTGACGGTGGGCGTGAATTTCATGTGGGACTGGGCCGCGGATGTGCTGAAGCCGGGTGCATGAAACGCAAACGTCGCCGCGCGTTCAATGAAAATTCCGGCCCTTCGGCATCACCTGCGCCGTTTGCTCGGCAATCGCTGTGTCCGCGGGCTTCCGCCGCAGCATCGTCACCAGCGCGTCGCCATCCCGCGGGTGCCGCCGCCATGACCCCTGCACCGGCCGCTTGACCTCGTCGGTCGGCGACGACGGGTCGATACGCGGGCCGTCGTCCGACAGGCGGCGCAGCAGCGGCGTCAGGTTGTCGAAACGCTCGGCGACGATGTGGATCACGCCCTTCTCGTTCTGGACGACGCCCGCGACCGCAATCAGCCGCGCGCCGAGCACCGTCGGGCGAAAGCGCTCGAACACGCGCGTCCAGACAATGGTGTTGGCGATGCCGGTCTCGTCTTCCAGGGTCATGAAGATGACGTTGCCGATGCCCGGCCGCTGACGCACCAGCACCAGGCCTGCCACCGTGATTCGCCGACCCGGCGCCACTTCGGGCAACCGCCCGCACGCGACGGCGGCGCGCGCATTCAGATCGGCGCGCAGGAACGACACCGGATGCGCGTTGAGCGACAGCCGCAGGTGCCGGTAGTCCTCGATCACGCGCTGGCCCGGCAGCATTGGCGGCAAATGGGCGTCGGGCTCGAGCTCGGGCATCGCGGCCTTGGCGAACAGCGGCAGGTCGTCCTTGTCGCCGGAGCGTCGCAGCGCCTTCACCGCCCATAGCGCATCGCGGCGGGAGAGGCCGAGCGAACCGAACGCATCGGCATGCGCGAGCCTTTCCAGCGCCTGCGGCGGCAAGCCGGTGCGCAGCCACAGATCGCGCACCGAGTCGAAACCTGCGCCGCGCGCGGCTTCGACGGTCCTGCCCCATTCTTCGGAGAACCCGCCGATCTGGCGGAAGCCGAGGCGCATGGCGCGGGTGGTGTGGATGTCGTCACGCTGCGAGACGTGGCGGGGGTTCAAAGATGCAGCACGGCACGAACCCAGTAGCTCCAGCGTGCAGTCCCAGTCCGACGCGTTCACGTCCACCGCCCGCACCTCCACACCGTGCTCCTGCGCGTCGCGCACAAGCTGCGCCGTGGCGTAGAAGCCCATCGGTTGGCTGTTGAGGATCGCGGCTGCGAACACGTCCGGGTAATGGCACTTCACCCAGGCCGAGGCGTAGACCAGGTTGGCGAAGCTCGCGGCGTGGCTCTCCGGGAATCCGTAGTTGCCGAAGCCCTCGATCTGGCTCCAGCAATCGGCAGCGAACTTTAAGTCGTGGCCGCGCGCGGCCATGCCGCCGAGAAATTTCTCGCGAAAGCGGTCGATGGTGCCGACGCGCTTGAACGTCGCCATGGCGCGGCGCAGCCGGTCGGCCTCGCCCGGTTGAAAGCCCGCGCCGACGATGGCGATCCGCATCGCCTGCTCCTGGAACAGCGGCACGCCGAGCGTCTTGCCGAGGATGCCGCGCATCTCTTCCGATGGAAACCGCACCGGCTCAAGCCCTTCGCGGCGGCGCAGATAGGGATGCACCATGTTGCCCTGGATCGGGCCGGGACGGACGATCGCCACCTCGATGACGAGGTCGTAGAATTCCTTCGGCCGCAGTCGCGGCAGCATCGACATCTGCGCGCGGCTCTCGATCTGGAACACGCCGATCGTGTCGGCGCGCTGGATCATTCTGTAAGTCGCCTCGTCGTCGTCCTGGATCGAAAGGTCGCGCGCAACGCCGTAGTGCGTCTGCAGGAACGCGAACGAGCGGCGCAGGCACGACAGCATGCCGAGCGCCAGCACGTCGACCTTGAGCAGGCCGAGCGTTTCGAGGTCGTCCTTTTCCCATTCGATGACGGTGCGGTCCTCCATCGCCGCGTTCTCGATCGGCACCACCTCGTCGAGCCGGCTGCGAGTGATGACGAAACCGCCGACGTGTTGCGACAGATGGCGCGGCGCGCCGATCAGCGCCTGCGCCATGGCCATGGCCCGCTTCAGCCGCGGATCGGCCGAGTCGAGCCCGGCGCGGTGCGCCTCCTTCTCGTTGACGCCGCTCGACGACCAGCCCCACAGGGTGCTGGCAAGGGCCGCAATCGTATCGGCCGACAGGCCGAACACCTTTCCCACCTCTCGGATCGCGCTGCGGCCGCGATAGCAGATCACCGTCGCGGCGAGACCGGCGCGCTCGCGGCCGTATTTCTCGTAGATGTGCTGGATCACCTCTTCGCGTCGCTCGTGCTCGAAATCGACGTCGATGTCCGGCGGCTCGCGGCGTTCGGCGGAGACAAAACGCTCGAACAGAAGGTCGATCCTGGTCGGCTCGACATCGGTAATGCCGAGGCAAAAGCAGATCACGGAATTGGCCGCCGAGCCGCGGCCCTGACAGAGAATCGGCTCGGGTCGCGACCGCGCAAACTTCACGATCTCATCCACGGTGAGAAAAAACGGCGCATAGCCGAGTTCGCCGATGAGGCGCAGTTCTTCGTTCAGAGCGTGCCGCACCTTGTCCGGAACGGCGTCGCCGTAGCGGCGCTTCAGTCCGGCCTGTGCAAACGAAACCAGCGCCGCCTGCGGCGTCGCAAAGCCCTGCCGCGTCTCGTCGGCGTATTCGGTCTTGCGCAGCTCTTCGAGCGAGAAATTGCAGCGTTCGATGAAACGCTGGGTCTCTTGAATCGCCCGCGGCGCATCGCGGAACAGGCGCGCCATTTCCTCCGGCGGCTTGAGATGCCGTTCGGCATTCGCCTCCAGCCGCCGGCCCGCGGCATCGAGCGTCAGGTGCTCGCGGATGCAGGTCACGACATCCTGCAGCGCGCGGCGCTCAGGCGCGTGATAAAGCGCGTCGTTGACGGCGATGAGAGGCACGAAAGCGCCGGACGCAACATCGGCGAGGCGCGCAAGACGGCGCGCATCGTCGCCGCGATAAAGCATGCCGGCCGCAAGCCAGACCGATTTCCGGGCCGCTGTCTTCAGCCGGGCGAGAAGCGCCGCGAGCGGCCCGGCGTGGATTCGCGCCGACGGCACGACAATGAGATTGAGGCCCTCAACATGATCCAGAAGATCCGGAAGCCCAAGGATGCATTCGCCTTTGCCGGCCCGGAGCTTGCCGAGGGACAGCAGCCGCGTGAGCCGTCCCCAGGCCGCGCGGTCGCGTGGATAGGCCAGGATGTCGGGCGTGCCGTCGGAAAACACCAGCCGTGCGCCGACGGCGAGCTTGATCGGGAGAGCGGGCCCGATCCTTTGCGGAAGAGTTCTTGTGATTGCATGGTCCTGCCGCTCCTTCTCTTCTTCGGCAAAGGTCCTGATCTGGGCGAACGCACGCACGACCCCCGCAACGCTGTTGCGGTCCGCGATTCCGATGCCGGTGAGGCCGAGCTCTCGCGCACGGACGACGAACTCTTCGGGATCGGACGCACCGCGAAGAAACGAGAAATTCGTAGTGACCGCCAATTCGGCATAGGCAGACATGATCGGCGCTCACGCGAACAGGCCGTGCAGGTACCAGCGCGGGTTTGACGTCTCGCGGCCGTAGAGCCCTTCCCGGTACAGCCACACCCGCGCGCCGTCTTCGATCTCGGCGCAGAAATAATCGCGTGTCATCTTGTTGCCGCGGCCGTCGCGCCACCATTCCATGGCGATACGCTCCGGGCCCTCGGCCTCGACGACGCGATGCGTCACACGCCGCCAGCAAAACCGCACCGGCGGGCCGTCCGGCACCTGGGCCACGGCTTCGATCGGTTCCGGCCGCTCGAACAGGCGGATCGGGCGCGTGGGAGAAAGGAGGTCCTGCTCCGGGCTCTCTTCACCTCTCCCCGCTGAGCGGGAAGAGGGAGAAGAAGCGCCCATCGCGCAGCGCACCGCATGCGCCGGCACCGCCGCGACTGCAAATTCCGGAATGTGCGTGTCCTGCGGCACCAGCCGGTTCACGCGCCGCAGGCCGAAACGCGCGCCGAGCCGGTCGATCAGATGCGCCAGTTCCTCGGCACGGTCGGGCGCGGCAAGCCCGGTCTGCGCCGGATCGCTGCGCTCCACGACCAGCGCGGAGAGCCGCATCGTGTCGTAGCCGAAGCCCGGATCGCAGGCCTCGCCCAGCGCCGCGAGACGCTCCTCGAACAGCTTTCGCACGCGCACCGGGTCGCGCAGCGGCGCGCCGGTGCCGAGTTCCAGCCGATGCACCTTGCCGTCGGCGCGAAACAGCGCCACCTGGAACAGCCGTCCGCCCTCCCCGCGCCGCTCCAGCACCGCGGCGAGCCGGCGCGCCAGCCGCTCGATGGCGCCGAGCACGTCGTCCTCGCGCGCGATCGGATCGGGAAAGCGCTGCTCGGCCATCGCCGCCGGCACCGGCAGACGCGGCGCGATCGGCTCGTCGAGGCGGCCGAGCGCCCGGTCGAGACGCAGCAGCAGTTCCTTGCCGAAACGCGCGGCGAACGGCGCGCGCGGCCGCGACGCGAGATCGCCGACCTGGTGCAATCCCATGGTGGCGAGGTCCGCGGCGACATCGGCATCGACGCGCAGCGCCGCAAGCGGCAGCGGCAGGATGGCGGATTCCGTTTTGCCTGGAGGAACGATAAATGTGCTTGTCGCAAATCCAGCACCTGCGTCTCGTGCCCTCTCCCCTTGAGGGAGAGGGCTGCGCCGACGTGTCAACGAATTCGAATGGGTAAGGGGTAACGAACTATCGACAGGCTGTGATCCCTCACCCATTCTTGATGTTGAACTGCTGCGGCTGCCCTCTCCCTCAAGGGGAGAGGACGCAATAACGGACGCTGCGAAGTCTCCGTACCGCGCCACAGCCCAGGCGCAGCCCACGGTGTCGGCCACCGCGGCGCGCGCATGAAAACCCTGCCGTGCGAGCCGCATCACGAGATCGCGTGCAAGCTCCGTCTCGCCGCCGAACAGATGCGCGCAGCCGGTGACGTCGAACACGAGCCCGTCCAGCGCGTCGAGCGCGACCAGCGGCGTGTAGCGGTCGCACCAGTCGGCGACGGCTTCGAGCAGATTACGGTCGGCCTCCGCGTCGGCCTCGGCCACGGCAATGCCGGGATACATCGCGCGCACGTCAGCAAGCGGCATGCCGATCTTGAGCCGCAGCCGAGCCGCGGCGTCGTTCAGCGCGCAGACGCGCTGCGCTTGCTCGACCGTGGCGACGACGATGCGCGGCGCGTCAGCCTGCGCGGACAAACGGCGCTCGATCCGATCGGTCGAGAACCGTCTCAGCCACAACGACAGGTACCGCCGGGCGGAAGGCACGCTCATGATGATCCCATTCGACGATCCACCGGCCGCAGGGTCCGCGCCGGTTCTTGCGGAGAGACAGGTCGAAAGCCGCGCGGCCGAGGCCGCCGAACCGGTCGGGCCGGCCCGGTGCCGCGGCGACCGTCCAGCGCGTCGCCGCCGCGCTCGGCGCAGGCGTCGCGCGATGCCGGAGGAGCAGACCCAGGCCCGCAACGCCCTCACGCGCGGCAAGCGAAAGCCGCCGCGTCGCCGTGAGATCGGCCTCCGCGCCGCCGCCGGGCAGTTCGGCGACAACACAGGCAAGCGCGCGGCAGCGCAGCGCCTCCTCCATCGCCCAGAGCACGTCGGCCGCGCGCGGCACGCGCAGGACGAGAAGGCGCGCGGGCGGCATGCCGAACAGGTCGAGGCCGGGGCCGTAAGGCCCGCCGCCCTCGGCGAACGCGAAATCGGTCGCGACCCAGAGCGCCTCGCCGCGCGCGCCGCTTGCCCGCGCCGCAAGCGCGGTTGCAAAGCCGCTTGCGGCGCCCGCATGGCTCGCCGCAGCGGGCGCGAGTTCGTGCAGCGCCGCGCAGGCGAGCCCGCCGCTGAGGGCGATGTCGATGGAGGGCTCGAAGCCGATCAGCCGCTGGTGCTCGGGCCAATGCGGCGCAAGGCTTGGATCGATGCCCGCCAGCGACTGGCGGAGACGGTTCAGCGCGGGCGAAGGCTCGGCCGGGCCCATAGGGGTGTCCTTTGGAAATATCCTGCATGTTCATGTTTCGTTCTAATAGATTCCCGATCCGCGGGGCGCTGTCAAGGGAACCGCCGCCGCCATATTCTCACGTCTTATTAACGCTTTAACCCCAAATGCCGGGAACCGCAGACGATTTTACGCATTGAGCCCGTAAGTCAGTCCCCCAACGGCAGCCATTCCGCCGCCATGCCGATGTCCGAGTACCTGCGCCGCCAAGCCGACACCTGCCAGCGCATCGCGCGCGGCTGTTTCGACCTCACCAGCGCCGAGCGCATGCGGCTGCTGGCGGCCGAATTGCGCGCCAAGGCCGCCGAGATCGACCAGCGCGACGGCGTTCCCAACCACGTGTTCGACCGCAGCGATTCCTCCGACACGACCCCCCGCCGCCGCTGATTGCGCGCGTCTGCAAACGCTACCGCGCCGTCGGCCGCACCGCCGAAACACATTGAATTCGCGACCGGCGCGGGGAATCTTAAGCCCGGCATGAACACGATCCTGACGCGGCTCTCGGCCGAACTGATCCGCAAGTACGAAGCCGAAGGCTTCTGGGGCCGGGACACGATCTACGCACTGGTCCGCGGACACGCCGTGCGCGCACCGGATTCGTTTGCAGTCCGCGACCGGTTCCGCCGCCTCACCTACCGGCAACTGCTCGCCGCGGCCGACGCGCTCGCGGCCGATCTCACGCGCCAGGGCGTCCGCGCGGGCCAGCGCGTCGGCGTCTGGCTGCCGAGCCGCCTCGACAGCGTCGTGGCCGTGCTCGCCTGTTCCAAGACCGGCGCCGTCTGCTGCCCGTCGCTGCATCGCGACCACACGGTCGGCGAGGTGATGGAACTCATGCAGCGTATGCGCGCCGCAGCCTTCGTCTGGCAGGACGGCTACGGCGCCGACGCCGGCAAGCGCGACGTCATCGAGGCGCTCAGGGCGGTGCCGTCGATGCAGAAGATCTACCGGCTACCGCCGCTCGCCGAATCCGATGCGGCCCCGTTCGCCGATCTCGCAACGGCCGGCGAAAGCGACAGCCCGACCAAGACCGACCCCAACACGCTCGTCTATCTGGCGTTCACGTCGGGAACCACCGGCAAGCCGAAAGGCGTTATGCATTCCGACAACACCATCCTCGCCAACGCGCGCCAGCTCGCAAAGGATTGGAACATCGGCAGCGACGCGGCGATCTACGCGCTGAGCCCGCTCAGCCACAATCTCAGCTTCGTCGGCGCGCAGGTGATTGCGCTCGCGGTCGGGGCGGAACTCGTCGTTCACGACATGCCGCGGGGCGCAAGCCTCGCCGACCGCGTCGTGGAAACCGGCACGAGCTTTCTGGTCGGCGTGCCGCCGAACGCCATCGACCTGCTGGCGGAGATGCAGAAGCGCGGACTGAACGGCCTCGGCCGCCTTCGCGGCTTCCGCATCTCCGGTTCCGCGGTGCCGAGCGAAGTGGTCGCGGGCCTGATCCGCCAGGGCATCCAGCCGCAGAGCGGCTACGGCATGACCGAGAACTGCTCGCACCAGTACACGCTGCCCGGCGACGATCCGAAGCTCATCATCGAGACCTCCGGCAAGACCTGCCCCGGCTACGAGCTGAAGATTTTCGACGCCGACGACCCCGACAAGGAAGCCGCACCCGGCGCAGTCGGCCAGATCGGCGGCCGCGGTGCGAGCCTGATGCTCGGCTATTTCGACGACCAGACCGCGACCGAGGACGCGTTCAACAAGAGCGGCTGGTTCATGACCGGCGATCTCGGCACGCTCGACGCAAACGGCTATTTGCGCATCTCCGGACGGGCGAAAGACATCATCATCCGCGGCGGCCACAACATTCACCCGGCACGGATCGAGGAACTGGCGACGCGGCATCCTGCCGTGCAGCGCGCCGCCGCGGTCCCGGTGAAGGACCATCGGCTCGGCGAGAAGGTCTGCCTCGTCGTGGTGTTCCGCGAAGGCAAGGCGGCGACAGTCGACGAATTGCTAGCGCATCTCGACGCCGCCGGCCTGTCGAAATTCGACATGCCGGAATACTTCCTGCGGCTCGACGAGATTCCGCTGACGCCGAACGGCAAAATGCTCAAGCGCGCGATCGTGGACGAGATCAGGGACGGCAAGCTCGCGCCGGAGCCGGTCCGGTTCGAGGCCAAGCGGGCGAGTGCATAACAATCTCTTATACTGGAGCACAGCATGCGTGCGGTCCTGGTCCGCGAATTCGGTGGCATCGAGAAGGCCGCGATCGGCGAGGTGCCAAAGCCCGCGCCCAAGGCCGGCGAGGTGCTGATCGAGGTGCACGCGGTCAGCGTGAACTTCGTCGACCTGGTGATGATGAGCGGCACCTACCAGTTCAAGCCGCCGCTGCCGTTCGTGCCCGGCAAGCTGCCGGTCGGCGTGGTCGCCGCGGTCGGCGAGGGCGTGACGCGGTTCAAGCCCGGCGACCGCGTGCTGATGATGGCGGAGTCGGCGGGCTTCGCTGAATTCACAGCGTTGACCGAAACCCAGTGCGTGAAAATCCCCGACGGCCTGCCGTTCGCGGAGGCCGCGGCCATGGCGCTGGTCTACGACACCGCGCATTTCGCGTTGAAGGAGCGCGGCCGTATTCAGCCGGGCGACAACGTGCTGGTGCTCGGCGCGACCGGCGGCGTGGGGCTCGCGGCGATTCAGCTTGCGAAGGCCTGGGGCGGCAAGGTTCTGGCCGGCGTGTCGAGCAAGGACAAGGCGGACATCGTGCGCGAGGCCGGCGCGGACGCAATCGTCGACCTCTCGGTGCCCGACCTGCGCGAGGGCCTGCGCGAGCAGGTGTTCGCACTGACCGACAAGAAGGGCGTCGACATTGTGGTCGACATGCTGGGCGGCGACATGTTCGATGCCGCGGTCCGCGCCATGGCCTGGAACGGGCGGCTGGTGGTGATCGGCTTCGCGTCGGGCCGCATCCCGTCGCTGAAGATGAACTATGTGCTGGTCAAGAACATCGAGATCAGCGGCATGCAGATCAGCGACTACAGAAAGCGTAGGCCGCAGGACATGCAGGCCGCGTTCGCCGAGATCTACGCGCTGCACGCGGCCGGCAAGCTGAAACCGCTGCCGACCAAGACCTATCCGCTGGAACGCTTCGCCGAGGCGCTGGCCGACATCCGCGACCGCAAGGTGCGCGGGCGGATCGTGCTGACGATGAAGTGACGATCAGCGATCGTCACAACCCCGGCAGCCGCGGCGCGCCGCTGTCGAAGTGGACGCCTTCGAGCGCGAGCAGCTTGAGCTTCGTGGCCGTGCCGCCGTGGGCCGAGAAGCCGCCGAGCTTGCCGTTCGCGGCCAGCACACGATGGCAGGGAATGACGACCGGCAAGGGATTGCGCGCCATGGCGTCGCCGACGTCACGCGCGCCCTCCCAGTCGGATACGCCGGCCTGCCGCGCCAATTCGCCGTAGGTGACGGTGTGGCCGAAATCCACGCCGCGCAGCGCCGCATAGACCTTGCCGCGGAACGCGTCGATGCCGGCGAGATCGACCGGTGCGGGGGAGAAATCGGCGCGCGTGCCGGACAAGTAATCCCGCACCTGCGCGATCGATGCCGCGATTGCGGGCGGCGGGTCGCCGGCGCCATTGCTCGACGCCTTGGCGGCCAGCCGCCGTTCGGTCTCGGTCCTGTCGCGCTCCGGCAGTTGCAAGGCGACGAGCCCGCGCGCGCTCCAGGCCACGCCGCAGGGGCCGAAGGCGGTGTCGAACAGGCAGTGGCGGATGTTGCCGGGCGCGGCGGTCATGGCATGCCGATTGAAAGCTTAAACCGACGCGACAAACTTAAGGACCGCGCGCCGCTACGCCAAGCAACCCGCAAAAGCAGAAAGGGGCCCGACCGGGGCCCCTTTGATCGCGCCCCCCGCGGGCGAAATCAGTTAAGCGCGTTCTGAACGCTGGTGAACGTCGTGTTGAGCTTGGAGCCCAACCCCTGCACCACCGCGATGATGGCGACCGAGATGCCCGCCGCGATCAGACCGTATTCGATCGCGGTTGCGCCGTTCTCGTCCCGCAGGAACTTCTTGAAGAGCGTCATTGGAGTTTCTCCATGTAGCCACGGCGTGTGGATCGTGCCGCGCGGGAACTCGTACCGGTGGGGCAGTACCGGCGAATTAAATGGATCGATCAAATTCACCGGATCGTATTCCAGCGTAGTCGATTCGCATTTGATGCGATTTGGCGCGGACTCGGCCGGCATCCGGCCGCAATCGAATTTCACTGAAAATCATGGGGTTTATTGAACGCAGGTCCGGCGGCCGCAGCACGGCGATTCTACGGGAGCGCGCAGCGGCGTATTACCCCACGCAACGCTTGCAGCGGCTTCTCCACCTGCATTCTGCGCGAAATAGCTAACGCGGCATTTCACGCATCGACGAAATGTACTTGGACTTCGCGCGCGGCGCGCCGGAATCCGGCGCGCGCTGCATCCTGCGCCATGACCGGCAACGCAAGCCGGACCGGGGGAATTCCGGGCATCACACCATGTCGACGGTTCCGGCCATCGGCATATCGGCCGGGACGCCGCGCATCAGGTCGTCGATCGAGATCGTGACCGTGGACGGCTGCGGCGCCGCCGCGGCGGTCGCAAGCACGGTCGATTTCAGCCACACGCCGGCGGACAGGCCGACAAATCCGGCGGTGACGGCGGTGAGCACAAACGTGCGCATGGACGCCTCCTCGTCATTTTGGGATCGGCCCCGCCCGCCGTTTGCCCATGACAGCACGCTACGCGCGGCTCGTATCGGCGCGATGTTGCCGCAGCACGAATTGGTATCGTCGGTATCGCGGACCTTTTTCTCCCGTACGGCTTGGACGGCAGCGCACGCAGCGTGCGCCGTCGGCGCAATTGCACCCCAGCGGGCATTGTCGATTGAACGCGCCCCGGCATGCGGCGACCAACGGGCGAACGGCGGCAGGCGCCGCCCGTAACTTGAATGGGAGAAACGTCATGCGTTTCATTTCGCACAAGGCGGCCGTCGCGCTCGCGGCGCTGACCGCCCTCGTCGCGCTGAACGCCGAGGCGTTGGCGCAGAAGATGCAGTTCGTGCGCAGCAAGCCGCACGTCAACGTCGGCCCGATCAATGCCGGCGCCGGGGCGCAGAAGGTTGCGCCGTCGTTCGGGATGCAGAAGGTCCAAAAGGTGCAGAAAGTCGCACCGTCGTCCCGGATGCAGAAAGTCGCGCCAGCCGCCGACAAATTTGCACCGTCGATCCTGACGCAGGAGTTCGGCGCGCTTGGGCGCTCGGGCGTCGCGCCGGTCGGCGTGGCGAATGGAGCCGCGGCGGCAAGCCCGTCGGGGCGGCGCTGAGCGCCGCGCTACTGCACCGCGACCCAGCGCCTCGTCACCGCGACCGGGTTCGGCGCGGCCCGCGCCTGCGACTTGTACTGCTCGATCTCGTCGTCGCCGATGCCGGCGTCGCTCAAGGCGTAGCTGACGCGGCGAATGATTGGGCCGGGCTCGCTGCCGAGGTCTTTCAGCCGCACGGTGACGTGCGGATATTTGACGTTCGCGCCGGCCTGCGCGGGCTCGGCAGAGGGCTCTTCGGCGGCGTTGTCCTGCGCGATGGCCGCGGGTCGCGCCGCGCCACGCGTGGCCTGGTGTTTTGCGTACCAGACGGAGAAGCGTTCGAACTCCTCGGCGTTGAGGTCGGCGACGGCGTCTTGGATTTCTTCGACGGTTGGCATGGCGGGAAGATAGCGGAGAGTCGGCGATGCCGGTAGTCCGGATGGAGTTGGGCGCAAACCCGGTTGCGGTGATGGCTGGTCTTGGAATTCGCTGGCGCTCCATCCGGGCTACGATTGTTACACCACACACCCCTCCCCCAGCCCCGCCGCGTACTCCGCAATCTTGCCCGGCGTCGTCACCCACACCTTCTCAAACCCCGGATGCTTCGCCAGCGCCTCCAGCGCCTGCCGCACCTGCGCGAGCCGGAACGGCTGGCCGGTGCAGAACGTGTGCATCGAGATGCCGAACACCAGCGGCTGCTTGCCCGACAGCCGCAGCATCTCCTCGAACTGGTCGAGGATCATGCGGTGGAAGTCGGTCGCGGGCTGGGCGCGGGCAAGCATGGTCGGCGTGTCGTTGAGCTCGATCGGATAGGGCACCGACAGGATGCGGCCCTTGCGCGTCGTCATCCAGAACGGCTGGTCGTCGGCGGGCCAGTCCATCACGAAGGTGTAGCCGTTCTCCTGAAGGAGATCGGGCGTGACCGGCGTCTCCGAAATCCACGGGCCCATCCAGCCGAAGGGGCGCCGGCCGCAGCTCTCGGCCAGCGTCTTCGTCGCGTGCGCGATCATCGCCGCTTCCGTGGCCTCGTCCATGTCGACCTGGCGCTCGGAGTTGGTGTAGCCGTGGCCGATCGGCTCGTCGCCGCGCTGGCGGATGCGCGCGGTAATCTGCGGCATCTCCTCGCAGACCGACGCGTTGATCAGATGGCACATCGGCCACTTGAATTCGTCGAACATGTCGAAGATGCGCCAGATGCCGACGCGCAGGCCGTAGTCGCGCCAGCCGTAGTTGCGGACGTCGGGCTGAGGGCCGAGCGCGGTCGGCGTGTGGCCCAGGCCCTCGCCGAAGCTGAAGTGCTCGACGTTGAGCGCGCAGTAGAAGGCGATGCGCTTGCCGCCGGGCCAGTCGAAGTTTTGGCGCTCCACGATCGGGGAATAGGAATAGCGGTTGTGTTTTTTCAGTTTCATGGCGCGCGTGCCTTGGTTCTTCGGCCCCAATAATGTTTCACGCGATGCGTGCCTCAGACAAGCGCCGAACAGCGGCGGGCTGCTATGATGCCGCCATGCGAGCGCTGCCGAGCTTTCCAGTTCTGGCGCGGGCCGTGGGCCGGCGGATCATGCGCGCGCTCGGGCGCGAGCGCGACCCGTTCGGCGACGTGCCGGAGGGGCTTTCGCTGAGCCCGAGCCAGCGCCATTTCGCCGCCTACAAGACCGCGCCGCTCAAGCTGCGCTACGCGGGCGGCGGCTGGCCGGACGCCGCCGAGTGGCAGCGGAGCGCGCGCGAGACGCTCGCCGGGCTGAGCGGCTACGAGCGCGGCGCAGCGCCGCCGGTCCCGCACCACGAGCAGAGCTTCGCGCTGACCGGCGGGCTGACGCGACGGCGGGTCTATCTCGCCGCCGGCCCCGGCACCGACATTCCGGTGCACCTGATCGAGCGCCCGTCCGGCGAGGCCGCGCGGCCGGTGATGATCTGCCTGCAGGGCACCAACACCGGCGCACACCTGTCCTGGGGCGAGGTGCGGTTTCCCGACGATGCCGACAAGCGGCGCCGCGGCTACGACATCGCGGTGCAGGCGGCAGAGCGCGGCTATCTTGCGGTGGCGCTCGAACAGGCGTGCTTCGGCGAGCGCGCCGAGCGGCGGATCGCGCCGCGCTCGGAGCAGCCCTGCATCGACGCATCGCTGCACGCCCTGCTGCTTGGCCGCTCGCTGCTCGGCGAGCGCTGCTCCGACGTGTCGGCGGCGATCGACTGGATCGCGGCGGACCGTGCGCGGCTGCGCGCCGACCCGCGGCGCATCCACGTCATGGGCCATTCCAGCGGCGGCACCACCGCAATGTACGCTGCGGCGCTCGATCCGCGGATCGCGGCGGTGCTGGCCTGCGGCTGCGTCGGCTTCGTGCGCGACACCATCGGCCGGCGGCGCGACAATTCCGGCCAGGGCACGGTGCCCGGCCTGCTGAAGTTCATGGAGAGCGCCGACGTGGTGGGCCTGATCGCGCCGCGGCCGTTCGTGACGGTGGCGGGCGACAGCGACCACATCTGGCCGGCCGCGGGCGCGGCAAGTGTGGTCGCGGAGGCGCGCGCGATCTACACAGCGCTCGGCGCGGCCGATCTCATCGACTGCGTGACCGAGCCGGGCGGACACAGCTTTCGCCCCGAGCCGAGCTGGCGCGCGTTCGAAGCGGCGCTCGAACGGCAGCGGCAGGCCACAGCGCGCTGAGGCGACGCGCTGACACCGCGCGCCGGCCCCGATCAGGCGTTGCGCGCGCTGGCCGCGCCTGAGCCTGCGATGCGGCCGAACACGGCGCCGGACATCAGGCCGGAGCCGCCGGGGTAGTTGAAGTAGAAGATGCCGCCGACGAGCTCGCCCGCGGCGTAGAGGCCGGGGATCGGGTTCATGTCGCTGTCGATCACCTGGCCCGAGTCCGGATCGATCCGCACGCCGCCGAAGGTGAACGACAGCCCGCAGCCGACCTGATAGGCCTCGAACGGCGGCTCCTCGATGGTGTTGGCCCAGTTCGACTTGTTGACGTCGAGGCCCACGGTGCAGCGGCCGTCCTTGATATTCGGATTGAACTTGACGTCCTTCTTGACCGCGGCGTTGTACTTTTTGATCTCGTCGAGGAAGCCCTGCGGATCGACGCCCTCAAGCTTGTGGGCGAACTCCTCGATGGTGTTGGCGCTGACCTTCGACACCCGCTTGATGCGGTATTCGTCGCGCAGCATCGGCACAATTTTTCCGTCGAACACCTGCCAGGCGAAGTTGTTCGGCTGGCGCAACACCACGGCGCCGTATTTCGCATAGGTGTAGTTGCGGAAGTCCGCGCCCTCGTCGACGAAGCGCCGGCCGGTGGCGTTCACCAGAATGCCCCACGGATACGAGTGCTTCTGGAAATTGTCGCCCACGCTGAGGTCGCCGAATTCGGGGGCGTTGTAGTCCCACTGCACCGCGTGGCCGCCCGACCAGTTGCCGAAGCTCGACGCGCCGATGGCGAGCGCCATGTTGATGCCGTCGCCGGTGTTGTAGGGCGTGCCGCGCACCTTCGCGAGCTCCCAGCCCGCGCCCATGTAGCGCGTGCGCATCTCGGCGGAGGACTCGAAGCCGCCGCAGGCAATCACCACCGATTTCGCCCGCACCTCCTCGATCGCGCCGTTGGCCTTCACCTTCACGCCCTGCACGGTCTTGCCGTCGTAGAGCAGCTCGAAGGCGCGGGTGCCGTAGCGGATCTCGATGCCGTTTTTCGCCGCGAGCTTCAGATGCTGGTCGATCAGGCCCGGGCCGCCGCCCTTGGATTCCACCGTGAGCCCGCCCCAGAACTTGAACTTGCCATCGATCAGGTACGCTTGCCGGCCCCAGATCGGATCGAACTTCATGCCCTTGCCGTGCAGCCAGCGCATCGCGTCGCGCGAGCGGCCGACCAGGCGGTCGCACAGGTCGCCGTCGGTGCGGTACTGCGTGATGCGGAACATGTCGTCGTAGAACTGGTCCTGGGTGTAGGTGCCGAAGTCGGAGCGGTCGATCTCGGCCGCGGTCAGGTCCGGCATGATGGCCTTGAGGTCGTCGACGCCGTCGTACACGCAGCGGAACGCGCCCGCGGTGAAGCGCGAATTGCCGCCCATCAGCTCCTTCGGCGCGCGCTCCAGCATCAGCACCTTGGAGCCCTTCTCGGCCGCCGCCTGCGCCGCGCAGAACGCTGCGTTTCCGGCGCCGACCACCACCACGTCCCAGTTCGCCACGATCAAGTCCCTCCCAGGCCCACCGGAGGGTGGGCGATGAATCAGGGGTGTTAAGCGCCAAATTGGAGGGGAGGAGTCAAGGGTGGGGGTGGGCGTGGTGGCGCGGCTTCGTAGCCCGGATGGAGCGGAGCGAAATCCGGGGCGGCCTCTCGGGTCGGGGCAAGCCTATCCATCGTACCCGGGTTACGATTCGCTTCACCCGGGCTACATACTTGCTGCTGGTCAATCGCGAAAGCGAATGGTCTTGTAGAGGATTCCCCACTCCAGACTGCGGGGATCGGCTATGGTCTCGTTGAGGTCCGGCACCGCCCAGCAATTGCCGAATCCTTCCGTTGGTTTGATTATCTTGTCGTCGGAGTAGGAGTGGTAGCGCGCCATATTTGAGCTGCGCCCCGACCTGTTGGCCTTAAGCGTGAACTCGACTCTGTCCACGGTGCGCACAGAGTTGTTTACTACGCCGACGAAGATGGGGTGCTTGTCGTCCTTGCATACAGAGTCACGTTTCGGATTGACCGTGAATTGCAATTTCGCTTCGTGCCGATCATGCGTGAAGTGCTGGTAGGAATAGCCGATAGCGACCGCGGCAGCGACGAGTCCAGTGATGGCCAGCGCCGCGTATAGCAGCCACTTGAAAATCAGCCACGAAATGCGGCGGAATGTATCTACAGCGTCGGCCATAAAATCCCCTGCCAGGACAATGGCAAGCGTAGCCCGCTACTGCTCAATCTCCGGCTCCACCAGCGCCGCCAAATTCCGCAGCGAATCCTGCCAGCCGAGATAACACATCTCCGGCGGGATGACGTCGGGGATACCCTCCTGCACCACGTTCAGCTCGGTGCCGCACAACACCGCCTTGAGCGTGACCGTCACCACGATCTCGCCCGGCAGGTTGGGATCGTCGAACCGGTCGGTGTAGCGAAGCCGCTCGCCGGGCACGAGCTCCTTGTATTCGCCGCCGAAGGAATGGCTCTTGCCGTTGGTGAAGTTGCGGAACGACATCCGGAACGTGCCGCCGACCTTCGCTTCGAGATGGTGCACGGTGCAGGTGAAGCCGTTCGGCGGCAGCCACTTCGCCATGGCGTCGGCCTCGACGAAGGCGCGATAGACCTTCTCGGGCTTGGCGGTCAGGACGCGGTGCAGGCGGACGGTGCCGGGCATGGCTGGTTCTCCAATGGCTGGCGACCTTACATCCTCCGCCCCGGCGTTGTAACGCGCGGGCGGGCGTTCGGGTCCGTTCTATCAGCAGCAAGTAGCCCGGATGGAGCGCAGCGAAATCCGGGGTAGCGCTTCGATTGTCCCGGGTTGCGCTTCGCTCCACCCGGGCTACGGGCACAGGCTGCGGCCCCATCGCGCCTTGCAAGGCGTGGCTGGATTTCCAACAATGCCCGCCACATCCAGCAACGCGGAATCCCGAATGCTCACCCTGCAGAAATCCAACGTCATCGCCGAAGCCATCCTCAAGAAGGGCCGCGAAATGAAGCTGCGCCCGCTGTGCGTCGTGGTCACCGACATCGGCGCCAGGATCAAGACGGCGCAGCGCGAGGACGGCTGCTCGCAGGCGCGCGTGGAAATGGCGCTCGGCAAGGCGGTGGCGTCGCTGGCGCTGGGGCGCTCCTCGGCGTTCGTGCGCGAGCGCCAGAAGCAGGGGCCGGAGTTCGTGGCGCAGGTGCAGAACTTCGTCGGCGAGCAGAAGATGTTCATGGTCGGCGGCGGCGAACTGATCCGCGACGAGGCGGGCAACATCCTCGGCGCGGTCGGCGTCACCGGCGCGACCGAAGACGAGGACGAACTGCTGGTCGCGCACGGCATCCGCGCGGCGGGGTTCAAGACCGACCAAGACCTCGCCCATCTCGGCGCGATGGTCCGTTCCAAGGCTTGAGGGGCGTCAACACATGGATGGGAGATTGACGATGCGAACACTGACAGCCGCCGCGTGTCTGCTGCTCGTGGCCCTGCCCGCGCAGGCGCAGTCGGTCGAGGACTTCTACAAGGGCAAGTCGATCAATCTGGTGATCGGCTTCTCGGTCGGCGGCGGCTACGACCTCTACGCGCGCCACCTCGGCCGCCATATCGGCAAGCACATCCCCGGCAATCCGACGATCGTGCCGCAGAACATGGCCGGCGCAGGCTCGCTTCGCGCGGCGAACTTCCTCTATTCGGCGGCGCCGAAGGACGGCACCGCGTTCGGCACCTTCGCGCGCACCACCGGCATCAACCCGCTGCTGGAGAGCGGCGCGACCTTCGACGGCACCAAGTTCTCCTGGATCGGCAGCGTCACCGACGACGTGTCGACCTGCATCACCTGGCACACCACGGCGATCAAGACCTGGCAGGACTTCACCACCAAGCCGGTGACGCTCGGCGGCCAGGGCCCGTCGTCGGAGCCGGACATCTTCGCGCGGCTCTACAAGAACGTGTTCGGCGCGCCGATCAAGCTGGTCGCGGGCTATCCCGGCACCAACGAGATCACGCTCGCCATGGAGCGCGGCGAGGTCGACGGGCTGTGCGGCCTGTCGTGGAGCACGATCAAGACGCGGCACGCCAAGTGGCTCGCCGAAAAGCGGATCAACGTGCTGGTGCAGTCGTCGTTCAAGAAGGTCGCGGACCTCGGCGACGTGCCGCTGGTGCTGGACCTGACCAAGGACGCGGAGAAGCTGCAGATCCTCAAGCTGATCCTCGCGGCGCAGGAGATGGCGCGGCCGTTCGCGGCGCCGCCCGGCATCCCCGCAGACCGCAAGGCCGCGCTGGTCGCGGCGTTCGACAAGACCATGAAGGACCCGGAGTATCTCGCCGAGGCGCAGAAGGCGCGGATCGAGGTCAACCCGGTGAGCGGTCCGGCCATCGACAAGCTCCTGGCCGAACTTTACGCGACGCCGAAGGACGTGGTGAAGAAGGCGAGCGAGGCGATCACGAAGTGACCGCGCCCGATGGATCGCGGCGTCAGCCTGCCGGCCGGCTTTGACGCGATGCGGGCGTTCCTGCACGCGCAATGGGAAGACGGCGGGAGACGGTCCGAGGATTTGGCGATCCTGCTCGGAAGCCTGGACCGCGGCACTGCGCAGGACGGCGCACCGGCCGATCCCGCGCAATGGAGCGACTGGATCGACGCGGTGCTGACGGTCCGGCCGGACCTGAAGGGCCGGATCGAAGATGGCGGCGTCACGATCGGCCCAGGCGAGGCGTTCGAAGCGATGCGCGCGTTCCTCGCGGCGTACTGGGAGCGCGGCGGCCGCACCGAACGCGGCATCGGCGAAATCGCCGAAGCCCTGGACCGGGACCGCGCCACGGCCGGACTGCAACAACGCTGGTCTGCGGCGGTGCGGATGGCGCAGCCCCGGTCATGACTGGTAAGACCGTCGCATGCCTCCCCTGATCGGCGCCCGCATCGCCCGCCTGGAAGACGAGCCGCTGCTGCGCGGCAAGGGCCGCTTCGTCGACGACATCGCGCTGCCGGACGCGCTGCATGTTGCGTTCGTGCGGAGCCCGCATCCGCACGCGCTCATCAAGGGCATCGACAAGAGCGCGGCTCTGGCGCTGCAAGGCGTCCATGCGGTGCTCACCCTCGACGATCTCGCCAAGGTGATGGTCCAGCGCCGCATGGTGCGGCACTCCAATTCGGGCATGCCGCTCGACCGCGCCTGGGCCTTTGCGCTCGCCGACGGCGAGACGGCTTACGTCGGCGAGCCGGTGGCGATGGTGGTCGCCGGCGACCGCTATCTCGCCGAGGACGCCGCGGCGCTGGTCATGGTCGACTACGAGCCCCTGCCCTTCACGGCCGACGTGCGGAAGGCGAAAGACGGCCCGCCAGTGCGGCGCGAGCTGAAGTCCAACGTCGTCACCAGCTACAAGGTCGGCTTCGGCGACGCCGACGCGGCGTTCAAGGCCGCGGCCCACGTGTTCAAGACGCCGCTCTGGCAGCACCGCGGCGCGGCGCATTCGATCGAGGCGCGCGGTACCATCGCCGAGGTGCGCTCAAGCGACGGCGGCATCACGGTGCATTCGTCGACCCAGAAGGCGCACGATCTCGCGCAGACGCTGACCTCGCTGATGGATTTCGACGCCGGATTGCGCGTCGCGGCGCCCGACATCGGCGGCGGCTTCGGGGCCAAGCTCTGCGTCTATTCCGAGGACGTCGCGGTGGTCGCTGCGGCGAAATTGCTCAACCGCTCGATCAAGTGGGCGGAAGACCGCCGCGAGTATTTCACCAACGCGGTGCATGAGCGCGACCAGTACTGGACGCTGGAGGTCGCGGCCGACAACGACGGCAAGGTGCTCGGCGTCCGCGGCACAGTGCTGCACGACACCGGGGCCTACACGCTGCAGGACCCGAACATTCCTTACAATTCCGCGTCCACCATGAGCGGGCCTTACACCGTGGCCAATCTCGCGATGGAGGTCACGATCGCGATGACCAACACCGCGCCGGTGTCCTCGGTGCGCGGCGCAGGCTATCCGCAGGCCGCATTCGCAATGGAGCGGCTGCTCGATCTGGTGGCGCACGAGCTGAAGCTCGACCGCGCCGAGGTGCGGCGGCGCAACCTCATCCCGGCGTCGAAGATGCCCTACGAGAAGCCGCTGAAAACCCGCGCCGGCATGACGATCCAATACGACAGCGGCGACTATCCGGCGTGCCAGGACGAGGTGCTCAAAGCCGCGGGCTGGGCGGAGTTTCCGGAGCGCCAGGCGGAGGCGCGCGCGCAAGGCCGCTACATCGGTATGGGGCTGGCGCACGGTGTCAAGGGCTCGGGCCGTGGGCCGTTCGAGTCGGGGCTCGTTCGCGTTTCGAGAACCGGCAAGGTCACGATCTTCACCGGCGCCTCCGCCATGGGCCAGGGTCTTGCGACCGCGATGGCGCAGATTGCGGCGAGCCAGTTGGGCATTTCCGCCGACAAGATTTCCGTGGTCGCGGGCGACACCGCGACCGTTTCGCTCGGCCTCGGCGGCTTCGCCAGCCGGCAGACCGTCACCGCGGGTTCCTCGGTGATGCTCGCGGCGAAGGCCGTGGCCGACAAGGCGAAGAAGGTCGCCTCGCATGTGCTGGAGGCCGACGAAGGCGATTTGGAGCTTGCCGACGGCGAGGTGCGGGTCGCGGGCGCGCCGCAGCTCGCGATGAAGCTGTCCGAGATCGCGCGCATTCTGCAAGGCGCGCCGGGCTACGGCTTCCCGCCCGGCGTCGATCCGGGCCTCGAAGCCAACGTCATGCACCGCACCGACGCGCTGTGCTACGCCAACGGCTGTCACGCCGCCGAGGTCGAGGTCGATCCCGAGACCGGCGCGGTGACGATCCTGCGCTATGTCGCGATCCAGGACTCCGGCGTGCTGATCAATCCCACGATGGTCGAAGGCCAGATCCACGGCGGCGTCGCGCACGGCATCGGCAACGCGCTCTACGAGTGGATGGGCTACGACGAGCAGGGCCAGCCGGTGACCACGACCTTTGCCGACTACCTGCTGCCGTCGGCGACCGAGGTGCCGATGGTCGTGACGCTCGCCAAGCAGACGCCCTCGCCGCTCAATCCGCTCGGCGTCAAGGGAGTCGGCGAGGCCGGCACGATCCCGGCCGCGGCGGCACTGATTTCGGCGGTCGAGGATGCGCTGTCGCCGTTCAACGCGCGGATCGAGCACTTCCCGTTAAGGCCGATGGAGATCGTGCGGATGGTGCGCGGCGCGCAGTGAGCGCGCCGCCGTTGCACCCTACTTCTTCGCCCCCGAGGCCTTGATGATCGGGCCGAACTTGGCGGCATCGGCCTTGATGCGCGCGGTGAACTCCACCGGCGACGTCGCACCGACGTGGATGCCCTGCCCGGCGAGCCGCTGTCGCAGATCGGGATCGGCGACCGCCTTGGCGAACATCGCGTGCAGGTTGGCGATCGCCGCGTCCGGAGTCTTGCCGGGCGCAGTCAAGCCGAACCAGACGAACTCCGAGTTGACGTCCGCATGGCCGGCCTCGACGAAGGTCGGCACATCCGGGACTTCGGTCATGCGCGTCCGGGACGTCACCGCGAGCGGTCGCAGCGCGCCCGAGGCGATGTGACCTTTGCTCGGCAGCACGCCGACGAACATCATGTCGACGCGCCCGGCGACCAGATCGATCACCGCGGGCGCGGCGCCACGATAGGGGATATGCACCAGCGGCGCGCCGGTGGCTTTGCCGAACAATTCGCCGAGCAGGTGGCCCGCCGTGCCTACGCCTTGTGAGGCGTACGACAATCCGCCTTGCTTCTTCTTCGCCAGCGCCACCAGTTCCGCAACCGACTTGGCCTCGACCGCAGAGGGCACCGCCAGCATCAGAGGGAACGAGAACAGCGGCGTGATGTGCTTGAAGTCGGCGAGCGGATCGTAGGGCGTGCCCGCGGGCATCGCCGGGTTGATCACGTGGGTGGCGTAGCTCGACAGCATGATGGTGCGCCCGTCCGGGGCCGCATCCTTGAGGCCGACGGTCGCGACCACGCCGCCGCCGCCGGGGCGGTTCTCGATCACGAACTTGGGTCCGCCCATCTGCTCGACCTTGGCGGCGATGGTGCGCACGCCGATGTCGGAGCTGCCGCCGGCGGCGACCGAAACCACAATCGTGACCTGCGATTGCGCCGCGGCGGGCGCGCCGGCAATCGCCAGCCCTGCGGCCGCCACGAGTGGCGCGATAGTCCGGTGACCGAATCGACGAAGCATGGCGTCCTCCCTGAAAGGAGACGCATGTTGTCTAATTTGCACGCGCGGTGCAAATATCCGATCCGCTGGTCAGAACGAGGATCGGAATGCCGGACCGGATCGCCGCGGGGCTTGTCTCGCGCACCTATTTCAACATGCCGCTGTGGGCGTCGCAGGAGCATGGCTTCTTCGCAGACGAGGGTCTCGCGGTCGAAGGCACGATCTTCGGCAACGCCTCGCAGGTCGAGCCGCTGCTCGATGGCACGTTCCAAGTGTTCATCGGCTCGCCGGAGCTTGCGATCCAGAACGCCGCCGCGGGCGGCCCGCTACGGATCGTGGCGGGCAACGCCGGCAAGCTCGTGCATTCGTTGATTGCGCGTGCGCCGTTCAAGCGGTTCGAAGATCTGCGCGGGCGCACCGTCGGCATCTTTACCGAGAAGGAAGGCACGTTCTTCCACGTGCGCGCGATGCTCGCCGCGCACGGGCTGAACTATCCCGGCGACTATCTGATCAAGCACACCGGCGGCGTGCCGCCGCGCCACAAGGCGCTGCTGGCGGGCGAGATCGACGCCGGCCTGCAATCGGTGCCGTGGAACTATCTCGCCGAGGACGAGGGCATGAACAACCTCGGCGACGCGATCGATACCGTGCCGGACTGGCAGTTCGTCTCGATCAACGTCAATCGAGACTGGGCGCGGGCCAACCGCGACGTGCTGGTGCGCTTCCTGCGCGCGATGCGGCGCGGCACAGAATGGCTCTACGCCAACCGTGAGGCGGCCTCGGCAATCGCCGCGCGCGAACTACCGGCATCGATGGAGCATGCCCGGCGCGCGTGGGACTATTTCACGAGCAAGGACGCGCTCACCCGCGACATGTCCGTCAACCGCAAGGGCATCGCCAAGGTGATCGAGACGCTGAAGCTCGCGGGGCTGCTGCCGCCCGAGGCGGCCGACGATCCCGGCGCCTATATCGAGGACGAGTATCTCGCCGAGGCGCGAAAAGGCTAGCGCCGCCGCGTGTCGCGCCACGGCATCGCAAACAGCGGCCGCAGCATGAAGTAGAACAGCGGCGCGAGCATCAGCGTCCAGAACGCCCAGACAGTGCGAACGATCGCGTTGTGCGTGCTCCAGCCCTCGACCCGGCGGCCGTCCACGTCCAGACATACGACCGGCCGGTGCGGGCGCGACGTCCGCGACTGATAGTGGCGCGGCGCGATCCGGCCCGATTCCGGGCAGAACGCCTGCGACACGCCGGGCACGCGGTCGATCCAATGGAAATAGAGCGTCATCGGCATCATGAACGCGCCGCCGAGCAGCAGCGCGAGGCCGAGCGCAAGGCCCGCGGCGGGCAGCGAACGGGGAAGAAAGCGGCGCATGGCACGGACCGGGATGGCGTGGGGACGATCCTTGTTGGTCGCCAAGACAAAGCCGGAGGTTCGAAAGGCGCTGCTTCCGTCATTCCGGGACTCCCCGAAGGGGCGGGCCCGGAATGACAGCGGAGAGCCTGTGCTCTCGGCCTACCGCCCCGGCCGCAGGCGCTGGATCTGCAACTGCGCCAGGAACGGCACCAGCGGGTGCGCGCCCATCTTCACGATCGACGGCAGATCGAGCGCGATCAGCGCCTCGCGCTGGGCAGGCGGCAGCGCGAATTTGCCGGCGTAGGCCTTCGCATCCTTCATGTACTGCGCGCGTTCGTCTGCATCGTGGGCGAGCGCGTGCAGCGCCGCGGTCAATTCGACCAGCTCGGGCTTGATCGACGGGTAGTGCGCCGCGTGGTCCTTGGGCTCGCCGCCGATCCAGCCAAGCGAGGCGTAGTTATGGTGCCAGCTCGGATCGAACGACACCACGTCCGGCTTGCGCTCGCCGATGGCACCCGCGGCCGCGGCCCAGCAGCGCAATTCGATGTTGCCCTTGTCGTCGAGTTCCGCTTCGTCATAGCCGATCAGCGACTTCAGCTTGCCCGCGGCGAGCTGCTCCAGCACGCGCTTGTCCCAGTCGAGCTCCGGGTTGGAGTAGCGGTCGGTGCCTGGAAAATGCGACATGCCGCCGCTCGAAAGAATCACGGTGCGTAGGCCAAGCTGTGTCACCGTGCGCGCCACGGCCTGGCCGAAGGCGTAGCAGCGCTCCATGGTCGGCTGCGGCGGAAGATAAGCATTCACGTAGATCGGCAGCACCGGATCTGTGAGCCCGAGATGCGTCAGCGGAATGCCGATGGCATAGTCGATCTTCGCCGTCGAGGTGAAGGCCGGATCGAAGCCCTGGCGATAGAGCTGCCGCACGACCTCGAAGCCGATCTCGCTCGGCACCTTCCAGTGGAACTTGCGGCCCGCGAACTCGCCCGTCGCCTCGCCGCCGACATGCACGGTGAAGGCCGGGCAGACGTTGTGAAAGAACTGCTCGGCGTGGTCATTGGAGAAGATGATCCAGAGGTCCGGCTTGAGCGCCTTCAGCCGCGCGCCGATGTCGGCCGCCACCGCGCGCACCTTCTCGACGTTCGCCTTGTCCTCGGTCTCAGGCATGGTGAAAAACTGCGGCGCGTGCGGCAGCATCGCGCCCCCGATCACCGTGGACATCATGGCCCGCTCCATCGCGTTGCGGCGACCGCCGCCGTCCCGCAAAACGTAGTGCGGCGTGCGGCACCCGACAAGCGAAACGCCCCTCTCCCGGGTCTCGGGAGAGGGGCGTCAAACGCCAGAGACGAAGTGTCGAGGTCTGCCGTCGCTACTGCGCCTTGATGCCGGCTTCCTTGACCACCTTGCCCCACAGTTCGAATTCGGAGTGGTAGAATTTTTCGAACTGCGGCTGGGTCATCTTCACGATCTGCGCGCCGCGATCGGCGAACTGCTTCTGCACCTCGGGCTTGTCCTGGATCGCCGCGATCTCCTTGTTCAGCAGATCGATAATGGCCTTGGGCGTGCCCTTCGGCGCCGCAAGCCCGATCCAGTTGCCGCCGGAGTACTCCGGAAAGCCGGCCTCGGCGAACGTCGGAACGTCTGGGAACGCCGGCAGCCGCTTGTCGGACGCGACGGCGAGACCGCGCAGCTTGCCGCCCTTGACGTGCGACGACAGGCTCGACGCCGATGCGATGACGGCCTTGGTGTTGCCGGCGATCACGTCGATGGTGCCGGGGCCCGCGCCGCGAAACGGCACGTGCACCACGTCGATCTTGGTGAGCAGCTTGAACAGCTCCATGCCGAGATGCAGCGCGCCGCCAGTGCCTCCCGAGGCATAGTAGATCGAGCCGGGCTTCGCCTTGGCGAGCGCGACGAACTCCTTGGCCGTCTTGGCCGGCAGGTCGGGATTGACCGCGAGCATGTTCGCGCTGGTGATGAACAGCGCGATCGGGATGAAGCCGTTGCGCCCGTCGTAATTCAGCTTGTAGAGCACCGGCTGCACGGGATTGGCGATCGACACGATGCCGAGCGTGTAGCCGTCCGGCGCGGCGTTCGCGACCATCTCGGTGCCGACGACACCGCCGGCCCCGGTGCGGTTCTCGGGGATGAACTGCTTGCCGAGCTTCTCGGTGAGGTGCGTGGCCATCACCCGCGCGGCGATGTCGTTCAGGCCGCCGGGCGCGAACGGGATGACGATCCGGACCGGCTTGGCCGGGTAGTCCTGGGCCGCGGCCGGCGCGGCGAAGACCAGCGTCGCCCCGGCGACCGCTGCAATCAATGAGTGCACTCGTAACATCTATTCCTCCATGACGCGAAAGCGTGGACGGAGAATGCTGTGTCCTTGCGGGGTTTTCAACCGCCGGGATGTCTCACCCCGGGCAGCCGGCGCCACCCGCCGGTCGGCCTCGGACGGATGCCGACAAATCGATGCAAATCGCCGAGATGCGATTAGCAGCCTGTTGTGGGGGCCGTCGTAGCGTCCGGGAGCTGGCCCCCGCCAGACCGGATCGCCATGCTGATCGATCGACGCCGCCATCAGCGCCAGACCATCAACCGCCTCGCCAAGCTGCAGGTCGAGTCGGGCGCCTTGCCGCGCGACTGCCTGATCACGGACATTTCGCAACAGGGCGCGCGGCTGCACGTCGAGGGCCTCGACGTGCCCGATCGCTTCCATCTCTGGATCACCGGCGAGCAAGGCACGCGGCGCGAGTGCCATGTGGTCTGGCGGCTCGGCCACGAGGTCGGCGTGAGCTTCGTCGGACCGGAAACGCGCGCGCCGGCGCAGCGTGCCGGAGCCGTGCCGGCGTAGGAACCGCCGTCACTCGCGCTTGATCTTGCCTTCGCGCACCACCCGCTCCCACTTCGCCATTTCCCTGGTCATGAACGCCCCGAACTCGGCGGGGCTCATGTTGACAGCCTCGGCGCCGCGGGCGGCGAGCAACTTCTGGCCCTCGGGCGAGGCCTGAATCGCGGCGATCTCCTTATTGAGCTTGTCGATAATGTCCTTCGGCGTGCCCGCAGGCGCCACCATCCCGATCCAATTGGCGACCTCGTAGTCAGGCACGCCGGCTTCGGCGACGGTCGGAAGCTCGGGTAGCACGGCGCTGCGCTTGAGCGCGCCGACGCCGAGGCCCTTGAGCTTTCCAGACTTGATGAACGGCGAGGTGGTGATGGTGGTGGCAAAGCCGACCTTGGTGTTGCCCGCGACCAGGTCGATCATGGCCGGGCCGCCGCCCCGGAACGGCACGTGCATCAGGTCGATGCCAGCGGTCAGCTTGAACAGCTCGCCGCCGAGATGCATGAAACTGCCGACGCCCGCCGACGCATAAAGCACCTCACCCGGCTTGCCCTTGGCGAGCGCGAGCAACTCCTTGATCGAATTGACCGGCAGAGTCGGATTGACGACCAGCACCGTAGGCGCCTGCGCCAGGAACGCGATCGGCACGAAGGCCGTCTTGGGATCGTAGGGCAGCTTGTACAGCCATGGATTGACGGCGTTGACGATCGAGACGACCAGCAGCGTGTAGCCGTCCTTGGGCGCGTTGGCTGCAATCTCGCTCCCGACGATGCTGGCGGCGCCGGTGCGGTTCTCGACCACGAATTGCTTGCCAAGCCGCTCGCTGAGCTGCGTCGCGATCATGCGGCCGACGATGTCGTTCACGCCGCCCGGCGGGAACGGGACGATCACCCGCACCGGCCGGTCGGGATAGTCCTGCGCCGCCGCGGGCGCGGCGAGCGCGATCGCACTCGTTGCGATTGCGAGCAGTAGCGAATGCATGCGTGGCATGGCGAGCCTCCCCCCGAAGCGCATTCCCGACCCGCCGTCACGGCCTCAGTCGATGCAGATATTCGGGCCGGTACGGCCTTGCGGCTGAGAGTATGGCACAAGCGACGGGGAATGTGTGCCGGCCCCGCTGCGGCATGATGCGCGCCGGCACATGCAGCGGCGCGTGGATCAGTCGCGCGCTTCGCGCATCCGCTTCGCCGCGTCCAGCGCGGCCAGCACGATGCCCTGATAGCCGGTGCAGCGGCAAAGGTTCCCCGAGATCGCGATCCGGACCTCCTGCTCGGTCGGGTCCGGGTTGTCGCGCAGGAATTCGAGCAGAGTCGTCAGCATCCCGGGCGTGCAGAAGCCGCACTGAAGCCCGTGGTTGTCGCGGAAAGCCTCCTGCAACGGATGCAGCTTGTCGGGCGACGGCGCGATGCCCTCGACGGTGAGGATGTCGTGGCCGTCGGCCTGGACCGCGAGCATCAGACAGGAGCGCGCCGAGCGGCCGTCGAGCAGGATGGTGCAGGCGCCGCAGACGCCATGCTCACAGCCAAGATGCGTGCCGGTGAGCTTCAATTCGTAGCGCAGGAAATCGGCAAGCGTGATGCGCACCGCCACCTCGCGCTCGTAGCGCGTGCCGTTGACCGTGACCGCGATGGTACGTGTCTCTGACATTCTCAATGCTTCCGGTTCCACGGCGCGTTGTCGGCAAGGCCCGCAGCCTTCTCCAGCGCGCGGCGCGACAACACCACGGCAAGGTGCTGGCGGTAGTCGGCCGACGCATGGATGTCGGCCAGCGCCTCGATGCCGCGACACCACTCGCAGGCCTTGCGGAACAGGTCCGGCGACGGTGCCTGACCCACGATGGCTTGTTCCACTTCGGTCGCGCGCACCGGCGCGACCGCGACGCCGCCCAACGTGAGCGACGCGCGCGAGATTATTCCGCCGTCGATTTGAAGGAGCGCCGCCGCCGACACGATGGCAAAGTCGCCATGCCGGCGCGAGAACTCGATGAACGCCGCCTTGTGGCCCGCGGGCCAGAGTGGAATACGAATCTCCGTGACGATCTCGTTCAGCTCGATGGCGGGCGTGAGGTAGCCGGCCGGAAAGTCGGCGAACGCGATCTCGCGTTTGCCGCCCGGGCCTACGACCGTCACTGCCGCGTCGTGCGCGGCCGCGACCGACACCAGCTCGGCGGCCGGATCGAGATGGCACAGCGAGCCGCCGATGGTGCCGCGGTTGCGCGTTTGGCGGTGGCCGATGTGCATGATCGCCTCGTGCATCAGCGGGCACCTGGCTTTGACGAGGTCGGAGAACTCCAGGTCGCGCTGGCGCGTCATCGCGCCGATGCGGAGCGCGCCGCCGTCCTCGCGGATATAGGACAGGTCCGCCACACGGTTGAGATCGATCACATGGTCCGGCAGCACGAACCGCATGTTCAGCATCGGCATCAGCGACTGCCCGCCGGCCAGCAGTTTGGCGTTGTCGAGCGAGCCAAGCAGCGCCACCGCCTCCGAGACGGTCGCCGGGTCGTGATATTGGAAGGGCGGCGGCTTCATTGCGGATGCGGAACCTGACGCGACGACTAGAACAAGTATAGGGAAGGCTCGCGCGAAAGGGCAACCGGCCGCTATTTCTCGATCGTCTCGGCCTGCTCCAGCATGTCGCCCCAGGCCGAAGCGGCGGACGGCGGAACCGCCGAAGGCGGCGCCTCCTGCGCCGGATCGATTTCGGCCTTGGGTGCCTCTATCACCACCGGCTCCGGCGGACGCATCTCGTCGCGCACCGCGCGCACGGCCTTGACGATGTTCGCGTAGCCCGTGCAGCGGCAGAGGTTCGACGACAGCACGTCGATCAGTTCCTCGTCGCCGACGCCGGGATCGCGCTCCAGCGTTGCCGCGGCGAGCATCAGAAAGCCCGGCGTGCAGAAGCCGCATTGCAGGCTGTGGTGCGCCATGAACGCGCGCTGCAGCGGATGCAGCGTGCCGTTCGCCGCCAGCCCTTCGACCGTGCGGACCTCCTTGCCCTGCGCCTGCACCGCGAACATGAGGCACGAGCGCACCGCCTCGCCGCCGACAATCACCGTGCAGGCGCCGCAGACGCCATGCTCGCAGCCGATGTGAGTGCCGGTCAGCCCGCAGTCCTCGCGGATCGCGTCGGCGAGCGTCTTGCGCGGCTCGACCGTGACGCGGTGCGCGCGGCCGTTGACGGTGAGGGTGAGATCGAGCTTTGCGGTCATGCTGAGGCGGCCGAATTCCAGGCGTCGAACGCGGCACGATAGCCCGCCCGCCGCATGAATGCGACGGGTCCCCGGACCGCCGGCCGTGGCGTCATTTGGGCGTGATCTTGGCGACCTTCGCCACCTCTTCCCACCGCTTCACCTCGTCGGCGATGAGCCTGGCGAACTGCTCGGGCGTGTTGCCGCCGGGCACAGCGCCTTCCGTCTGCATCCACTTGGCGACGGCCGGCGCCCTGAGGCCTTCGACAATCTCCCGGTGCAGCCGGTCGACGATCGGCTTCGGCGTCCCGGCCGGCGCCAGCATCCCGAACCACTGGATCACCTCGAAGTCGGCGAGGCCCAGTTCGGCGATGGTGGGCAGGTTCGGCAGCGCCGGCGCGCGCTTCAGGCTCGACACCGCAATCCCGCGCAGCGCGCCCTTGTCCAGATGCTGCTTCGCCGACGCGGCGTTGATCAGCATGATCTGGATGCGGCCGGCCAGCACGTCGGTGAGCGCGGGGGCGACGCCGTTGTACGGCACATGCAGCAGGTCGATGCCGGTCCGCATCTTGAGCATTTCCATGCCCATATGCGCGTTCGACGCGAGGCCCGGCGATGCGAAGGCGAGCTTGCCCGGATCCTTCTTCGCGAGCGCGATCAATTCCTGGAAATTGTTCGCCGGGACCGACGGATGCACCAGCAGCACGTTGGGCAGCGACACGATCTGCGAGATCGGCGCGAAGTCCTTCACCGGGTCGAAGCGCTTGACCGCGCGCGCGACGTTCAGACTGGTGAGGGTACTGGCCACCGTGACGAGGTTGTAGCCGTCCGGCGCGGAGCGCGCGGCAGCTTCGGTTCCGGTGGCAGTGCCGCCGCCGGGCCGGTTCTCGACGAAGAACTGCTGGCCGAGCTTCTCCGAAAACTGTTGCGCCAGCAGGCGGGTCACCGTGTCGGTGCCCCCGCCCGGCGCCGACGGAACGACGATGCGGACCGCTTTCGAGGGATAGTCGGACTGCGCCAGCGCGGGCGAACCCGGCAGCGACAGCAACACTGCCGCTGTCAGCAGGCCCGGCACGCGCAGAATCGTTTGTGTTTTTGTCATCGTTGTTCTCCCTCACTCAGGACCGATTTGGAATCCGCGCGATCGCTTCGCACGATTACTTGGGCAGCTTTGCGCCGAACTTGCCTCGCACCAGGTCCTCGACCTCCTTCGACGCGCGGACCACGATCGGGAACGTGTCGCGGCGGCCGAACGGCTTGCAGGCGTCGATGACCACGCGGGCGTTGCGCGGATCGGTCTCCGAATACGCCATCGGATCGAGCGCCGACGACCAGCAGCCGCGCAAAATCTCCATGCCCTCGCGCGGATCGCAGCGCGTGCACATGGCCCAGATCACCTTGTCCATGTCCGCCGGGTCGATGTCGTCGTCCACCACCACGACGAAACGATTCACATAGGCACCGGCGTGGCACTGCGAGGCGATCAGGCCGGCCTGCTTGGCGTGGCCGGCGTACATCTGCTTGATCGCAACCGTGAGCCACAGCCGCGAGCCGCCGGCGGCGTGCGACCACACGCCCTTCACCTCGGGCACGCCCGCGGCTTCGAGCTGGTTCCACACCGCGCCGGAGCGGTACGAGCCGCGATAGAACGAGTCGTCGTCCGGCGGAATGCCGGGGATCGCGCCCAGGAGAATAGGATCGTCGCGATACATCATGGTCTCGACGCGGATCGCGGGCTCCTGCTTGACGCCGCCGGCGTAGTAGCCGGTCCATTCGCCGAGCGGGCCTTCCTTGATGCGGTCGTTCGGATGGATGAAGCCTTCGAACGCGATCTCGGCGTGCGCGGGGATCGGCAGGCCGGTCTTGGGTCCCTTGATCACCTGCACCGGCTCGCCAAGCAGGCCCCCCGCCGCGTCGTACTCGTTCTTGCCGTGCGGGATTTCCAGCCCCGCGATCATGAACAGCGCCGGGTGCATGCCGCACACCACCGCGACCGGGCACGGCTGCCCGCGCTCGTGGTACTTGCGGATGATCATGTCGCCGTGCTTGCCCTTGGAGCACATCACGGTGGCGAGTTTCTTGTCGTGCGCCTGCACGCGATAGGCGCCATAGTTGATCCAGCCTGAATCGGGGTCCTTCATCACCACCATGTCGCCGGTGCCGATGTAATAGCCGCCGTCGTGCTCGTGCCAGCGCGGCACGGGAATCTTGAACAGGTCGATGTCGTCGCCGGTCTTGACGTTCTCCAGGAGCGCGCCCGAGGCCACTTCCACCGGCGGGATGGTCCTGGCCTCCTTCATGTAGCGGCGCCAGTGCTTGACCAGTTCGATTTCCGAGCCGTCCGCCGGATTGCCCATGGTCATGTTGATGCGGCGAATCGACGTGAGCAGGTTCGCCAGGATGCGGTGACCCTTCGGATAGCCGGGAATGTCGTCGAACAGCACCAGCGGGTTGCCGATCTTGCGCTGGTAGATGTCGACGATGCCGCCGATCTCGCGCTCGCGCTCGGCGCCGGAGATATGCGTCACCTCGCCCGCGGCCTCCATCATGGCGAGCCAGGCGCGCAGGTCCTGTTTGGGTGCGTTGGAAATTGCTGCGGCGGCGCGCGGATCGACGTTGGTGTTCATTGTCGTTCTCTCAGATGCTCCACGCAGTATAGCCCTTGTCGGATGCCCCCGCGAGCCGCGGCCGTTTTCGCTGTGCCCTCTCCCCTCGAGGGAGAGGGCGACGCCGAAATATCCGCACACTCAATTGGGTGAGGGGTCACAGACTATCGCGAGTCCTTGCCCCCTCACCCAACTGAGCAAGTTGAATTGCCTGCGATGCCCTCTCCCTCAAGGGGAGAGGCACAACAACCGCCATCGACATTGGCAGCAACGCTGCTTCAATACGGCACCTTGTCCGGCTTCGCGGCCCACGCCTTGAAAACCTCCAGCGCCTCGTCGGCGCTCATGCGGCGGATCGGCAGCTTGCGGCGGTCGAGCGGGGCTGCGACCTCCTCGTAGATCGCATCGTCGTCGAAGCCTATTGCCGCGGCGTCCGCGCGGTCGTTGGCATAGACGATCTCCGCGATGCGCGCCCACCAGATCGCACCGAGGCACATCGGGCACGGCTCGCAGCTCGTGTAGATCGTCGCGCCGTCGAGCACGTGCGTGCGGAGCGCGCGGCAGGCCTCGCGGATCGCGACGATCTCCGCATGCGCGGTCGGATCGCCCGTCGGCACCACGCAGTTGACGCCCTCGCCGACGATCTTGCCGTTGTGAACGACCACCGCGCCGAACGGTCCCTCGTCGCCGCCGACGCATTCGAGCGACAGCGCGATGGCGCGGCGCATGAAGGTGAGGTCGTCGGTCATTCCTTCCCGTCAATAATCGCCTTCAGCCGCTGCGGCGTCACCGGCAGCTCCGTCACCGCGCCGGGAATGCCGATGGCGTCGTCGATGGCGGCGGCAATGGCCGCACCGACGCCGTTCACGCCGCTCTCGCCCGCGCCCTTGATGCCGAGCGGATTGAGCGGCGAGGGATAATCCTCGGTCAGCACGATCTCGACCTCGGGCGTCTCCTTCACCGTCGGCAGGAGATAATCCGCGAAGGTCGTCGCCAGCGGATCGCCGCGCTCGTTGTAGGTGAACTCCTCCATCAGCGCGCCGCCGAGCCCCTGCGCGAAGCCGCCGGAGATCTGGCCTTTCACGAGCGCCGGGTTGAGCGCGCGGCCGACGTCGTAGCCGATCACGTAGCGCTCGACCTTCACGCCGCCGGTCTCGGCGTCGACCTTCACCACCGCCAAGTGATTGCCATAGGGATAGACTTGGTGCTCAGCATAGAACCAGCCGTCCGCCGACAGGCCTGGCTCGCGGTCGCCGCGCACCTTCGACGTCGGGCCGAGCGCGGCCGCGATCTCGCCGAGCGTCATCGACGGACCGCCCTTCCTACCCTTCACCACCACCGCACCGTCGACGATGTCGAGCGTGTCCGCGGGCGATTGCAGCATCTCGGAGGCGACCGACAGCGCCTTCTCGCGGACCTTCAGCGCCGCGACCCGCGTCGCCGAGGCCGTCATCACCGTGGCGCGCGAGGCGTGCGCGCCGATGCCGTGCTCGATGCGGTCGGTCTGGCCGTGGATCACGCGCATCTTCCTGTAGTCGGTGCCGAGCATTTCGGCCGCGACCTGCGCCATCACGGTCTCGAAGCCCTGGCCGATCGACGCGCCGCCGGTAATAACTTCGATTTCGCCCGAGGTGTCGACCTGGATGCGCACGCCGTCGGCGGGGCCGAGGCCTGCCTTCTCCACGAACATCGCGATCCCGACGCCGACCATCTCGCCCTTCTCCCGGCGCGCGGCGAGCTCGGCGTTGAGCTTCTTCCATTCGACATAGGCCAGCGTCCGGTCGAGCAGCGCGTGGTAGTCGCCGGAGTCGAAATGGATTTCCTCGCCCAGCGCCTCCAGCGGCCGCTTGAACGGCATTTCGTTCACGGTCACGGCGTTGCGGCGGCGCACATAGATCGGATCGAGCCGCAATTGATTGGCGATGGCGTCGATCAGCCGCTCGCGCACGAACGTGGTCTCGAAACGCCCCGGCGCACGGTAGGTCGCGGCCGGCGTCTTGTTGGTGAGCCGGAAGTGGCACACCGCGCGATAGGCGCCCGGTACGCGGTACGGCCCCGGCAGCACGCCGCAGGTCATCATGGCGACGCGCGTGGCGTGGGTGCGAACGTAAGCGCCGTTATCGTGATGGATGACGTCGTCGATGGCGAGGATTTCGCCGTCGTCGGTCACCGCCGCCTTGATATGGTGGTGCTGGTGGCGCGAATGATTGGCCGCGATCAAATGCTCGCGCCGGTCCTCGATCCACTTCACCGGGCGGTCGAGCCGCATCGCGGCGACGCACACCAGCACGTCTTCGGGATAGATTTCGCCGCGGATGCCGAAGCCGCCGCCGACGTGCGACTCGTAGACCTGCACCGACGACGGCGGGCGCTTGAGCATCCGCGACAGCAATTCCTTGTTCCGGTGCGGCACCTTCGCCGCGCCGTGCAGCTCCAGAACGTCACGCGAAGCGTCGTAGCGGCCGAGCGCCCCGCGGGTCTCCAGCGGCACGCCGGAGTGCCGCCCCGATGTGAGCTTCAGCTCGACGACATGCGGCGCGGATTTGAACACCGCCTCGACGTCGCCATAGCCCTGACGCAGCACCGCGGCCTCGGTGTTGCGGCCGAACGAGAACTCGCCCGGGTCTTCCTCGGCGGACAGCAGCGGCGGCAGCTCCTCGACGTCCATCGTCACGAGATCGGCGGCGTCCTCGCCAATGTACGGGTCCTCGGCGAACACCGCCGCGACTGGCTCGCCGACGTAGCGCAGCTTGTCGCGCGCCAGCACCGGCTGGCGATAGGGGGCTAAACGCTCAATAGGACCTTCGCGGAAGTCGACCGCCGGCACGTCGAGAATGTCTTCCGCAGTCCAGACCGCGACCACGCCCGGCACGGCGCGCGCGGCGTCGGTGTAGATCGACACGATGTTGGCGTGCGCGTGGTTGGAGCGCACGATCCGCATGTGAAGCTGGCGCGCGATGTTGATGTCGCCGGCAAAGCGTGCGCGGCCGGTGACCAGCGGCGGGTCTTCGAGCCGCTCGACCGCCTGGCCGATCCATTTTGTGGGTCCGGTTGCGTCGTTCACGGGTCAGGACTCGTTTTCCGATGGCGAGGGCTCTTCGGCGGACTCGTAGGCAGCGTCCTGCCCGTTGTCGCCGCCGCCGCTCGCCTGCTCCAGCGCGCGCACAATCATGGCGCGGGCGATGCCGCTGCGGTAATCGGCGCTCACCGCCGCGTCGTCGAGCGGATCGAGCGACCGCACCGCCGCATGCGCCGCGGCCTGGAAGGCGCCGAGGTTCGGCGGACGGCCGATCAGGCTGCGCTCGGCGTCGGTCATGCGGCGCGGAGAAGCCTCAGCGCCGCCGAGCGCCAGCTTGACCTCGGTCATCATGCCGCCCCGCAACCGGAACACCGCGACCGCCATGGCGATGGCGTAGTCGCCGGCGCGGCGGCTGAACTCGGCGAAGCCGACGCGCGTATCCTCGGACAGGATCGGCAGCCTCACTTCGGTCAGCAGCTCTTCTTCCTTGATCGAGGTGGTCATGATGCCTTCGAAGAAGTCGCGCGCGGGCACGACGCGCATGCCGCCGCGCTTGCTTTCCAGCACCATCTCGGCATCGAGCGCGGCCGCCACCGCGCACCATTCCGATGCCGGATCGGCATGCGCGATGCTGCCGCAGAACGTGCCGCGGGAACGGATCGGGCGATGCGCGATGTCGCGGACCACCGTAGCGAGCAGCCGCCCGAGCGGGCCGTCCTCGACCGGCTTTTCGAACGCGGCGTGGCGGGTGCCGGCGCCGATCAAGAGCTTGCCGTCGCGGATTTCGAGGAAATCCAACTCCTTGATGCCGTTGATGTCGACCAGGTGCTTGGGCCGCGCCAGCCGGAACGCCATGGTCGGCACCAGGCTCTGGCCGCCGGCCAGCACGCGCCCGTCGTCCTCGGCGACGTCGGCCAGGATGGTCAGCGCCTCGTCGACGGTTTTCGGGGCGTGGTAGGTGAAAGGTGCGGGTTTCATTCGGCCGGTCCGGCGTGACTTTGCAGCATAGGGCCCGGCCGCACGCGCTTCAACGCCGCGCGCAGAAAGCGAATGTGCATGCGTCGGCCGCGTAAACCGCGCTGGCGCGGGCTCGGCCGCCGACGATATGCTGCCGCGCCATGCCGAAGACAATCGGACAACCGCTCAAGCGCAAGGAGGACGCGCGCCTCCTCACCGGCAACGGGCGCTACAGCGACGACGTCAATCTGCCCGGTCAGGCTTACGCTGCGATCGTGCGCTCGCCGCATGCGCACGCCCGGATCGTCAAGATTGGCACGTCCGCGGCGCGGGGCATGCCCGGCGTGCTGGCGGTGCTGACCGGGTCCGAGCTTATGGCCGACGGCATCAAGGACATCCCGCATACGCCGATCCCGGCGAAGCCGCCGGCGGACATTCTGCTGATCAACCGCGACGGCTCGCCCCACGGCTACGCGCCGCAGACGCTTCTGGCCGTGGACCGCGCGCGCTACGTCGGCCAGCAGGTCGCCATGGTGGTGGCCGAAACCTTCGCGCAGGCAAAGGATGCCGCCGAGCGCGTGACGGTGGAGTATGAGGTGCTGCCGCCGCTGGTCGCGGGCCTGGATTCGGTCGCGCCAAGCGCGCCGAAGCTTTACGACCATGTCGCAAACGTCTGCGTCGACGCCGACGTGGGCGACGTCGAAGCGACCAAGGCCGCGTTCGCGCGCGCGGCGCGCGTGGCGCGGATCGAAACGCAGGTGCAGCGCGTCACCGGCGTGCCGCTCGACGCGCGCGCCGCCATCGGCGTCTACGATCCCGCAACCGGCAAGCACACCTTGCACGCAGGCTCCGGCGGCGTTGTGCGGCAGAAGGCGGAGCTTGCCGGCGTGCTCGGCGTGCCGGTCAAGGACGTGCGCGTGGAATGCGGCGACGTCGGCGGCAACTACGGCACGCGCAACGGCTTCTATCCCGAATTCGGACTGGTGGTGTGGGCGGCCAAGCGCCTCGGCCGCCCGGTGAAATGGACCTGCGACCGCACGGAAGCCTTCGCCAGCGACTACCAGGGCCGCGACCAGCGGATCGTGCTGGAACTCGCGCTCGACGAGCGCGGGCGCTTTCTCGCCGCACGCGGCGAGGTGATCCAGAACGCCGGCGCGCACAGCGTGATGTACGTGCCGCTGATGAAATGCAGCGAACTGCTCACGTCGGTCTATCGCGTACCGACCGCGCACATTCGTTCGCGCGCGGCGCTGACCACAACGGTGCCGACAAGCCCCTATCGCAGCGCGGGCCGCCCCGAAGCGATGTTCGCGATCGAGCGCGTGATCGACATTGCCGCCAGGCAATTCGGCTACGACCGCATCGATCTGCGCCGGCGCAATCTCATTCCGCCGTCGGCGCAGCCCTACCCGAATCCGCTCGGCATGACCTACGACTCCGGCGACTACGCCGCGGCGATGGACCGCGTGCTGGCGATGTCCGACTGGAAAGGCTTCAACAAGCGCAAGCGCGAGAGCAGGAAGAACGGCAGGCTGCGCGGCATCGGGCTTGCAAACTACATCGAGTCGACCAGCGGCGCACCGCGCGAATACGCCAAGGTCGACGTGCAGCCGGAAGGCCGTGTCGAAGTAACGGTCGGGACGCTGTCGAGCGGCCAGGGCCACGAAACCAGCTTTGCGCAATGCATCGCGCAATGGCTCGGCGTCGGCGTCGAGAGCGTGCGGCTGATCCAGGGCGACACCGACATTGTGCCGGCCGGCGGCGGCTCGCACTCCGCGCGCTCCATGCGCATGGGCGGCGTGGTGATGGGCAAGGCGTCGGACGCGGTGATCCTGAAGGCCACCAGGATCGCAGGCCACGTCATGGAGGCGGACGCAGCCGACATTGCATTTGCCGAGGGCCGCTTCACCGTGAAGGGCACCGACCGCTCCATCGGGCTGTTCGATGTGGCGAAGGCCGCGCGCGAGCGCAACGACCTGCCCGAAGACCTGCGCGGGCCGCTCGCCGCCGATTGCGACGAGCTGATCCTGCTGCCGGCATTTCCGTTCGGCAGCCACGTCTGCGAGGTCGAGATCGATCCCGACACCGGCAAGACCGAGATCGTGCGCTACACCGCGGTCGACGATGTGGGCACCGCGGTCAACCCGCTCATTCTCCATGGCCAGACCCACGGCGCGATCGTGCAGGGCGTCGGCCAGGCGCTGTGGGAGCATTCCCACTACGATCCGGAGAGCGGGCAGTTGCTCGCGGGCTCGTTCATGGACTACGCCATGCCGCGCGCGCCCATGCTGCCCTCGTTCGCGACCGAGATTTCCGAAACGCCCGCGCCCGGCAACAAGCTCGGCGTGCGCGGCGGCGGCGAGGGCGGCACGACCCCCGCGCTTGCGGTGGTGGTCAACGCCATCGTGGATGCGCTATCGGACTATGGCGTGACCCACATGGAAATGCCGGTCACGGCGGAAAAGGTATGGCGCGCGATTCGGGCAGGCAAAGCCAAGGCCGCGTGAGCGGCGCGAGAGGACTTCATGGCAAAGAACGACATTAAGGTGAAGCAGGACGGGCCGGTGCTGCGCATCATATTGAACCAGCCCAAGCGCGGCAACTCCGTCACCGACGACATGGTGCGCGAATTGACCAAGCTCATTCGCCAAGCGCCGAAGAAATCCGACATCGTGGTGCTGCGCGGCGCGGGCAAGGATTTCTGCGTCGGTCGCTTCGGCATGGGCGCGCGGCCCCCGGTGGAGCCCACCGCGTATGCGCGGCGCAACTTCTCCGACGTGGTGTTCGACGCCTATGGCGCGATGCGCCAATGCCCGATCCCGATCGTCTGCGTGGTGCAGGGCGGCGCGCACGGCTTCGGCTGCGCGATCGCGGCGGCCTGCGACATCACCATCGCGAGCGACAAGGCGGTGTTCTCGGTGCCGGAAATGGCGCACCAGATCATGCCGACCATGGTGATGTCGTCGTTCGTCGACCGCGTGCCGAGGAAGGCGATGGCTTATCTGGTCTATTCGATGTTCGAGGTCAGCCCCGAGCGCGCATTGTCCTACGGTATCGTCTCGGACGTGGTACCGGCGGCGAAGCTCGACGCGCATGTCGACAAACTGATCGCGGCAATGCTGAAAGCGCCGCGCATCTCGCTGACCTCCGCCAAGGAATATGTCCGCAGCGGCCCGGACATGCCGGTCGCGGGCGCGATCGAATATGCCCGTAATCTCCACGCCACCATCAACTCAGCCGCCGAAATCAGGAAACCGCGCACGTGAAAGTCTTCGTCTTCGACCTGCTCCCCTACGGCAAGCACTTCGACCAGTACAAGGAGAGCAAGTATCTCCCCTACCCGCTGCCGAAGGACCATTACGACCCCGAAGTGGCCGCGCGCACGTTCGAGGAACACCTTCAGGTCTGGGACGAGATGGACCGCCTCTGCTTCGACGGCGTGGGCCTGAACGAGCACCACACGACGCCGCACGGGCTGATGAACTCGCCGAACATGATGGCGGCGGTCGCGGCGCAGCGCACCAAGAAGCTGAAGTTCCTGCTGCTCGGCAATCTCGTGCCGCTGCACAATCCGCTGCGCATCGCCGAGGAGCTGGCGATGGCCGACACGATGTCGCGCGGACGCATTCTCTCGGGCTTCGCGCGCGGGGTGCCGCGCGAGTACAACGTCTATGGCGTGTCGATGGGCGAGTCGCGGGCGCGCTTCGAGGAAGCCGTCGACATCATCATGAAGGCCTGGACCGAGCCGAAGTTCTCCTACGAAGGCAAGTTCTGGTCGTTCAAGGACATCGCGATCTGGCCCAGGCCCTACACGCAGCCGCATCCGCCGGTGTGGGTGCCGTTCACCGGCTCGAAGGAAACCATCGAGTGGGCAGGCAAGCACAATTTCAGCGCGGTGATCCCGAACCATCACAAGGGCCTGACGCAGGACATCGTCGGCTATTTCTCAAAGCAGCTTGCCGCAAACGGCAAGCGCATCACGCCGGATCACCTGTGCTTCTTCACCGATGCTTATGTCGCCGCCGACCGCGCCACCGCGATCAAGGAGTACAGCCCGTTCTATCTCTATTTCGTGCACACGCTCTGGCACCACGGCTCGCTTGAAAAGGCGTCGTCGGCGAAAGGCACGGGCTATCTGTCGTCGTCGTCCTACGACTACATCCGGCCGGAGAACCGCGCCGGCGCGGGCGTCGACCGCGAGGCGATGCAGAAGACGACGCCGGCCGACATCGAGCGCCGCATCGATCATGGCGAGTTGTTCTGGGGTTCGCCCAAGGAAGTGGCGGACGGCCTGATAGCAGGCGCCGAGCAAATGGGCGCAAACAGCCTGCTGCTCAACATGAACGTCGGCGCGATGGATCACGCGGTGTTCCTGGAGCAAATCCGCCGCTTCGGCCGCGAGGTGCTGCCGCGGCTCCAGGCGCATCAGGTCAAGCGCGTGCCGGCGGCGGAGGCGGTGCCGGCGTAGGCTTCTTCTTTTTTCTTTACCTCCCCCTGAAAGGGGGAGGTCGACGTGCGCAGCACGTCGGGTGGGGATCCATTGCTGCAATACCTTTGACCCCCACCCCGACCCTCCCCCTTTTAGGGGGAGGGAGCGCACCTTCCGGGCCGCATGTCGCTTACAATTCCCCAGGCTTGAATCCCCCCTTATCCCCGGCGCACATTAGGCGCACGGAAACGCCCCATCCCCGCAACAGAACGGTCAGTCCCATGTCCCAGTCCGCCGCCGCGCACCAGATCAGCAACGCCCCCGAGCACTCGACCGCCTATTACTTCATCGAGGGCCTGAACGACCTCGGCATCGAGCATCTGTTCTGCAACTTCGGCACCGATCACGCACCGACCATCGAGGCGATGGCCGAGCGTCACAAGCGCGGCGAGAAGGTTCCGAACGTCATGCTGTGCCCGCACGAGAACACCGCGGCGCACATGGCGATGGGCTATGCTGCCGTCACCGGCCGCGGCCAGGCCGTGCTGGTGCACGTCGACGTCGGCACCGCCAACACCGCGAACGGCATGCACAACCTGTTCCGCTCGCGGCTTCCGGTGCTGCTGATGGCGGGCAAGGCACCGTACACGTCGAACAACGAACTCGTCGGCTCGCGCGACACCTACGTGCATTTCGTGCAGGAGCCGATCGACCAGGGTGCGCTGGTTCGGCCCTACATGAAATGGGAATGGACGCTGCCTTCGGGCGTCGTGGTGAAGGAGGCGCTGCGCCGCGCCCACACCATCATGGAGAGCCATCCGCGCGGACCGGTGTACCTGATGGCGCAGCGCGAAACGCTGACCGAGAAGTGGGCGAGCGACCAGGTCCGCAGCTACGCGGCCGACCAGTTCTCGCGGCCGCAGGCCGGCGGCGCCGATCCCGCGATGGTGGCGCAGCTTGCCGACAAGCTGCTCGCGGCCGAGAGCCCGATCCTGATCTGCGGCTACGCCGGCCAGTCGAAGACCGCGCCGAAGCTGATCGAGGAGCTGGCGATGTTCGCCGGCATCGCGGTGTTCGAGGGCAACCAGACTTTCAACATCTCGCACGAGTTCCCCTGCTTCCTCGGCTATTCGCCGAACAAGCACCTGCCTAAGGCCGACGTCGGCATCCTGGTTGACGTCGATGTGCCGTGGTTCCCGGCGGACGTGTCGCACAACCCGCGCTCGTACTGGGCGCACATCGATCTCGATACGCTGAAGGCCGCCTCGCCGATGTGGACCTTCCCCGGCCACCTGCGTATGCAGGGCGACTCGGGCCGCATTCTCGAACAGCTTCTTGAGGAGCTGAAGAAGAAGGCCACGCCGAAGTTCAAGGAAGCGGCGGCGAAGCGCGTCGAGGCGCACACCGCCGAGCGCAAGGCGTGGCGCGAGAATGCGGCCAAGCTCGCGGCCAACAAGGGCAAGCCCGGCGAAATCAACCCGCACTACATTTTCGCCGAACTCAACAAGCTCTTGAAGCCGGACGACATGGTGTTCAACGAAGGCGTCCGCAACGCCGGCGCGTGTCTCCTCCAGCTCGACCGCCCGCTGCCCAACACCTGCGTGCGCTCCGGCGGCGGCGGGCTTGGCTGGTCCGGCGGCATGGCGCTCGGCGCCAAGCTCGCGGCGCCCGACAAGATGGCGGTGCAGGTGGTCGGCGACGGCGGATTCTATTTCGGCGGCCCTGCGTCGGTGTTTTCGGTGGCGCAGCAGTACAGCCTGCCGATCCTCACCATCCTTCTGGACAACACCGGCTGGTCGGCGGTGAAGGAATCGACCCTGCGCGTGTTCCCGGAGGGCGAAGCCAAGGCCGCGGGCCTGTTCCAAGCCGGCCTGATGCCCGACGCCGACTTCACCAAGATCGGCGAGGCGTTCGGCGCGCACGGCGAGAAGGTCGTCAATCCCGACGACGTGCCGGCGGCGCTGGAGCGGGCGGTCAAAGCGGTGCGCGTCGGCCGCGCGGCGGTCGTGCATCTGCGGGTGACGAAACTGTAAGGGGCCGCCGCCGCCTAAACCACCGGTAAACCTTGTGATACCGGGCGAATTGGCTTCGCCCGGCGCTTGATGCATCATTTCCCGGACACGCATCCGGGAGCGCAACGATGCCGACGCCGATGGTCGTGCTCGAACCACGGCCGGACAAATTGAAGGCCCGACCGGAGCCGATGGACAAGCCGAAGGTGGGGAAACCGCGCAGAATCCTGCGCGCGATCGGCTGGCTCGTCGCGGCCGCCCTGTTGTGGTGCGGCTGGGCCGGCTATGCGCTTTACGATCTTGCCAATGCGCTCGACCGCGAGGACGCCGTGGCGCTGGCGCGCCGCATCGACTGGGTCGCGGTCCGCGACGGGTTGCGCGAAGACTTGCGCGCGACAAGCGCGGCGCCCGGCGCCGCTGCGATGTCCGACCGCGCGGTCGACACGCTGGCCGGCACCCGGTCCGTGGTGCATCTGCTCCGCAACGCGCGCTTCACCGACACCGGCTGGGAGACAGCCGCGTCCGCTGCCGCCTCGGGACGGCCCGAACGCGGCTTCCAGTGGTTTCGCATCAGATACGTATTCTTCTCCGGCGGGCCGTTTGCGCTTCGCGTCGATATCCGGCCGGACAGCGACAGCGTCCGCCAGCCGCTGGTGATGCTGATGCGCTGGAGCGCCGACTGGCGGCTCGAACGCGTATTCCTGCCATCCGACTCGCGCTTCGGAACGGCGCCGCCGCCACAGCGCCAGGCGGCCGCAGCCGCTCCGGCCCAGCCTGGGGCGCCGCCAGCACCGGCGCCGGCATCGGGCCCGGCCGAGTTGAAGGCGATCCTCTACGAGGAGGACGCAACCGACCCCAACGGCAAAAGCTACACCGGCACCGTGACCTGGCGCACGGTGCAGGCGCCGCCCGCTCAGGGCCAGCCGGCCGAGCCGGAAGTGCGCGCCGAGATCGACATGCCAGGCCGGCCGCTCAAGATGACGGTGGCGATCCGCCGCAACGCGGACCGCAATCTCCCGGCGAGCCACATCGTCGACGTCAAGATCGAGGTGCCGGCCGACTCCACCACCGGCGGCATCCAGGAGGTGCCGGGCATCATGATGAAGACCGACGAGGACGCGCGCAGCATCGCGCTGTCCGGCGTCAGCGTCAAAGTCAGTCCCGATTTCTACATGATCGGATTGTCGGCGGCCGACGACAACGTGCGGCTCAACGTCGATATGCTGCGCCAGCGTCCATGGTTCGACGTGCCGATCCGCTACAACAACGCCAAGCGCGCCATCCTGTCGTTCCAGAAGGGCAACGCGGGCGCGAAGGCGATCGAGGCCGCGCTGGCAAGCTGGAGCAACGCCGCGGCGAACGCGGCGAAGAAGTAGCTGCGGTGCGTGTCAGCCGCCGTCGGTGATCGCGCCGCGGCTCGCGCTCGACACGAGTTTCATGTATTTCGCCAGCACGCCCTTGGCGTAGCGCGGCTTGGGCGCCTTCCAGGCCTTGCGGCGGCGCGCGATCTCCTTGGCCGGCACGTTGAGCTGGATCAGCCGTTTCCTGGCGTCGATGGTAACGGAATCGCCCTCTTTCACCAGCGCGATCACACCGCCTTCGTAGGCTTCCGGCGCGACGTGGCCGACGACCATGCCCCAGGTGCCGCCGGAAAACCGACCGTCGGTCAGGAGTCCGACCGAGTCGCCCAGCCCCTGCCCGATCAGCGCCGAGGTCGGCGCCAGCATCTCCTGCATGCCTGGCCCGCCTTTCGGGCCCTCGTAGCGGATCACGATCACGTCGCCCGGTTTGATCTTGCGGCGGATAATCGCCTGCAGGCACTCGGGCTCGGAATCGAAGACGCGCGCGGGCCCGGTGATGGAGGTCTGCTTCAGCCCGGTGATCTTGGCGACGCAGCCTTCCGGCGCGAGATTGCCCTTGAGGATCGCGAGGTGGCCTTGCTTGTAAACGGGATTGGACCACGGCCGGATCACGTCCTGGTCCTTGCGCGGCTCGGCGGGCACGTCGCGCAGCATCTCGGCCATGGTCTTGCCGTGGATGGTCATGCAGCCGCCGTGCAGCACGCCATTGACCAGCAGAATCTTGAGCACTTGCGGCACGCCGCCCGCGGCGTGGAAATCGGTCGCGACATAGGCGCCGGAGGGCTTGAGGTTGCACAGCACCGGCACCTTGCGGCGCACGCGCTCGAAGTCGTCGATGGTCCACTTCACGCCGGCCGCGCTCGCGATCGCGAGATAGTGCAGCACCGCGTTGGTCGATCCGCCGGTCGCCATCACCAGGGCGACGGCATTCTCGATCGACTTGCGGGTGATGATGTCGCGAGGCTTGAGATCCTTGCGAACCGCTTCGACCAGGACGCGCGCGGACTCGGCCGCCGAATCCGCCTTCTCTGGATCGGGCGACGCCATCTGCGACGAACCGACGAGACTCATGCCGAGCGCCTCGAACGACGACGACATGGTGTTGGCGGTGTACTGCCCGCCGCAGGCGCCGACGGTCGGACAAGCGTGCTTCTCGATGCCGTCGAAGTCGGCCTTGTCCATCTTGCCGGCGGTATAGGCGCCGACCGCCTCGAAGGCGCTGACGATGGTCAGCTTCTCGCCCTTCCAAAGGCCTGGCTTGATGGTGCCGCCATAGACGAAGATGCCCGGTACGTTCATGCGCGCCAGCGCCATCATCGCACCCGGCATGTTCTTGTCGCAGCCGCCGACCGCGAGCACGCCGTCCATGCGCTGGCCGTTGACCGCGACCTCGATGGCGTCGGCGATCACCTCGCGCGACACCAGCGAATACTTCATGCCCTCGGTGCCCATGCCGATGCCGTCGGTGACGGTCGGAAAACCGAACACCTGCGGCATGGCGCCCGCCTGTTGCAGCGCCACGATCGAGCGGTCGACCAGCGGCTGAATGCCGGCGTTGCAGGGGTTCATGGTCGAGTGGCCGTTCGCCACGCCGACGATGGGCTTTTCGAAATCGTTGTCGCCGAAGCCTACGGCGCGCAGCATGGCGCGGTTCGGGGAGCGCGCCACTCCCGCAGTGATGAGCTGAGAACGCCGGTTCAGCCTGGTCGCTTTGGCCACGTCGACACTCCTAGTTTGAACGGTTCCGATGTATCGCTTTTCGGCAAACCGGCGCAACGGGCATCCGGCGCGCTACCGCCTGTGCCGGTTCAGCCGCATCCCCAGGCCGTAACCGCACCAGACCGCGCCGAGCCATCCGGCAAGCGAGGCTGCCACGCCGAGCGCCGCCAGGCGGAGCTGGCCGGCTTCGAACAGCCGGACGGTTTCCAGGCTGAAGATCGAAAACGTGGTGTAGCCCCCGCAGATCCCGGTCATCGCGAAATGCCGCTGCACCGTCCCGGCAGGCAGCCGGCCGCCCGGACCTGCGAGCGCCACATAGAGGCCGATCAGGAAGGAACCCGTCACGTTGACGAACAGGGTCGCCCAGGGCGGGCCCGCCGCGAACCACGCATGCATGGCCTCCGCGACCAACCAGCGCGTCACGCCGCCAACGATACTGCCCGCGCCGACCGCGAGATAGATCAGCGCCACGTTTCGGAGCGCACGATGGTGAAGCTCCTGGACCGTGACCAGCGCCGGATCGCCGGTGACGGTTACCGGCTCGCGGTGTGACGGATCGTTATGCTTCGCCATGACGTCAGGCCTTTCCGAACAGCGCAGCGCCTGCGCCCATGCCGAGCGCAGCCGACGGCAGGCAAAGACAAAACGACAGCGCGAGATTGGCCGCGGCGCGCCACGCCTGCCCGCCGTGCACCAGCGCCAGCGTCTGGATGCTGACCGAGGACACCGTCGTGTAGCTGCCGAGAAATCCAACCACGGCCAGACGCCACAAGCCCGGATCGGCAAAGAGGCCATGCGCGGCGCTGGCGTTTGCGGCGGCGACACCGACGGCAAAGGCGCCGCTGACATTGACCGCGAGCGTTCCCCAAGGGAACGTCTCGCCGGCGCGGCGCGCGACAAATCCGGCGAAGAAATGCCGCGCCATGCCGCCCAGCGCGCATCCAAGAACGACCAGCGCAACGTCCGTCATTCGATCGTCTCCTGCCGGCCAAAGCGGCAGCGACGACTCCTCACGCCCGCGCACGACATCGCGAACGTCTCGGACACCAGGGCGGCGGTGGGGTTTCGCCGAGGCAAGCTCCCACCGGCGCCAAGCGCCCGGTAGGAGTCATCAGCCTCATCGGCGGTTACGGGGGGACTCCATCCCAACGTGTAGGGGAGACACTAGTGTCGCCGGCAAATGCCCGCAAGCATGAAGTTCCAGGCAGCCGACGGCATATGCACCGCGCAACGTCGACGATGGGAAGGACGGAAACGAAAAAGGATGGCGCGCCCGAAAGGATTCGAACCTCTGACCCCCAGATTCGTAGTCTGGTGCTCTATCCAGCTGAGCTACGGGCGCGTGCCGTTCCGCAGTTTGGCGCGGAAATCCCGCGCTGAGACCGCGCGGAACGCGGCTAGAGCTATAGCCTCCGTTCGTTAATGGCAAGTGCGCGCGAAAGGCGCGGACCTGTTGCTTGACGCGTTTTCTTGACGCTAACCGGGACCCACTTCGCCCGAAAACGCTCTACGCCCGCGCCCGCGCGCCGCGGTGGGCGTCGAGTTCGACCGGGCGGTCGGGGATGGTCAGCCGGAAGGTCGCCCCGATGGTGCCTTCCACCAGCCGGATCTCGCCGCCATGGGCGCGGATCAGCTCGGCGGCGATCACCAAGCCAAGCCCGGTGCCGCCGCTGCGCTCGGCGCTCTGGAACGCCTCGAACAGATGCTCGCGCGCCTTGACCGGGAATCCCGGCCCGGTGTCGGCGACTTCGACGGCCACCACTGCGCCCTCACGCCGGCCGGTGATGCGGACCTGGTCGCGTGCCGGGTCGTTGGGCGCGCGGGTCTCCAGCGCCTGCACCGCGTTGCGCGTGAGATTGATCAGCACGCGCAACAACTGATCGGGATCGGCGTCGACGGTAAGCCCGCGCTCGATCGAGACGATCCAGCCGATCTGCGAATTGGCGATGCCGAGCGTGTCGCGCACCTCCTCCACCAGTGCCTCGAGCGCCACCGGCCGGCGATCCGGCGGCGGTTCCTGGGCGCGGCCGTAGGACAGCGTCGACTCGCAGAACGCGATGGCGCGTTCCAGCGCCCGCATCAGCTTGGGCGCGAAGCGCTGGACGCGTGGATCGGGCAGGCTCGACAGACCTTCGGAAAAGAGCTGCGCCGAGGTGAGCAGGTTGCGCAGATCATGGTTGATCTTGGACACCGCGAGCCCAAGCGCCGCGAGCCGGCTCTTCTGATGCAGCATCGAGGCGAGGTCCTGCTGCATGCCGCCCAGTTCGCGCTCGGCGACGCCGATCTCGTCCTGCCGTCCCGACGCGCCGATGACTCGCGCCGGATTCTCCGGGTCGGCGCGGAACGACATCATGTTCTCGGTAATGCGCCGCATTGGGCGCACCAGCATGTAATGCAGCGCGAAGTACACCAGCATTGCGGTGATGCCGGAGATTACCAGCGACAGCATCAGGATGTTGACCGAGAACCGCACCATGGCGTCCCGCAGCGGCGCTTCGTCCATCACGATTTCCAGGAACTCGCCGCCCTTCGGCGCGGGCCCCACGACTCGCATCACGTCGCGGTCGCTCGCGAGCAGCGTCGCAAACGCGGCGGCGATAGCCCGCCACCAGGTGACGTCGCGCATGTCAATGTCGTGGTGGACGTCGCCGGGCATTTCGGACACTGCGAGCAGACGGCGCTGCGTGCCCATCTTCATCGCGACCGCGCGCGCACCGACGCTTTCGAGAATTTGCCGCGCCAGCGCGTCCGGCACCATGCCGCTCGGCGCGGCGTCCAGCACCAGCGCCGCAGTGTGCGCGGCGGCAAGGCGATCGCGCAGCCAGTTGAGCCGGAAGTTCGCAATCGACGGCACGTAGATGAGCACTTCCGCGATCATCACAAACAGGATCGTGAGAACAAGGAGCTTGCCCGACAGTCCGAAGCGCGCGATGCGCGGCCGCGAATCGGCCGGGCCGGCGCTCGCGGTGCCCGGCGCATTGTCCGGCGCGGTGTTCTGGCTCATGCGATGGCCACCGCCTCGATCCCGTTCAATCCCGATCAGCCCAGGCGCCTGAAGAAGTTGACCACGCGCCGGACCCACGGACCGGCCAGGCGCGGCGTGAAGAACCCGACGGCCGCGCGCTTGCCGATTTCCGTGAACGTCGGATATGGCACCACGATTTCGGCAAAAGCACGAATATTGAGGCCATGGTTGATGGCCAGTGTCCAGGCGGTGATCTGCTCGCCGGCAACCGCGCCGACGATGGTTGCGCCCAGGATCAATCCCTTCTTGTCTGTGATGACCTTGATATGGCCGCGGGTTTCGCGCTCGGCCTGGGCCCGGTCGTTCTCGTGGTAGGGCCAGCGCAGCACCCGAATCTGCTTGTACTGCTCCCGCGCCTGCGCGTCGGTCAGGCCGACATGGGCCAGTTCGGGATCGGTGAAGGTCACCCGGGGAATATCGTCTGCGTTCATCCTGACCGGCAGGCGGAACAGCAGGTGGCGGGCCATCAGCGAGGCCTGAAGGTTGGCGGCATGGGTGAACTGCGCCTTCCCGATTACGTCGCCGATCGCATAGACACGCTTGTTGCTGGTGCCGAAGCGCTTATTGACCGCGATACCCGTCGGCCCGTGCTTGATGCGCCCAGCATCGAGGTCGAGCCCGGCGACGTTCGGCCGGCGCCCGGCCGCGACCAGAACTTCGGTGCCCTGGATGGTCTCCTCGGTGTCGCCCGCCAGCACCACCTCGATCCGAGAGCGCACGCGCCGAACGCGCGCGATCTTGACGTCGCCGCGCACCGTGACGCCTTCGCGCGCGAAGGCGTCCAGCACCACCGCCGCGCATTCCGGATCTTCCTTGGCGAGCGGCTGCCCGGCGTCGAGCACCGTCACCTCCGATCCGAGGCGGCGGAACGCCTGCGCGAGCTCCATACCGACCGGCCCCGCACCGATCACGATCAGATGCTTGGGCCGCTCGCGCAGCTCGAACACCGTCTCGTTGGTGAGATAGGGCACGCCGTCGAGACCGGGGATCGGCGGGATCGCCGGCACCGAGCCGGTGGCGATCACGAAGCGGCGCGCCTTGATCTCGAACTTGACGTCGGATTCCTGCCCCACCACCACGGTACGGGTGTCGCGGAAACGCGCCTCGCCTTCGACCACGCGCACGCCAAGGCCGGTGAAGCGCTCCCTGGAATCGTTCGGCGCGATCGCGCCGATGACGGCATGGACGTGGTCGTTGACCTGGTCGAACTCGATCGCGGGACGCACCGGCTTGATGCCGAACGCCTGGCTGGTGCGGAAGGCCTCGCCGCGCTTGGCCGCGGCAATCATTGCTTTCGACGGAATGCAGCCGGTGTTGAGGCATTCGCCGCCCATGCGGCCCTTCTCGATCAGCACCACCGGCACGCCGAACGCCGCCGCCTGCGCCGCGAGCGACAACCCGCCCGATCCCGCCCCGATCACACACAGGTCCGGGTTCAGCACCTCCGCCATCTCAGCCCTCTCGCACGCAAACCGCCGTCATGACTTGTTCGACGGAACACCGGCGCCCAGCTTGCGCCCCCACAAACGTCTAGCGAAAACCGGCACCAGCGCCAACACGCCGAATCCCACCAGCGCGCCGAGCAGCGTCGGCGTCAGCACGCTAGAAATGTCGAATTCGACGCTGCAATCGGTCCGCCGTGCATCCATGCAGGCGTTGTACTGAGCCTCCTGAGCGGCGATCACGCTGCCCAGTCCGGCGCCGAACACCGCAAAGGTCACAGTCGCCGGCAGAATCCCGATCGCGGTCGCCGCGACGTAGGTCGACAGCCGCACGCCGAACAGCGCCGGCGCGAGGTTGACCAGCCAGAACGGGAACAGCGGAACAAGGCGCAGGAATAGAAGGTAGTTAAACGCATCGGCGCGAAAACCTTCGGCGAGCCTGGCGGCGAAGGGTCCGGCGCGGCGAGTCAGCGCCTCGCCGGCCGCGCTTCGCGCAATCAGAAAGATGATCGTGGCGCCCGCGATCGCGCCGACGCAGGCCGCGGCGCTGCCCAGCACCGGCCCGAACAGAAATCCGCCGGCGAGGGTCAGGATCGCGCCGCCCGGCAGCGAGAGCCCGATCGCGGCAATATAGATCGCGACATAGGCCGCCACGGCAGCCGGGCCGTGGCCGGCGATGAAGCGTTCCAGTTCGGCGCGATGGCGGATCAGGGTCTCGAAAGACAGGTCGCGGTGCAGACCAAACGCATAGGCAAGCGCGATCAGCGCCACGACTGCGGCAAGCGGGGCGTATCGGCGCATGGTCCGGCCTGTCCGTCCGGGCGCGCGGACGGCTGTTGTCGGGGTGTCGTCTGGCAGGTTCACGATCTCGCTCGACAGCCGGTCCGGGGCCCGTCCGGACGCCGCCGAAGGGCCTGCCGGATTCATACACGAGGCACCGCCTAGGCGAAGCCATCTCACTGAATTTTGAGGCAAATCGTGAACGGCACCCGCCCGCGGGGGGTCGCATTGACGCCCCCGGCGGGCGTCCTTATAAGCCGCTCGCGACGGCGAACGGAGATCGAACTCGTGAAGCGGACCTATCAACCCAGCAAGCTGGTGCGCAAGCGCCGTCATGGATTCCGCGCCCGCCTCAAGACCAAGGGCGGACGCAAGGTTTTGGCCGCCCGGCGTGCGCGCGGGCGCAAGCGCCTCAGCGCCTGATCCGGCGCTCCCGCGCCTGCCATGCAGCGGCTCAGGCAACGCGCGGATTTCCTGGCCGCTGCAACCGGCGCGAAGGCCCCCGTCACCGGATTCGTGCTGCAGGCGCTGAATCGGCGCAAGGATGGACCGGTGCGCGTCGGATTTACCGCTTCGAGGAAGGTCGGCAACGCGGTCGAACGCAACCGCGCGCGCCGGCGGCTTCGCGAAGTCGTGCGGCTCTCCTCGCCGGACCGCCTGCGGCCGGGATACGACTACGTTCTGATCGCACGGCGCGCGGCGCTCGACCTGCCGTTTGAGCGCCTGACCGAGGACTTCGAACGCGCGCTGCGCCGCGTCCATCAGACGCCGCGTACGGGCGGCTCGGAACCGAATTCTGGCGGCCGAGCGGCCGCATCCCCACATTCGGGGCCCAATAGAGCCGGGACATGACCGACCAAAAGAACACCCTGCTGGCCATCGTGCTGTCGGCGATCGTGCTGGTCGTCTGGCAATACTTCTACGGCATGCCGCAGATGGAGAAGCAGCGGCAGGACGCGCAGCAGAAGCAGCAGCAGGCGCAGCAGCAAACCCCGCCCGCCACTCCGCAGCAGCCCGGCCAGGCCGCGCCGCAACCCGGTCAGGCCGCGCAACCGGCCCAGCC